>LNFM01006155.1_pt1 | contig 21054 bp, 15 predicted proteins | sample 596031 | NCBI WGS metagenome assembly LNFM01 (sample SAMN04254537, study PRJNA301005) | activated carbon metagenome | isolation source: dual media filters at the Ann Arbor, Michigan drinking water treatment plant | place: USA: Ann Arbor
CCGCGGGCCGAGGAAGAGGGAGATTCCCATGGTGGTGGTCATGGGGACGAGTGATGACGACGGCTCCGCGATGATTTGCAGGCTGCCGGAGTGCGACATGACGTCCGGGGCGGAGCACTGGCTAGCCCCAGGCGCGCTTGGGGGTGTCGCGGCGCAGGCGCCCGGCGGCGAGGGCGGCGAGGGCCGCCGCCACGGAGAGCAGAACGGCCAGGGGGAGCGCGGCGGCGGCGAGCCCCTCGCCGTCGATGATCGCGCCCCGGTACCCCTCCATCGCCCAGTAGACGGGGGAGGCCGGGGCGATCGGCTGCACCCACTCCGGCAGCGAGTCGGCGGGGACGAAGCCGCCACCGAGGCCACCGAGCACCATCGCCCCGAGGGCGGTCAGGGCGTTGACCTGCTGGATCGTCGAGGCGAAGGCCGCCACCGCCAGGCCCGCCGCGAGCACCAGAACGCCGTACGCCGCCGCTACGGCGACGACGACGAGCCACGACCCCGGCACCCGCAGGTCGAGCAGGAGCACGCCGACCGTGAACAGCACGACGGCCTGCGTCGCGAGGAGCGCCGCCGGCACGACCAGCTTCCCCGCCATGACCTCCCGCGCCGGGACGCCCGATGCGTGCAGACGCTCCCACGTGTGCCAGCCGTGGTCGCGGAAGATCGCGAACCCCACGATGCCCGCGGCGAACACCGCGAAGACGCAGGCCATCCCCGGCACGCTCTGCGCCGACCCCGGCACGTCGTCGCCCTCCACCAGCAACGCCGCCCGCAGGGCGGGGCTCAGCAGCGTCATCAGCACCACCGGCATCCCGATCAGCACGACCGCCGGCACCGGGTCGTGCCGCAGCAACCGCACCTCGGTGCGCGCGATCGCGACGGCGCCCCTCACGCGTCGCCCGGGGCGCGGCGGCCCGTCAGCGCCATGTAGGCGGCCTCCAGCGTGGGGCGCACGATCTCGGCTCCCGTCAGGCGGGCCGTGTCGCCACCCAGGCGCGCCAGCACCGCCGCCAGCTCCGCCCCGGGATCGGCGGCGGGCAGGCGCACCCCGTCCGCGCCGGCGGTCCCACCGGCCTCCGACACGAGCCACCCCGGGGCGGGGCCGTCGAACGACAACAGGAGCGCGGCCGCGCCGTGGCGCCCCACCAGCTCGGACTGCCGGCCGCCCGCCACGGCGCGCCCCGCCTCGAGCCTCGACCTCGGGGAGGTAGTGGGTCGTGTAGACGACGGCGACGCCGCCCGCGGCCAGGTCGCGCACCGCCGACAGGATCGCGTCGCGCGTGCGCGGGTCGGCGCCGGCCGTGGGCTCGTCGAGCAGCGCCAGGCGGGGGCCGTGCACCAGCGCGGCGGCCGCGTGGGCGCGGCGGCGCTCGCCCCCCGACAGGTCACCCGCCGCCCGGCCCGCGACCGCGTCCAGCCCGAACGGCGCGAGCAGCGACTCGGCGGCCGTGCGGGCGGCGACCGCGGACATGCCGTGGATCTCGCCCATCGCCCGCAGGTTCTGCCGCACCGTCAGCGCGGGGTAGAGGCCGATCTCCTGCGCGGCGAGCCCCACCAGGCGGCGGGTGGCCCGGTCGCGGCGCGGGTCGCGGCCGCACACCCGCACGGTCCCCGCCGCCGGCTCCCGCAGACCCGCCGCGAGCGCGACGAGGGTGCTCTTGCCCGCCCCGTTCGGGCCGAGCAACGCCAGCAGGTCGCCGGGCGCGAGGGTCAGGTCGATCCCGGACAGGGCCGGCCGCGCGCCGTACGCCGCGTCCACCCCCGACATCTCCAGGGCGGGCGCCCCGTCGCTCACGCGGGCGGCCGGCGGCGGCGCCCCGCCAGGCGCGCGAAGTCGGCGCGCTCGCAGACCATGAACGCCGCCCGTTTGTCGGGCATGTCGATCTCCGTCGCCCGCCGGAACCCGAGGAACGCCAGCAGCGACAGGAAGTTCTCGTTGCGGACGTCGGGTTCACCCACCAGCCGCAGCACCCCGGGCCGCTCGAACAGGAACCGGGCGACGGCCCGCCCGATCGCGACGCTGTACCGCCCGAGGTAGTCCTCCTCCCCGATCAGGACGTGCGCGCCGAGGTCGCCCGGGAGCACCGGCCCGTACGCGCCCAGCACGTCGCGCAGCGGGTCGTACACCTCGATGTAGCCCACCGGGACCTCGTCGACGAAGCCGAGGTAGGGCGTGCGCCCCGGGTCGTCCACCTGTCGCTGGAGGTAGTCGTGGATCCAGTCGGCGGGCCAGTCCATCTGCCAGAACTCGACGACGTGTGGGCGGTGCATCCACGAGTGGACCAGCCGGGTGTCGTGCTCCGGCACCACCGGCCGCGCCCACAACCGGCGCCCCGTGACGGGCTCGGTCTCACCGTAGGCGGCGAGCTCCGGCAGCACCGGGACCGGGGGCGCGCTCACGGCGTCGCCGGGGCGAGCGGGTTCTCGACCCAGCCGACGGCCGAGGCCACGGGTCGCGCGGGGTCGTCGGAGTAACCCCGCCCCAGGATGCGCACGCGGTTGAGGCAGAGCTTCACGAACGCCGGCGCCTCGAAGTCGAAGAGCGCGAAGCGGTCACCGAGCTCGGAGGCGAAGCGCTCCTGGTAGGCGGCGACCACCCGCTCCGCCGCGGCCCAGAACGCGCCCTCGGGGTAGCCGAGGCGGTCGTCGAGGATCTCCGCGAGGTAACGGTGGACGCAGACCAGCAGGCCGCTCTGGATCCACTGCGACAGCACCATCGACTCGACCCCCTCGCCGATCGCCCGGCGCGCCTCGGGCGGCATGCCGTCGAGCTCGGGCAGCGGGTCGATGCTCACCATCGCGTCGTCCACGAAGTCCTTCACCACGAGACGGGCGGGCACGTCGCCGGCGAGCGTCACCATGCAGTTCTGCGCGTGCGGCGAGAACGCCGCGCCGTAGCGGTAGAGCACGTGCAGCAGCGGTGGCAGCGAGCACGCGTGGAGGGCGGTCACCCAGTCGCCGACCGACATGCCGCTCCGCGCGATCAGCCGTTCCACGAACGAGACCCCGGCGGGGTCGCGGTGGATCAGGGCGGCGAGGGTGACGGCGCGCTCCCCCGGCCGCAGCCGGGGCGCGACCGAATCACGCCAGATCGCGCCGAGCATCTCGGTGTGCTGGTAGGGGACGCCGGGCACCGACTCGAAGGCCCCGTGGCCGACGCTGGCGCTCGCGACCTCCCCGAGCATCACGAGGCCCGTCTCGGCCAGGAAGGGGTCGCGGTCGCAGAGACCCGTGAACCACTCTGTGAGGGCGGGGGCCGCCATCGCCCGTGCACGTGGGATCCCGCGGTGCACCGAGGTGTTGAGGATCGAGACGGCGAGCTTCATGTACCGGCGGTCCGGGTGCTCGAGGTCGGCGAGCGTCCGGATCGACTGCTGCGGCAGGTAGCGCCCGCCCAGGCCACCCAGGGCGACCATCCGCCCCCGGGCGAGGTCGCCGGCGTGGAGCGGCAGGATGCGGTTGGCCCACTGCCACGGGTGCACCGGGACGAACGCGACGGCGTCCGGGTCGGCCCCCGCGGCGCGCGCCCGGTCGCAGAGGAGCCGGACACCCGCGTCTCCGACCTGCTCGCGCACCACCCGCGCGTGGTCGAGGCCGGGGACCGACCGGAGGTCGACGCGGTCCCGGTCGATGGCGAGCCACTCCACGTCGAGCGTGCGCTGGGCCTCGGGGGCGTAGGCGAGGAGGTCGTCGGCGCCGAAGCCGACGCGCCCCTTGCCGGCGACGATCCAGGGATGGCCGCGCATCTCGCCCTCCAGCACGAGCGGGTCGAGGTCGAGCAGCTCGTCCGCGGGGCGCCCCTGCGCGAGCTGGAGGGCGTCGGACAGGGCCGTCGCCGCGATCTCACCCACCAGGCCCGCGGTGGTGGAGGCGTCGGCGCCGATCGCCGGTGCCCCCGTGGCGACCACCTCGGCGGCGTCGGGCAGCGGCACGTCCGCACCGGCGACGCGTGCCGCGATCGAGGAGGGGTCGACCCGCCAGAGGCCCATGGAGCGTGGACGCGCGGTGTACGTGAGGCGCAGCTCCCCCAGGTCGAGCGTCATCGCCCGCGACCCGTCGGGCCGGTCCTCCGCCGCCGGCGAGACGACCTCCTCGTAGGCGAGCTCGGTCAGCAGCTTCGCGACCAGCTCGCGGTTGACGCGCTCCCACCGCTCGGGCGTGAGGGCCGCGAGCAGGTCGCCGAGGGGCCGGCCGGTCACGACGGCGCGCCGAACGACTGGAACACGTTGCGCGCGCGCACCGGGTACACGTCGCGCCCGCAGAGGGCGTTGACGATGACCGCGTTGCGGTGGGCACCCAGGCCGAGGTCCGGCGCGCCCACGCCGTGGGTGTGCAGCTCGGCGTTCTGCACGAAGAGCGTCGAGGGGCGGCCGTCGGCCATCCGGACGCGGAAGTCGTGCTCCACCACGGGCCGCCCCCGCGCGTCGAGCTCGGCGATCGCGGCGAGGCCCGGTACCGGCCACGGCGCGGGCCGGTACCCCGTCGCCAGCACGACGGCGTCGGTGCGGTGGGTGAAGGCGGCGTCCTGCTCGATCTGCCGCAGGCGCAGCGTCCAGCCGCCGCGGTCGTCGTCGAGGCCGGTCATCTCGCAGCGCGCCCGGTACTCCAGCCCCGGGTCGCCCCCGTCGATGCTCGCGCGGTACAGGGCGTCGTAGATCCGGGCGCTCGTCTCCGCGGAGATGCCCTTGTAGAGCAGGTCCTGGCCCGCCCGGACCCCGTCGCGCACCTCGGGCCGCAGGCCGTGGAAGTGGGCGGTGTACTCCGGGGAGAAGTGCTCCAGCCCGAGCTTGGAGTACTCCATCGGCAGGAAGCCCGCCGCCCGCGTGAACCACGCGCGCCGCTGGCCGGGAGCGCCGTGGTCGAGCAGGTCGGCGACCACCTCGGCCGCGCTCTGGCCCGATCCGATCACGGTCACCGACGGCGACTCCAGCAGGCGCGCGCGGTGGGTGACGTAGTCGGAGGAGTGCAGCACGCCGTCCCCGAGCCGGGCGCCGGCCGTGGCGGGCAGCGCCGGCACGCTCCCCACCCCCAGCACGACGGCGGAGGCGTGCAGCTCGGTGGTCGTGCCGGCCGAGCGCGCGACCCGCACCGACCAGCCGCCGTCGCCGAGGGGGCGCACCGACTCGACGCGGCGGCCGAACCGGCACGACTCCAGCCGTCCCGCGACCCACCGGCAGTACGCGTCGAACTCGCGTCGCAGGAGGTGCATCCGCTCGTGGAAGTAGAAGCGGTAGAGCCGCCCCTCCTCGTGGAGGTACTGCAGGACGCTGTGGGGGCTGGTGGGGTCGGCGAGGGTCACGAGGTCGGCGAGGAACGGCACCTGGACCTCGGCGTCGGGCAGCATCAACCCGGCGTGCCACGCGAACCCGGGCCGGCCGTCGAGGAAGACGGCGTCCACGTCGAGCGGGTCGAGCAGGGCGGCGAGCCCGAGGTTGAAGGGGCCGATGCCGACGCCGACGACGTCGTGGCGCGTGGGGGGGCTCACGGGCGCGCGGTCCAGACGACGAGGGCGGCGCGCTTGTCGGGAAGGTCGAGCTCATCGACGACGGTGCCGCCGAGGCGTTCGCAGAAGGCGATCATGCGGGTGTTGCGGACGTCGGGCTCGCAGACGACGCGGGTCGCCCCGGGCTCGTCGAACAGGCGACGCACGACCTCCCGGCCGAGGGCGCGGGGGACCCCGCTGCCGAGGTACGAGGCGGGACCCACCAGCACGTGCCAGCCACGGTCGCCGTCCTCCGCCGGGTAGTGGGCGGCCAGCGGGTCCTCCGCGGCGCGGTAGGTCTCGACGTAGGCGAACGGCTCGTCGCCGGCCTGGGCGATCCACGGCGTGAGGTGGGGGAGGGCGCACTGCGCGGCCAGGTAGCCGGCGACACCCGCCGGTGGGCCGTCCAGCCCCCACCACGGGATGACGTGGGGTTCCTGCATCCACGCGTGCACCAGCGCGAGGTCGCGCCCGGGGTCGACCGCGGTCAGCGTGATCCCGCTCACGGCCGGAGGGGGTTGGGGATGCGGATGTAGACGGACTGGTCGGCGATGTCGCCGACGAGCTCGTCGAGGTCGTGCAGCCGGGTCCGCAGGTTGGCCTTGCACGGCCACGTGTCGTCGTCGAGCAGGCGGTCGAGCAGCGTCCCCGGGTACCGTCCGCCCCGCCGGCGCTCCCGTTCGACGACGGCCCGCAGGTCGCCGAGCAGGACGCGCTCGTCGGCGACACCCGCCGCGCCGAGCGCCGCCACCACCCCGAGGGCGTTGTTCACGAACGGGTAGTAGACGAGCCGCTCGTCGGCGAGCGCCTCGGGGAAGATCGACTCGCTCGCCTCGCCGTGCCCGGGCAGCACGGCGACGACATCTGCGTGGGCGGCCTCGCGGTGGAAGTAGCCCTGGCTGTCGCGGACCACGCAGACCGCGGGCCACCCGCCGTCGAGCTCGAGCAGGGTGTTCTGCTGGTGGGGCTCGAAGCAGAGCCCGACGTCGAGGTAGAGGCGCAGCAGCGAGACGCCGACCACTTCGCAGTACCGGGAGAACCACTCGCGCGCGACGTCGGCCTCCGTGCGCCCGCCGTCGCGGGCCAGCCGCGCCACGATGAGTCCGAGCCGCGACCGTCCGCCGCGCGGGTCGTCCTGGCAGAGGGTCGCGAGGGACGTGACGTCCCCGCCCCGCCCACCGGGCCAGCGGTTCTCGCGCAGCAGCACCGAGAGGCCCTCGAGGAGCCCGTCCCCGTGGCGGACGGCGAGGAAGGCCGGGTCGTGGAGCACCCGCAACGCGGGTGCGGCCCGCCGCGCCGCCGCACCGATCGGCGACGCGTCGAGCCGCGCGGCCTCGACCGCGCGGCGCAGCTCCTTCGGCAGCGTCAGCCGCATCGAGTTGGTCACGCGGACGTGCAGCGACAGCTTCAGCTGCCACGCCCAGTCGCCGCGGTAGACGGTCCTCACCGACGTGGTGGGGGTGACGTCCGGTCCGATCGGCCCGAGGTCGACGACGGCGCCGTCGTCGAGCAGCGCGCCCAGCTCGGGGCGGCGCGCGAGGTGGTCGGCCTCCCAGGGGTGCACCGGCACCACGATCCGGGGGCCGAGGCCGGCGAGCGCGGCGCCGCCCGCGTCGCCCAGCAGGCCGGCGGCCAGCGCCGGCGCCGGGGCGCCCGCGGCGCTGTCGTGTACCACGAGCGCCGGGTCGACCGCCAGCCACCGCAGCGCGAACCGCGCCCCGAGCTCGGGGGCGTACGCCGTCCGCTCGCCGGGGCTCATCTCCCCGCGGCTCTTCGGGGTGGGGTGGAGGGGGTGTCCCAGCAGCAGCGCCTGTTCGGTGTCGATGAAGCCGAGCGGTCCGTCGGTCCACAGGTCGGGGAGGTCGCCGGCGCGCGCCTCCAGGAAGCCGGCGACGGCGTCGGCGCTCTCCAGGATCCGGGCGAGCAGGGCCGTGGGCGCCCCCGCCCCGCGCGGGTCGGCGCGGGCGAGGTCGTCGAGCAGCAGGGCGGCGAGGACGGGCAGGTCGAGGTCGCGGTCGGGCGCGCCGTCGGCCTGCATGCGCACCGGGCCGGCGAAGCGGTGGTGACCGGTCGGCGACCCCCGCCGCACGGGCGCGACGAGGCGGGCGGGCATGCCGCGCAGCGCGAGGCTCGCCGTCCACGGGGTGGGCCCGTCGCCGTCCGGCGCGATGTCCCACCGGGGGTCCTCCCGGGCGTGGCAGGCGAGCAGGGCGCCGGTGGCGGCGGCGACGGCGGCGCGCGCCGGGGCCGGTGCCGTCATGGTGCTCACGCGGCGGCCGCCGCGGCCCACTGCGCGGCGGCCTCGTCGCGCACCAGGTCGAGCAGGCGGGCGATGTCGGCGTCGCCGGCGAGGGGGTTGACCAGGGTCAGCTTCAGCGCGACGCGGCCGTCGAGGCGGGTCCGCCCGATCACGGCCCGCCCGGACGCGAAGAGCGCCCGCTGGGCCTCGGCGTTGACGCGGTCGACGGCGTCCGGCGCGCCCCCGCCGGGCGGGTTCCAGCGGAGGACGACCATCACGGTCGAGGGGGGCGCGAGCAGTTCGAGGTCGGGGTGGGACCGCACCGCCTCCGCCGCCCGGGCGGTGAGGTCGACGAGGTGCTCGACCATGGCGGCCATGCGCCGCCGCCCCACGGTGCGCAGGCCGATCAGGATCTTGAGCGCATCGAAGCGACGGGAGGTGTCGAGCGACCTCCCCACGAGGTTCAGCACGCCCGCGTCCTCGGGGCGGTCGAGGTAGTCGCTGTGGTGGTGGAGGTCGTCCAGCGCGGACGGGTGGCGGACCAGCAGCGCGCTCGCCCCGATCGGCTGCCACCAGAGCTTGTGGAGGTCGGCCGTCACGGAGTCGGCGCGCTCGATCCCCGCGAGGCGTCCGCGCAGCCGCGCGGAGAGCGCGAGGGCCGAGCCCACCGCGGCGTCCACGTGCAGCCACGCGCCGGTCGCCGCGGCCCGGTCGGCGAGCGCGTCCAGCGGGTCGATCGCGCCGAGGTCGGTGGTGCCCGCCGTCCCCGTGATCGCGATGGGGGTGAGGCCCCGGGCGCGCAGACCGGCGAGGGCCCGGTCCAGGGCGGCGGGGTCCATCGCCCCGGCCTCGTCGACGCCGACGCCGACCACGGCGGCCTCGCCGAGGCCGAGCACCGCGGCGGCCCGGCGGACGCTGTCGTGCGCGGCCCGCGAGGCGAGGATGCGCCAGCCGGCGGCCTGCGGGGGGAGGCCCGAGACGCGGGGATCCACTCCGGCGGCGCGGGCGGCGCGGTCGCGCGCGAGGAGCAGCCCCAGCAGGTTCGACGCCGTGCCGCCGGCGGTCAGCACCCCCGAGCCCCCCGGTCCCGGCCCCACGACGGCCGCCAGCCAGCGCACCAGGTGGTCCTCGACCAGGGTCGCGGCGGGGGCCTGGTCGTACGAGTCCATCGACTGGTTCGTCGCGCCCACCGCCAGCTCCGCGAGGGCCGAGGCGATCAGCGGCGGGGCGTGCAGGTGGGCCGCGGCGAGGGGATCGGCGGTGCGGACGCCGTGGGCGAGCACGTCGGCCTCGACGCCGGCGAGCACCGTGGCGAGCGGCGCCCCCTCGTCGGGGCAGACGTCGATGGCGGCGATCCGCGCCGCGAGCGCGCCGGCGCCGGCCACGCCGACCGGTCCGGGCAGCGCGGCGACACGTGCGAGGGCGTCCGCCACGAGCGCCGCCCCGTCCCGCAGGCACGCCCGCGCGGCGTCGTCCCCGGTCAGGAACAACGCCGCCGTCCCGTCGGCCTCCGTGGTCAGCGGCCGGCCCCCGCGAGGCGCAGGGCCTCGGCGAAGGCCGCGCCGACGCGGTCGACCTCGTCCGCGGAGATCACGAGGGGCGGCAGGAAGCGGACGACGGCGCCGCCGCGCCCGCCCGACTCGACGATCACGCCGAGGTCGAGCATGGCGCGCTGCACGGCCGCCGCCATGTCGCCGTCGGGCAGCGGCACCCCGCCCGGGCCCGACGTCGCCGGGTCGACCAGCTCGACGCCGAGCATCAGTCCACGCCCGCGGACCTCGCCGACGGCGGCCACGCCGGCGCTCGCCTCCCGCAGCCGCTCGTCGAGTCGCGCCCCCATGACCGCCGCGTGCTCGTGCAGGCCCGTGGCGACCACGTGGCGGATGGTCGCGGCGCCCGCCGCCATGGCGAGCTGGTTGCCGCGGAATGTCCCGGCGTGCGCCCCCGGCGCCCACCGGTCGAGCTCGCGCCGGTAGACGATCACCGCCAGCGGGAGGCCGCCCCCGATCGCCTTGGAGAGCACCATCACGTCGGGGTCGAGGTCGATGGCCTCACTTGCCCAGAGCGCCCCGGTGCGCCCGAGCCCGGTCTGCACCTCGTCGGCGATCAACGGGACGCCGGCGGCGCGGGTCAGCGCACGCAATGCGCGGGCGAACGCCCGCGGGGCCGGCATCACCCCGCCCTCGCCCTGCACCGGCTCGACGATGACCCCGGCGGGGGGCGTGATCCCGCTGTGGTCGTCGGTGAGCGCCCACTCCACCGCCCGCGCGCAGAGGCGGGCGCCCTCCTCGCCGCCGACGCCGAACGGGCAGCGGTAGGTGGCGGGGAAGGGGAGGTGGTGCACCTCGCCGCCCATGGGGCCGAGCGGGACCCGGGGCGCGTGCGCCCCCGAGGCGGCGAGCGCGCCCTGGGTCATGCCGTGGTAGGCGCCGCCGAAGGCGACGACGCCGGGGCGCCCGGTGGCGGTGCGGACGAGCTTGAGCGCCGCCTCGACGGCGTCGGAGCCGGTGGGGCCGCAGAACTGGATCCGGCCGTCGCGCAGACCGGGGGGCAGCGCGCCGAAGAGCTCCTCGGTGAACGCGTCGCGGAGCGGCGTCGCCATGTCGAGCGTCGTGAGGGGCACCTGCCCGTCGATCGCGGCGCGCAGGGCGTCGACGACCACGGGGTGGTGGTGCCCCAGCGCGACCGACCCCGCGCCCGCGAGGCAGTCGATGTAGTCCCGGCCGCCGGTGTCGCGCACCGTGCAGCCGCTGCCGGTTGCCAGCGCGATCGGCAGCCGCCGCGAGTAGGTGCGGGCCGACGACTCACGATCCTCCAGGCGACGCACCAGCGGATCGGCGGACTCCTCGGGGCTGCGCACCGGCGGCGTCATCGCCGCCGGACGGGCCGCGCCGCGCCGCGCGGACGGGTGGGATCGGGGCGAGACGAGGGCGCGCGACGGAACATTGCTCCCACCCTACCTTCTCTCGCGAATGAGGTCTCCCTAATCACGCGGCATCACGAATATCCGCGAGATCAGTGACATCTGCCGGGCGATCCCGATCATGCGTGCGGCCTGGGAGGCCACATCGTCCGCGTCGGACCATCGGACTGGAAATCTCCCGCAGCCGTGGTGTTAGGGTCCCCTTACAACCGGAGAGACGACCTGGCGCCCACCGTCGTGGAGGGGTGGTCACGACATGGAGGTGTGGTCATGGCAGTGATGTCCCGGCGTGGGCGAGGCCGAGCCGCGGCGCTCGCCGCGCTGACGGTGGCCGGTACGGCCGGCGCGATCGCCGCGGGCCCCGCCGCCGCCGCGGTCACCGTGCCGAACGCCTGCCTGTACAGCATCGACGGCTTCTGGCGGAACCAGTCGCTGAACTTCGCCGGCGCCGCCTCCCCGGCGGCCGTCCCGCCCGGCGGCGGATTCGCCCTGACCGGTGCGACCGCCGGCGCCGACCTTCCCGCCTGGATCCCCCAGTACGGCTACAACTTCGGGATCCTGAAGGCCGGCGAGAACCAGATCCCCACGACGGTCTGGGTGGCGCTCGGGATCGGCAACGGCACCGGCGGGCCACAGGTGCGCCGGGTCAGCGCGACCGCGACCACGACGATCACCGTCGACGGCAACGGGACGTTCGTGTCGGCGACGCCCATCAGCGTCACCGTGCCCCTGCCCGACAGCTTCTGGTCGGCCGGGACGACGGGCGCATCGACGATCGCCGAGGCCGCGCCGGGTGGGCTCGGGACCGTCACGACGGCCGCCGGGGAGACGGTCGCCCCGCGGGGGAGCGTCTTCATCGAGGCCACGCTCCCGGGTGGGTTGAGCTTCCGGCTCGACTGCCAACCGGGCACGGCCGGCGCCGACGGCACGACGTTCACCCCCGCCGCCGCGGCCGCCCTGGCGACGGCGGCGATCGACGGCTCGGCCCCGACCTCGGGCATCGCCCGCTCCGTGGCGCTGCCGGCGAAGCCGTTGAGGCTGAAGGGGCGGCGCGTGGCGGTGCCCGTGCGCTGCACCGCCACCACGACGTGCCGCGGCATCGTGCGGCTGTTCACGGCGAAGCGCCTGAGGGTCGGCGCGGGGGGAGCGCCCGGCGTCGTGAAGATCGCGCAGGCCCGCTACGTGGTGCTGCCGGGCCGCAGTCGCACCCTGTCGATCGCGCTCACGGCGCCCGGCCGCACGCTGATGGCGAACCGTGACGCCGTCGCGGTCCGCGTCGAGGCCGACCCCGCCCGCGGGCTCTCCACCACCCGCCGCCTGGCCCTGCGCCGCGCGGCCGCACGTTGACCACGACCCCGGAGGGACGATCCATGATGCGCACCCGCGCGCTGCTGCTCGGCCTCGCATTGGCGCTCGTCGCCGCACTCGGCGCGGGCGCCGCCCCGGCCGACGCCGCCGCCACGCGCGTGGTGGCGCTCGAGTGGGACGCCGTCGAGAACCTGATGGTCCTCGGGGTTACCCCGGTCGGGGCCGCCGACCTGAAGGGCTACGACCAGTGGGTCCCGGTCGCGCGGCGCACCGGGACCACCGACGTCGGCCTCCGGCAGGCCCCGAGCCTCACCCGCATCGCCTCCCTGCGCCCGGACCTGATCATCGCCCCCGACTACCGGGTGACGACCAACCTCAGCTCCCTGCGGAAGATCGCCCCCGTCATCGTGACGAAGCCGTACCCCTCGGGCGGCGACGGGGCCCAGTACGCCGCGATGGTCCGCGACTTCCGGACGATCGCCAAGGCCGTCGGCAGGACCCGCGAGGGTGAGGCCGTCGTCCGCGGCCTCAACCGCACGCTCGCGACGTCGTCGAAGAAGCTGAAGAAGGCCCGGCGGGCGGGCATCGCCCTCACGATCTCGACACCCGGCGGCACCCTCGGCGCCCCCGCGGTGCGCATGTTCACCGACAACGCGGCGCCGGTCGAGGTGATGCGCCGGCTCGGCCTCCGCAACGCCTGGACCGGCGCGACCCAGCGGTACGGCTACGCCACGGTCGGCGTCGAGGCCTACCGGCGGGTGCAGTCCGGGTGGCTCGCGTTCATCTACCCGAAGGAGTTCGCCCCCATCATCGAGCGCTTCACGGACCAGCCGTCCTTCCGGAACCTGTCGTTCGTGAAGGGCAAGCGGGTGCGGACCCTCCCCGGTGACACCTGGCTCTACGGCGGACCCAAGTCGGCGGCGATCTTCGCCCAGCGGCTGACGGTGGCCCTCACGGCGCGCTCGTAGCCGCGGGTGGGCGTCGCCCTCCGGCGCACGCCGGTCGTCGCGGTCCTGGGGCTCCTGGTCCTGGTGGCCGCGGCGATCGCCGACATGCTCCAGGGCCAGGGCGGCATCCCCGTGCCGACGGTCCTCGAGGCCCTCTGGAGCCATGACCCGCTGAACGCGGACCACTCCCTCGTCCACGACCTGCGGCTGCCGCGGGCGATGGCGGGGGTGGTGGCCGGCGGGGCGCTCGCCGCCTCGGCGGTGCTGCTGCAGTCCGTCACGCGGAACCCGCTCGCGGAGCCGGCGACCCTCGGCCTCACCGCCGGAGGGGCGCTGGCCGTGACCCTGGTGGCGGGATACGCCACCATCGCGCCGGGTGCGCCGACGATCGCCGTCGCGTTCGTGGGGGTCGGCCTCGCCGCTCTCCTGATCGGGGCGCTGGCGGCGAGCGCCGGCGGCGGCAGCGTGCGCCTCGTCCTGGCCGGCATGGCCGTCACCCTCGCGCTGGGCTCGGCGACCGCCGCGATCCAGCTGGCGCGCGAGAACGAGACGTCCGGCCTGTTCCTGTGGGGCGGCGGGAGCCTGCTGCAGCTCGGGTGGACCCAGGTGAACGCGGGCGCCGCGATCGGCGGGGTCGCCCTCGTGCTGGGCCTGCTGGTGTCGCGCGCCCTCGACGTCGCCGCGCTCGGGGAGTCCACGGCCCGCGCCCTCGGCCTGCGGGCCGGGGCGTCGCGCGTGCTGGCGCTCGGCCTGGCCGCCGTGCTGGCCGCGGTCGCCGTCGGCGTCGCCGGGCCGATCGCCTTCGCGGGCATCCTCGCCGTCGGCGTGGCGCGGTGGGCCCGTCCGCGCGGTCACCTCGGCCTCTTCCTCGTCGCGGTGCCGTGGGGCGGCGCCGTCGTGCTCGCCGCCGACGTGCTCGGCCGCCTGGTGCTCGGCCTCGACACCGAGACCCCGGCCGGGGTCGTGTGCGCGGTGATCGGCGCACCCGTCCTCGTGCTGGTGGCGCTGCGCCTCACCGACCAGGGTGCCCCGTCGATCGACGCGGCCGCCTCGGCGGGGCGCTGGCGGCCGGTCGCGACCGCCGGCGTGCTCGTCGCCCTGATCGCCGCCGCCGTGGCGGGGCTGGCGATGGGGGACATCTCGGTGGCGCCCCGCGAGGTGCTCGGTGCGCTGTTCGGGTCGGGGACGCCGCTCGGGGAGATCGTGCTCGACGAGCGGGCGCCGCGCGTGGCTACGGCCCTCGTCGCGGGCGTCTGCCTGGCCGGCTCCGGCACGGTGCTCCAGGCGGCGGTGCGCAACCCGTTCGCCGGGCCGGAGCTCGTCGGGGTGACCGGCGGCGCCGGCGTCGCGGCGTTCATCGTGCTCTTCATGATCCCCGGCGCCCCCGCCGGGGCGGTGCCGTTCGCGGCCTTCGCCGGCGCCCTCGTCGCGATGGGCCTGGTCCTGGTGATCGCGGGGACCCGTCGCAGCTCCCCCCAGCGCCTCGCGCTGATCGGCCTGGCCGTGACGGCGTGCTGCGCGGCCATCACGACGTTGATGGTGTTCCACGCCCAGCCCGCCGCCGCCGCCGCGATCACCTGGCTGGCGGGCTCGACCTACGCGACCGAGTGGTCGGACGTCCGGATGATGCTGGTGCCGGCGGCGGTGCTGATCCCGGTCGCCCTCCTGTCGGTGCGCCGCCTGGACGTGCTGATGCTCGACGACGAGGTCGGGTCGGCCCTCGGCATGCGGGTGGGGGCGTCGCGGGCGGTGCTGCTCGCCGTGGGCGCCGCCCTCGGCGCGGCGGCGGTGGCGGTGGTCGGCGCGATCGCCTTCGTCGGCCTGCTCGCGCCGCACACCGCGCGACTGGTCGCGGGGGGCAACCACCGGCGCCTGCTGCCGGTCGCGATGGCCCTCGGCGCCCTGCTGCTGTCCGCCGCCGACACGCTCGGCCGCACCGTCATCCCGCCGAACGAGATCCCGTCGGGGCTGGTGGTGTCGCTGATCGGCGCGCCGTACCTCGCGTTCCTGATGTGGCGCAGCCGGGGGATCGCCTGATGGGCATCGAGGTCCGCGGGCTGCACGTGGGGTACGGCGCGCGGAGGGTGCTGCGGGGCCTCGACTGCACCGTCCCCGAGGGGGGGATCACCGCGATCATCGGCGCCAACGCCAGCGGCAAGTCGACCCTCCTGCGCACGATGGCCCGGCTGCTGCGGCCGAGCGAGGGGGCGGTGCTGCTCGACGGCTCCGCCATCGCGTCGCTGCCGACCCGCGAGGTCGCCCGGCGACTCGGGTTCCTGCCGCAGTCGCCCACGCCCCCCGAGGCCCTGACCGTCGAGGACCTCGTGGGCCGCGGCCGCTTCCCGCACCAGCGGCTGGGGCGGCGCCGGTCGCGCGAGGACCGGCGCGCCATCGACTGGGCGCTCGAGGCCACCGACACGGCCGCGCTGCGGGAGCGCCCCGTCGACCAGCTCTCGGGTGGGCAGCGCCAGCGGGTCTGGATCGCCATGGCCCTCGCCCAGGACACCCCGGCGCTCCTCCTCGACGAGCCCACCACCTACCTCGACCTCGCCCACCAGATGGAGGTGCTCGACCTCCTCGCCGACCTCAACCGCGAGCGTGGCCGCACCGTCGTCCTCGTGCTGCACGACGTCAACCAGGCCTGCCGCTACGCCCACCACCTGATCGCCCTCCGCGACGGGGAGGTGCACGCCGCGGGTCCGCCCGCCGAGGTCGTCGGCGAGGAGATGATCGCGACGGTGCTCGGGGTGCGGTGCCGCGTGATGCCCGACCCGGTCACCGGCACGCCGATGGTCGTGCCGATCGGGCGCACAGCGCCGGCCGCGGCGTCGCCCGCCGTGGAGGCCGATGGGGTGGCGTGACCTCGCGGCGCTGCTCGCCCCCGTGCGGCGTCCCCTGCTGCTCGCCGCCGGGCTGCAGGCCCTCGCGGCCGCGGCGTCCATCGTCCCGTTCGTCTGCGTCGTCGAGATCGCCCGGCGGCTGCTCGACCCGCCCGCCGACGAGGGCGCGGTGCGGACGCTGGTGGTGGTGGCGCTCGTCGCCTTCGCCGTGCGCCTGGTGGCGCACGGGATCGCGGGGCAGATCACCCACCTGGCCGACAACAGCTTCCAGCTCGAGGTGCGCCGTCGCGTGGCCGCCCACCTCGGTCGCCTGCCCCTCGGGTGGTTCGGTGCCCGCCACTCGGGCGAGGTCAAGCGGGCCGTCCAGGACGACGTCAACGCGATGCACTACATGGTCGCCCATTCGCTGCCGGACCTCGTGGCCGGGGTCGTGGCGCCCGTGCTCGCGCTGGCCTACCTCGCGGCGGTCGACTGGCGGCTGACGCTCGTGACGGTGCTCCCGCTGGTCGTGTTCGGGCTGCTCTACCGGGGCATCGTGAGCGGCTACGGCGCCCAGATGAGCGGCCACTCGGCGGCCCTCGGCCGGGTCGACGCCGCCACCGTCGAGCTGGTGCACGGCATCGAGGTCATCAAGACGTTCGGCGAGCCCGGCAGGGCGCCGGCCCGCTTCTCGCGCAGCGCGGGCGATTTCGCCGACTTCCACGACCGCTGGGTGCGACCGATCGCGCGGCGGGCGGCCCTGGCCGAGCTGGCGTGCTCCGCCCCGGTGATGCTGCTGACCGTCCTCGCGGGCGGCACGGCACTCGTCCGGTGGGGCGGCATGGCGCCCGTCGACGTGATCCCGTTCGCGCTGCTCGGCCTGGGGCTGAGCGCGCCGCTGCTGACCCTGGGCTACAGCGCCCAGGGCTTCCGCATGGCGGCCGAGGCGGCGGGGCGCGTGTCGTCGCTGCTCGCCGTCCCCGGACTCCCCGACCCGCCCGCCACCGGGGAATCCCGGCTCCGCGACGCGGGCGTCGCGCTCGACGCCGTCTCCTTCTCGTACGACGGCCGCGCCGAGGTGCTGCGGGACGTCTCCGCCGACCTCGCGCCCGGGACGGTCACCGCCCTCGTGGGCGCGTCGGGCGCGGGCAAGTCGACGCTCGCCGCCCTGGTCCCCCGGTTCTGGGACGTGACCGCCGGCGCGGTGCGGGTCGGCGGCGCGGACGTGCGGGACCTGCCGTCGGCCGACCTGTACGGCCACGTCGCGTTCGTCTTCCAGGAGGCGGGCCTGCTGCGCGCGACGGTCGCCGAGAACATCGCCCTGGGACGCGCCGGCGCGTCGGCCGGCGACGTGGAGGCCGCCGCCCGGGCCGCGGCGATCCACGACCGCATCCTCGCCCTGCCGCGGGGTTACGACTCGGTGGTCGGTGAGGACGCACGCCTGTCGGGGGGCGAGGAGCAGCGCGTCGCGATCGCGCGCGCGCTGCTCGCCGACCGGCCCGTGCTGGTGCTCGACGAGGCGACGGCGTTCGCCGACCCCGAGTCCGAGGCCCGGATCCAGGACGCGCTCTCGCGCCTCGCGACGGGGCGCACGCTGCTGGTCGTCGCCCACCGCCTGTCCACCGTCACGCACGCCGACCGCATCCTGGTGCTCTCGGGCGGGAGGGTGGTCGAGAGCGGCCGCCACGAGGACCTGCTCGACCGCGACGGCGAGTACGCGCGCCTCTGGGCGATCCACGCGGCCGCGGGGACCGTGGCGTGATCCGCGACCTGAGGGCGCTGCTCGATCCCGCGGGACGCCGGGCCCTCGACGTCCAGATCGGCCTGATCGTCGTCTTCTCGGTGTTGCAGGGCGTGGCCTTCGTGATGCTCGTGCCGGTGCTCTCGGCGTTGCTCGACGGCGACACCGGCGGCGCGGCGGCGTGGGTCGGGGCGCTGGCCGGCGTCGTCGTCGTGGCCGGCGCCGTGTTCCACGCCCAGGCCATGCGCGGCCACCGGATGGCGGGTGTCGCGGCCCGCACCCTGCACACGCGGCTCGGCGACCACGTCGCCGGGCTCCCCCTCGGCTGGTTCGGCCCGGAGCGCGTCGGCGAGCTCACCCGGCTCGCGAGCCAGGGGGTCACGGACGTCATGGGGGTGGTCAGCCACCTCCTGCGCCCCATGGTCGCCGCGTTCGTGACGCCGGTGACCGTGGTGGTGCTGATGTACGCCATCGACTGGCGGCTGGCGCTGGCGACGACGCTCACGGCCCCCCTGATCGCCGGAGCCCACCGCCTCTCCGGCAGGCTCGCCCGGCGCGCGGCGGGGGCGGTGCAGGCGGCCGCCGCCGACGCGGGCGGGCGCATCGTGGAGCTCGCACGGGCCCAGCCGGTGCTGCGGGCCTACGGCCGGTCCGGCGAGCGCAACGATCTCCTCGAGGGCGCGCTGCGCGCCCAGCACGCCGCCCGGCGCCGTCAGCTCTGGACGATGAGCACGGGGCTGGTGGCGTCGGCGCTCGCCGTCCAGCTCGCGTTCATCGTCGTGGTGGTGCTCGGCGTCGACCGCGCCCTCGGCGGCGCCATCGACGTGCCGGAGCTCGTGGCCCTCCTGGTCCTCGTCGCGCGGTTCGGCCAGCCCCTCGTCGAGGCGGCCGACATCGCGGGTGCGGTGCGCGTGGCCCAGGGCAGCCTGGCCGGCATGCGACGGGTGCTCGACGCCCGGCCCCTGCCCGAGCCGGCGGCCCCCCGCATCCCGGTGGACGCGTCCATCCGCCTGCGCGGCGTCCGGTTCTCGTACGGCGACCACACCGTGATCGACGGCGTCGACCTGGACGTCCCCGCGGGCTCCACCGTCGCGCTGGTCGGGCCGTCCGGGGCGGGGAAGACCACGCTCGCCCGCCTGGTGGCGCGCTTCTGGGACGTCGACGAGGGGTCGGTCGAGATCGGCGGCGTCGATGTGCGCGAGATGTCGACCGCGACGCTGATGGGGCAGGTCGCCATGGTCTTCCAGGGCGTGCACCTGCTCGACGACACGATCCTCGAGAACGTGCGCAGCGGGCGGCCCGCGGCGAGCGACGACGAGGTGCACGCCGCGGCCCGCGCCGCCTGCGTGGACGAGATCGTGGCACGCCTGCCCGACGGGTGGGACACGCGGGTGGGGGAGGGCGGGGCGGCGCTGTCGGGCGGCGAGCGCCAGCGCGTCTCGATCGCCCGCGCCATCCTGAAGGACGCGCCGATCGTCCTGCTCGACGAGGCGACCTCGGCGCTCGACGTCGAGAACGAGGGCGCCGTCGCGCGCGCCCTCGCCGCCCTCGGCGCCGACCGCACGACGGTGGTCATCGCCCACCGCCTCGCCACGATCGCGGGGGCCGACCACATCGTGGTGCTCGACGCCGGCCGCGTCGTCGAGAGCGGCGACCACGCCGCGCTGATCGCGCGCGGCGGACGGTACGCCGGCTTCTGGCGCGAGCGCGTCCGCGCCCGCGGGTGGCGCATCGGGGACGGCGTGGCCGCGGTGACCCCGGCGCCGCCCGCGTGACTAGGGTTGGTCGCCCCGGACCACCGTGTCGCCCCATCGCCCGTCGCTGCAGAGGAGGAAGCCGGTGAAGAACGCCGTGAAGGACTTCAAGGAGTTCGTGCTCAAGGGGGACGTCGTCGCCCTCGCGGTCGCGGTCATCATCGCCACCGCGTTCGGTGCGGTGATCGCCGCGTTCGTCGCGAACGTGATCACCCCGCTGATCGCGGCGATCGGTGGTCAGCCCGACTTCTCCCAGCTCGACTTCACCATCAACGGCAGCCGCTTCCAGTACGGCCTGTTCATCAACGCGGTCCTGACGTTCCTGATCATCGCCGCGGTCGTGTTCTTCCTGGTCGTGCGCCCCTACAACCACTACAAGAACCGCTTCGCGAAGGAGGGCGACCCCGACGTCCCCTCACCCGAGTACGCCGTCGAGACGGGCTCGGCCGACGCGCTCGCCGCGCAGCTCACCGCCCGCGCCGACGAGGGCTGGAAGGTCGTGAGCGTCAGCGACGGCGGGCAGGGGATCCTGTCGGCGGTGCTCGTGAAGGGCGACTAGCGGGACACCGGGTGGGTCAGCCGCGCACGGTCGTCACGACGGCGACCGGCGCGGCGGCCACCGCCCGCGTGAACCCCTGCAGCCGGGTGTCCGGCCGGGTGACGAGGCGCACCACCGACGTCCCGCCGGGGGCGACGCGCGGCACCGTCCACGCCACCGAGGTCCCCGACTGGACCCCCCGCGGCGACGCCGACACCAGCCGCACCCCGCAGCAGAGGGTGAGGTTGAGGCGCGCGTCGACGGCCGCCACCCGGCTGGGGTTGCGCATCACCGCGGTCCAGCCGGTGGTGTCGTCGGCCCGCCGGACCCCGCCGAGGCGCGCCGTCACCACCGGCCGTGCGAAGCCGTCGAAGTCGTAGGCGTCGAGGCGGTACCCCTCGGTGGTCTCGACGGGGGACACGGCGAGGGCGTTGGAGAAGGACGCCGACAGCGAGAACCCCGTCTCGTCGGTCGCGACCTGGCGCGCCGACCGGGTCCACGGCTCGCCGGCCTTCGCCGCCGCCAGGTTCACCTCCGCCGACCCGGGGCCCTGCGGGTCGAGCCACGCGACGAACGCACGCGCCCCGCCCCCGATCGCCAGGCGTGCGAGCGACGCCTCCACCCACGACTGGTCGCGGCCGGGGGTGAGCAGCGTCGGGGCCGGCCACGGCGTGCCCGCGGGTCGCACCACCGCGAGGATCGGGGTCGCCTCGGGTGTGCCCGTCCCGGCCCATGTGAGCACGAGGTCGCCGGCGACGTTCGCCGCCACGCGGGGAACCGCCCCCGCGGCGACATCGACCGGCGCCCCCCACGCCTGTTCGAACGGCTTCTCGGCGACCAGTACCCGCGACGCCCCGCCCGAGCGGTCCTCCCACGCGACGACGGCGCGTCCGGCGTCGCCCGCCCCCGCCGACGCCGCGAGGGCGCCCCCGGGGGCGAGGGTGACGGGCGCCGACCACGTGCCGTCGGCGGACCGCACCGCGGCGCGGAGGGGTCCGGTGGCGAAGAACCCGGCGTCCTGGGGGACCGTCCACGCGGCGACGGCGGTGCCGTCGGTGGACAGGGCGATCGACGGGCGCGACGCCCCCGGATCGAGCGTCAGCGGCGGCGTCTCGGTCCAGGCGGCGCCGAGCCCCGGCCTGCTCGCCGCGCGCACCGCCGTCGCCCCCTCCGCCCAGACCACCGTGCCGCGGCCGTCGCCGTTGCGGATGCGGGCCACGGCGTCACCGAACCCGGTCCCCGCGGTCCCCCCGGGGGCGACGGGCACCACCCGCCACGGGCCGTTCGGGACGTCGCGGACCGCGGCCCG
>LNFM01005759.1_pt1 | contig 21052 bp, 15 predicted proteins | sample 596031 | NCBI WGS metagenome assembly LNFM01 (sample SAMN04254537, study PRJNA301005) | activated carbon metagenome | isolation source: dual media filters at the Ann Arbor, Michigan drinking water treatment plant | place: USA: Ann Arbor
ACGCTCCAAGTCCATGTGTCCACCAACTGTTTGGTGGACACCATCGTCGCTGGCTACCTCAAAGAGGGCAAGACGGTGGTGATCGGACGCTTACATTGAAAGTCACCTGACTCTCATTTCGGTGAGGCCGCGCCGAGCAAAGGCGCCGATGTGACGTTCGCATGCGGCTTGCAGCGCAGCGCAGGAACTAGTCCGCCATTCGGTCCGCCAATTGCATTCGAGAAGCTAGGCTCAGTGGCTTCCGGGAAATCGATCTCGAGTGCGGGGCGCGCCTCCCGATTGGACAGCCGATTGATCGGCCCCGGCGATCGCTTCATAGCCATGTGCTTAATCCTTGAGCAGGTTTCGCGAAGGCGTCGTCAGCTCAGTCCGCCAGGACGGTCGCTGCCGGTCCGCCAGCTGGTCCGCCAGAAGCGTGTGCGTTCACGCGCACCCGGGCGGCTGCATCATGCACTCGCAAGACACCAGGGAAATCTACTTCCCTTTACGGATCAGAGGATTGCTGCACTCTGATGCGTTTCTCGTGCACTTGGGAGGGGATCGTACTGGCGCCCCGAAGACGAATCGAACGTCCGACCTGCCCCTTAGGAGGGGGCTGCTCTATCCACTGAGCTACCGGGGCGTGGACCGGCCGACAGCGCCGATCACCGGATTCTACCGCGACCGCGCCGCCGCGACCCGGGATGGGCGCGGGCCCGTCACTCCGCCGTGATCTTCAGCCGCTTGATCGTGTCGCCGTACGTGCGCATGTCCGAGCGCACCAGGTCTGCCATCTGCTTCGGCGTGCCGCCCACGGCATTGATCCCCTGCGCGGCGAGCTGCGCGCGGATCTCGGCGGAGCGGACGACCTCGGTGGCATCGCGCGCGATCTTTTCCAGCACCCGCGACGGCGTGTTCGCCGGTGCGAACAGTGCGAACCAGCTCACCACGCGGAAACCCTTGTACGTCTCGCCGATCGCGGGTGCTGCCGCGAACTGCGGATTGCGTTTCACGCCGCCGGTCGCGATGGCGCTGACGCGGCCAGCGGTGGCAAAGCCCATGGCGGCCGCGGGCGACACGAACATCGCATCGACGTTGCCGGCCGCGACCTCGGCCGCGCCGGGCGGGCCGCCCTTGAACGGCACATGCACCATCGAGATGCCGAGCAGCTGGTTCAGCTGCTCGAAGCCGAGATGGTGCACCGAGCCGACGCCGGCCGAGGCGAACGTGCGCTGGCCGGGCTGCTTCAGCGCGAGCGCGCGCAGGTCATCCACGGAGCGGATGCCGGACTTCGCCGATGCGATCAGCACGTAATCGGTGTCGGCGAGGTTGACCACCGGCACCAGCGCCTTCTGCGGATCGACGCCCGGGCTGCGCTGGATGGCCGGCGCGATGATGATGGCACCTTCCTGCGCGAGCATCAGCGTCTGCCCGTCCGGTTCGGCCTTGGCGACGATCTCGGCCGCGAGCAGGCCACCGACGCCGCCGCGGTTGTCGACGACCACCGGCTCCTTCCAGGCGTCAGTCAGGGCGCGCGCGACGATGCGGGCGGCGAGGTCGGCGCCGCTGCCTGCGGTGTTGCCGACGATGAAGCGCACCGGTCGCGTCGGGAACCGGATGTCGTTCGCATGGGCGCTCGCGGAGGCCAGCATCGACGAGGCACCCGCCAGCAGCAGGGTCAGGAGCACGGCGTGGACACGGTGCGTGGGGGGCGTTCTGTGGCGCATCGGGATTCGTTCGCAGTCTGAGGGGCCGCAAGGGTAGCGCGCACCGACGACGACCAGAACGTCTTTATCGTTCCATGCATATGCATCGAGCGACTAAGGCGGCCACCCTCGGCAGGATCAGGGTGAAACCGGAACCTTCCGGGTCTCGATCGCTCCGACGCCAGACGTGATTGCTCGCCCGTTGCGAAAGCCCACATGTCCCTGGGCGCCATAGTGCGGGGCGCGGCGATGCAGGTCGATCAGCGACGCGGTGTCCTCGACCGAGACGAACACGCGTGGGGCGCCGCTGGCTGAGCGTGCGGCCCAGAGTGCGGCATCGGGCATGCGCGCGAGCGCCGGCGGCCGTGCCAGGCGCGGGTCGCGCCGGACCAGCCGGTCGATGTCCTCGTGGCGCCCGATCACCAGCAGCGGGGCCGCTGCGTCCAGGTCCGCAGCGCGCGCGGTCGGTGGACGCGGTGCCTCGAGCATGCGCGAGGCGAGCTCGCCTGCGGCCTGGCGCCAGCCGTCGTCGCCGTCGCTCGCGACCAGTACGCGCACGTCGGGCGCGAGCATGGCGTCGCGCAGCAGGGGGGGCGACTCGCCCGGGCCGAGCTGGCGCCAGGCGGCGAAGCCGGGGTCGATCTGCAGTGCGTCTGGAAGGGTGTCGCCCTGCACCCGGTGGATGGCGATGCGTTCGCCGCGTCGCAGTTCCAGCGTGCCGGGGAGGGCGCGCTCGCCGGTCCACGCCATCACCGGCAGCGCGAACGACCAGGGTGCCGGTTCGGCGAAGGTGACGCGAAGCGCACGGCCGGCCGGGTCCGCACGGATCGTTTGCGGGACCAGCGACGGTGCACCGGTCCCCTCGACCATCGGTGCGAACAGTGCGTCCAGCGAGCGCCCGGCGCGCCGTTCGAACGCCGCCTGCAGGTCCTTCCACGACGCGGCACGTCCCGCATGGCTGCGCCACAGGTCGCGCAGCGACTCATCGAACGCGGGTTCGCCGATCTCGGTGCGCACCATGTGGAACAGCATGGCCGACTTGCCGTAGCCGACCGCGGACGCTGCACCGTGCGTGCGCGAGGTGAACGTCTGCAGCGAGGTGTCGCTGCCCGGGGGCACTGCTGCGAAGTCGCGCAGCCAGCCCCAGCGCATCAGGCGGGCCGCCTCGGGAGACTGCGCTGCACGCAGCGCATGGTCGGCCATCAGCGTGGTGAGGCCCTCGCTCCAGTTGCCGCGGCGCCAGTCGACGCGCACCCCGTTGCCCCACCAGTTGTGCAGCACTTCATGGGCGAGCGACTGCCCGCGCATGAACGGCAGCTTGAGCACGGATTCGCCGACATAGGTCGCGCCGGGCAGCCCGAACCCGGTGGGCAGCGGCGAGGACACGATGCTGAAGCCGTCGAACGCGTAGGCGCCGATCTCGCGGTCGTAGCGCTCGATGAACCCGGCCGCAGCGGCCAGGTAGTCCTGCGCGAGCGGCTGCAGCGCTTCCGTGAAATAGGTGCGAAGGCGCACCTGGCGCGCGCCGGGCAGCGGCAGCATGCGTTCATCGATCCGATAGGGACCGGCCATCAGCGTCAGGCCTTCGGTCGGCAGCGGCGTGTCGAACGTCGCGCGCGACATGTTGCCCTGGACGGATTCGTTCACCAGCCGGCCAGGCACCACGGCATGCTGGCCCGCCGGCACCGAGACCTGGATCCGGAAGCGCGCCGGGACGGTGGTCTCGGGGTACCAGGCAGACCCGGCCGGCAGGTAGCTGCCGCGGATCGAGGCCATCGGCGGCAGTGCGCCGATGACGCCGCGATGGTCGATGCCCGCGTCCAGCGGGGCCAGTTCTCCCCGCCACCGGAACTGCCAGGTCTGGCTGCGTGCAGGCGTTGCGGCGATGCTCACCCGCTGGCGCGTCGCGGCCGCCGGGTCGCCGGGCGGCACGCTGTCCGGCGGCACCGGCCGCTGCCGGCCGTCGACGATGAGCGACTCGATCCTGAAGCGCCGGTCGAGGGACAGTTCGAGTGCCAGGCCCGCAGGGACCGTCCAGGTGCCTTCACCCTGCAGCATCCGGGTCACGGGGTCGAGGCGGATGTCCATCGCGAGTGCCGGGACCGGGCTGGCGGGGGGGCTGGCCGCCGGACGCGACTGGCCTGCCGCTGCGGTCGGCTGCGCGGCCTGCGCCGGGGGCAGCAGCGCGTGCACGAGCCCGAGCAGCATGGCGGGCACCAGCGTCCGCAGTGCGTTCACGGTGTGCGTGGCGGGAACCGCACCAGCACTTCGATCTCGCGTCCGTCCCGCTGGACGACGATCGGCAGCACGGTGCCCGGCGGCTGTTCGCGGATCGCGGCGGTGATGTCCTCGGCGTTGCGGGCGCCGGTTCCGGCCACCCGCAGCACGCGGTCCCCGGCCCGCAGGCCGCTGCGTTCCGCGAGGCTGTCCGCACCGACCTTCTCGATCCGCGGCTGGCCATCGGCGACGCCGAGGGAGATGCCGAGGCGAGGGCCGGCAGGGGCCTGGCGCGCGCCGGGCAACACGAACACCGCATGGGCGAGCGAGTCGGGCGGCTTCGCGCAGGCCTCGCCGGCAGCGAGGTCGAACGGGATCATCGTGTAGGGATCGGCGATGCCCAGCGCGCGCAGCTGGTCGGGCACGCCGTGTCCGAACTGCAGGTGGCCGCTGCCCATCACGCCCACCACCAGCGGCGCCGCCGGCAGCCGTGCGCGGCGGGCAAGGGCCTCTGCCATCGCCCGGTCCCAGGTGAGTTGCGCCTCGAGGAAGCGATTGAAGCGGGTGTCCGCATCCGAGGCGGGTGGCTGGCCCGATGCGCGCGGCGCGTGCATCTCGAACGTCTCGCGCAGGCGTGACGCATAGGCGGGCGCCGGCGGTGCAGGGCGCGTCACGCCTTCGCGCTGGGCCTCGGGCACGCTGTCCCAGCCCCCCGCGCCGACCTGCCGCACGAAGTTGCGCTCGACATTGATGGCGATCATCGGGATGCGGTTCAGGCGTGCGAAATGGAACAGGGGCAGGTAGAGCTGCGGATCGAAACCCCAGACCCGGCTCCATTCGGACAGGCGCAGGAACTCGGCCTCGGACAGTTCGCCCGCCACCCAGCGGTCGAGCACCGGCTGCACGCGCCTCGGGAACATCTCGAAGCCGATCACCATGTCGGGGCGCTGCGCATGCATGGCAGCCAGGACCTGCAGTTGCCAGCGATGATGGTCGGCGTTGTCGTGGTGCTCGCCGAGCAGCACGACCTGGCGGCGGACGGCTGCGCCGATGACCTCGGCGCTGCTGCGCGGCAGGAAGCCCGGGCCCGGCTCGGCGGCCATGCCCCCGGTCGCGGACAGCCAGTGCCCGGGACGCACGCAGGCGTCAGCGTCGCGTGCGGGCAGCGGCTGCGCCTCCGAAGTGCCGGTGGCGAGCGACAGGGCCACCGCGAACGCAGCCGCCATCGGCAGCAGGAATGCAATCAGGGCGACGGGCGAGGGCATGCCCGAGCGTATCGCAGCCACCTGCCGGTCGTCGCTGCGGTGCCCCTGTCCGCGCGCAGCCGATCAACTCGACCGGGAGAACGATTCCGCGGTCGCCCGCAGCGCCATCACCTGGTTGGACAGCCGCTCGCCGATCGATTCGTAGACGTCCGCGTCGAGCGAGAGCAGCGAGCCGGTGCGTTCGGACACACCCTCCAGCATGATCGCGTCGAGCGGAAACGGCGGCTCGACGTCGGCATACACCGCACCCATCACCACTTCCGAGCGGGCGAGCTCGTCGGCGACGGCCAGGATCGCCGACAGCGAGTCGGGCTCGATGCTGTCGAAGTCGCGTTCGGCCACCGCGCCGATGATGTCCTCGGGCAGGCTCCACTTCTTCAGCAAGGCGTTGGAGACGGCGCGTCGTGCCTTGCCGAGCATGACCGTCTCCACCTGGCCGAGCTTCATGTCGCGCGCGATCGCCGTCTGCAGCAGCAGGTCGAGCGTGCCCGACTGCAGGCACTCGATCACCAGCGTGCCGATGTCGTAGATCATGCCCGCGAGGTAGGCGTTCGCCCGTTCGTGGGGCGCGACCTTGGTCGCCAGCAGGCTGGCGCCATGGGCCACCGCCATCGCGTGCAGCCAGAGGAACTCGCGCCACTGGGTGGACAGTCCGTTGTTCAGTGCCTGGCCGCAGAGCATGCCGAAGGCGGTCTGCGCGGCGCGTTCGAGGCCGATGCGGGTGACCGCCTGGTCGAGCGCGTTGAACTTCTTGCCCGGGATGCCGAACGCGACCGAGTTGGCGAGCCCGATCAGCCGGGCGACGCAGATCGGCTCCTGTTCGATGATCGCGCAGAACGACTTCACGGAGTCGAGCTCGGACGGATTGAGCGCCGCCAGCTTCGTCGCGACCGGCGACACCCGGGGCAGCGCGGTCAGGTCCAGCGAATCGAGACGCTCGGACAGCTTGCCGAGCGCGCCGCCGGCAGGGGGGGCCGCGGCGGGCGCGGGCCTGGGCGGGGGTGCGGCAACCGCGGGCGAGGTGAAGTCTAGCGAGTCATCCATGGGCCGTCGGAAATCCTTCGGGAGCGGTCAGCGGATCTGGGCGAACATCGAAGCCATGGCACGCAGCGCCTGCACCTGGCTGGCCACGCGTGCCTCGATCTTCACGACCTCGGCGGGGGCCAGCGAGCACGCGGTGTAGAAGGCGTCCGGCAGCGCTTCCTCGGAGCAGATCGGGAGCGGCAGCGGCGGCTCTTCGTCCAGGTAGATGCCCTCGACCAGCTTGCGCGACCGCGCCATGTGGTCTGCGCACCAGAGCACGGCCGGCATCGAGTCCTGGTCCATCGTCGACAGCGAGCGGCGGCTCACCGCATCGATGATCGGCGTCGGCATCGACCAGCTGGCGAGCAGCGTCCGTGAGAGCCGGTCGCGCGCTTCGCCAGCGACTTCATCCTCGACCTCGCGCATCGGCCGGCCCTCGGCCTCGGCCTTCGCGGCGACCGCATCGAGGGTGCCGGCCTGCACGCATTCGAGCGCCATCAGGCCGATGTCGTAGATCAGTCCCCCGAGGTAGGCGTCGTTCGGGTCGCAACTCTCGAGTTCGCGCGCGATCTTGTTGGCCGACGCGGCGGTGCACAGGGCATGTACCCAGAGCGCGTTGCGCCAGCGCGGCGCGATCGCGTTGCCGATCGCCTGGTTGCACAACAGCGCGAAGCAGATCTGCGCCGACTGGTGCAGCCCGACGCGCATCAGTGCCTGATCGAGGGTGTTGAAGCGCTTGCCGGGGACGCCGAAGGCGACCGAGTTGGCGAGGCCGATCAGGCGGGCGACCAGCACCGGTTCGTGCTCGATCAGGCGGCAGAACTCGCGCGCGGAGCCGATCTCGCTCACGTTCATGCCGGACAGCCGTGCGGCCAGGGGCGACAGGCGCGGCAGGCGGGCCGGGTCGAACGCGTCCACCCGGTGGCGGAGGTTCTCGAACAGCTGCCGCTCGATGGCGGCGTCTCCGGATCGGTCCGGTGGTGCGGCGGGAATGGATGCGACGGGGCTGGCGGCTGCTGCCATGGGGAAACGTCCACAGACCGGAGGGTGACCCCCGTTTATCGGCCGTTCCTGTCGGACCTTTAGGGCAGGCAGCCGTTCCGGTCGCCCAGCCGGCGTCTGGCGCCGGCGGGGGCGGGCTCCGGGGCCGGCTATGCCGGCCCGCGGCTCAGCCGACGGTGCTCGGCGCCGCGCCCGGCGGCGGCTTCTGCGCGGATTCCGGCGTGAGGTAGAAGGCCTCTTCCGGCTTGCGCCGGTCGCCGCTGAGGAACCGCGTGGCGCGGTCCAGGCTGACGAAGAAGGTCGGCGTCACGTACAGCGTGAGCAGCTGCGAGAACACCAGCCCGCCGACCACCGCCAGGCCGATCGGCGCGCGGGACTCGGCGCCTTCGCCGCTGGCCATCGCGATCGGCAGGGTGGCGAACACCGCGGCGAAACTGGTCATCATGATCGGGCGGAACCGGACCACGCAGGCTTCGACGATCGCATCGACGGGTGTCAGCCCGCGTTCACGCTGTAGCTGGAGCGCGAAGTCGACCATCATGATGCCGTTCTTCTTCACCAGTCCGACCAGCAGGATGATGCCGACGAAGCTGAACACGTTGAGCTCGTAGCCGAACAGCATCAGCGTCAGCAGCGCGCCGAAACCGGCCAGCGGCAGCGCGGTCAGGATGGTGATCGGATGCCCGAAGTGCTCGTAGAGGATCGCCAGCACGCCGTAGATGACGAGGATGGTGATCAGCAGGAGGATGGGCAATGCCTGGGTGGAGTCCTGGAAGAACTTGGCGCTGCCGGTGAGGTTGACCGAGATGTCGCCCGGAACCGTTTCGTAGGCCACGCGCAGCGCGTCATCGACCGCCTCGCCGACCGACACCCCGGCCGAGGCATTGAAGGAGAGGGTGACCGAGGCGAGCTGGCCGAAATGCTGCACGGTCATCGGGCCCACGCCGCGCTGGATCGTCGCCACGCTCGAGAGCGGGACGGTCACGCCGCCCGGACTCTGCACGTAGATCATCGACAGCGCGTTGATGTTCTGCTGGAAGGCCTTGTCGACCTGCAGCAGCACGTCGTACTGGTCGGTATCCCCGTAGAGGGTGCTGATCTGGCGCCCGCCGAACGCGTTGTACATCGCCGCCTCGATCTGCTGCGGGGTGATGCCCAGCGCCGCTGCCCGGTCGCGCTGGATGTGCACCCGGAGCTGCGGATTGCGCAACTCGAGCGACGTGCTCACGTCGCGCAGCGTGGCGAGTTCGCGCAGCTTCCCTTCGAGCGCTTCCGCCGGGCCGTAAAGGGCCTGAAGGTCTGACCCCGCCAGCACCAGCTGGTAGTCGGCATTGGAGACGCCGCCGCCCAGGTTGATCGCCGGTGGGTTGGAGAAGAAGATGCGCAGGCCCTGGCTCGCCGGGCCGCGGAACGATTCGCGCAGCTGTTCGATCACGCCGTCGGCGCGCAGTTCCCGGTCCTGCATCGGGATCAGCCGCACCGTCATCGAACCCACGTTCGGCTGCTGTACGCCGCCGAAGCCCTGGCCCGCGCTGGAGCGGATGCCGGCGACGTTCGGGTTCTTCAGCACCGTCTCGGTGACCAGCGCCTGCCGCCGCGCCATCTCCTCGAAGGTCAGGCCCTCCGGGCCGCGCGTGGTGACGTTGATCACCCCGGTGTCCTGGCGCGGGATGAAGCCCTTCGGAATGGCCACCAGCAGCATGTAGGTGCCGTACATCACCAGCACCGAGACCAGCAGCATCAGTCCGCGATGGCGCATCGACCACCGCAGCGAGCTTTCGTAGCCGCGCTTGCTGGCCTCGAACGCCGCCTCGAACCATTCGAAGATGAACAGGTGGCTGTGCGAGGTGGTCAGGTAGCGGCTGCACAGCATCGGGGTCAGCGACAGCGAAATGATGCCGGAGAGCGCGACCGCGATGCCGACCGTGACCGCGAATTCCGTGAACAGGCGCCCGAGCAGCCCGCCCATGAACAGGATCGGCAGGAACACCGCGCACAGCGAGACGGTCATCGACAGGATGGTGAAGCCGATCTCCTTCGCGCCATCGAAGGCCGCCTGCATCCGCGTCTTGCCCATCTCCATGTGCCGGGCGATGTTCTCCAGCACGACGATCGCGTCGTCGACCACGAAGCCCACGGCCAGGATGATCGCGATCAGCGACAGGTTGTTGATCGAGTATCCGAGCAGGTACATGATGCCGAAGGTGCCCATCATCGCGGTGGGCAGCACCGCCGCGGTGATCACCGTCGCGCGCAGGTTGCGCAGGAAGAACAGGATCACCAGCACCACGAACGCGGTGGCGATGAACAGCTTCTTGTAGACCTCGTTGATCGACGCCTTGATGAACACCGAACGGTCGAATATCACGTCCATCTTCGCGCCGGCGGGCAGCGCGGTGGTCAGTTCGGGCAGGATCTCGTTGATCCGGCGCACCACCTCGACCGTGTTCGAGCCCGGCTGCCGCTGCACGGCCAGCACGATCGCGCGGTCCTTGTTGAACCAGGTCCATGAACGTTCGTTCTGCACGCTCTCGACCACGCGGCCGATGTCGCCGAAACGCACCGGTGCGCCGTCGCGGTAGGCGACGACCACGTTACGGAATTCCCGCGCGGTGTCGATCGAGCCGTCGACCTTCACCGAGTAGTTGCGCGCCCCACCGTCGATCGAACCCGACGGCAGGTTGCTGTTGCCCTGCTGGATCGCCGAGACGACCTGTTCCAGGCCGAGGTTGCGCCGGGCGAGCTTCGACGGGTCGACATACAGGCGCAATGCGTACTTCTGGGCGCCGAAGATCTGCACCTGGGCCACGCCCTGGATCATCGACAGCCGCTGCGCGATGCGCGTGTCGGCGAATTCGTTCAGCCGGGACAGGGTCAGGTTCTCGCCGGTGAAGCCGAGGAACAGGATCGGGGAGTCGGCCGGATTGAGCTTGCGCATGACCGGCGGCTCCATGCCGTCGGGCAGGCGCCGCTGCACCACGGCGATCGCCGACTGCACGTCCTGCGCCGCGGCGTCGATGTCGCGGTCGATGTTGAACTGCAGGGTGATCCGCGTGTTTCCGTCGCGGGACACCGAGTTCATGGAATCGAGGCCGGCGATCGTGCTGAACTGGCGTTCGAGGACGGTGGCCACCGTGGTCGCCATGATCTCGGGGTTGGCGCCGGGCAGGTCGGCGGTGACCAGGATGTTCGGGAAATCGACGTTCGGCAGTTCGTTCACCGGCAGCTTCTGGAAGCCGATGAAGCCGAAGAAGACCAGCGCCACCATCAGCGTCGCGGTCGCGACGGGACGTTCGATGAACAGTCTGGAGATGGAACTGTTGCTCATGCCGGACCTCTGTGTGTTCGCCCGCGGTCTGTGTGTCCGAAATCGAGCGGGGCGCGTCGCATCGTTGCCGCGATGACGCCCTGCGCCGGGATGTTACTTCTGCGGTTCGCCCTTGCGCGGCGCAGCCGCGCTGTCCGCTGCCTTGCCGGCGCCGCCGGCCGGGGCGCCAGGCGCCTCACCGGGCGCGGCACTGCCTGCCTTCGCCGGCTCCGCCTTGCCTTCACCCCCCTTGGCCTCGCCACCCTTGCCTTCGGCGCCCTTCTTGCCCGCGCCCTTGCCTTCGCCCTTGGACGGCAGGCGTACCGGCGCGCCGGGCGCGAGGCCGGGCGGCACCTCGGTGATCACCAGTTCGCCGCCCTTGAGCCCGGAGGCGATCACGACCCGGTCGCCGAGCTGGCGATCGATCTTGATCGGCTGGACGCGGGCGCGACCGGCGCCTTCGTTCTCGCCGGCCTGGAACACATACACGAAAGGTCCCTGCTGGCCGGGCTGCACCGCGGTCTCGGGGATCACGACTGCCTCGGGCTCGGTGGTCAGCACCATGCGGACCGCGACGAACTGGCCCGGCCAGAGCGATTCCTTGTCGTTGTTGAGCCGGGCCTTCATGATGATGGTGCCGGTCTGCGCGTTCACGGCGTTGTCGATGAACACCAGCTTGCCCTCGGCCAGCACTTCCTGGCCCTGTTCGCGCAACACCTGCACGTTCAGCTCGCCGCTGGACTGGAAGCGCCGCACGGTGGGCAGGAACTCCTGGGCCACGTTGAAGCTCACCAGCACGGGATTGGTGCGGTTGATCGTCACCAGCGGCACGCTGGTGGATCCTGTCGACGCCGACACCAGGTTGCCTGCGCGCACCGACAGGGCGCCAAGGCGGCCGTCGATGGTCGCCCGGATGAAGGTGTAGTCGAGCTGCACCTGCACCTGTTCGAGCTGCGCCTTGTTCGACGCCACCTGCGCCTCGAGCGCGGCGACGTTCGCCACCACCGTCTCGTACTCGGCACGGGTGATGAAGTCCCGGTCGAGCAGCGGCTTGAGCCGCCGCTCGTTCGCCCGCGCCAGCTCGAGGTTGGCCTGGTCGCGCGCCACGGCGGCCTTCGCCTGGTTCACCGAGGCGTCGATGGCGCGGGAATCGATGCGGAACAGGACCTGGCCGGCGCGGACCCGGTCGCCTTCCTTCACCATCACCTGGGTGAGCAGCCCTGAAACCTGCGGCCGGACCGACACCACGTGTTCCGACTCGATGGTGCCGACCACGTCGAGGACCACCGGCATCGGTGCGATCTCGACCCGGGCGGTGCGCACGACCGCGGCGGGCCGGCTGCCCTTGCCCGACTTGCCGTCCTTGGATGCGACCTTCTTCGCATCCTTGCCGTCCGCGGCGGTGTCCGCGAACGGATTCCAGCGGCCGGTCTGCCAGGCGCCGAGCCCGAGTGCGGCGCCGATGATCAGCAGGCCCACCAAGAATATGACTAATCGCTTCATGTCTATTTCTGCACCGGAAGTGACGGGGAGTGAGGCGCGCCCGGTGCCGAGGTGACCGGCGCAATGCCCTGCGCTGCGCTGGCGGCGCCGGGCGCGAGGGGCAGTGAACCGAGGGCGAAGTTCAGCTGGGAGAACGCGGTGTACCAGTTGACCTGGGCGGTGATCTGCTGCACCCGGGCGTTCACGTCATCGGCCTGCGCGGTGATGACTTCGAGGAGGCTGCCGACGCCGCCCTTGTAGCGGGCTTCGGCGACTTCCAGGGACTGTGCCGCGGTGCGCACCAGGGACTGCGCGGTGGTCAGCGCGGCGTTCGCGGTCTGCACGTTGAAGTAACCCTGCCAGACATCGAGCTCGACCTGGTTCGAGAGCTGGTCGCGCACCGCGATCTGCCGCTCGGTGCTGGCCTCGGCCAGCCTGCGCGCGTAGGTGTCGCGGTAGCCGCTGAACAGCGGGATGTTCACGGCCACCCCCACCGACCAGTTCGGACCGTCCGGCCGGCTGACGAAATAGTTGTCGGCAAAGGTGGCGGTGGTGTTGATGCTCGGCAGCCCGGCTGCGGCGGCTGCACGCGCGCTGGCAGACAGCGACCGCGCGGTGGCCTCGGCGGCGATCAGGTCGGGGCGCCCGGCCTTTGCCCGATCGACCAGTTCGGAAACGGACTCGGCGAGCCTTGCCGGCTCGAGCTTGGCCGGCACCGGCGCCAGCGTGTATCGCGTGGTGACCGGGAGGCCGGCGCTGAACGCGAGCCGGCCGCGCGCCTGGGCCACCTGGCCCTCCGCCTGCTGCACGGCCAGTCTTGCCTGGGCCACGGCCGTCTCGGCACGGAACACGTCACCGATGGTGGCCAGCCCGCTCTGGCGGCGGCGCTCGGTTGCCTCGAACGTCGTCTGCGCATTCCGGAGCGAGACCTGGCCGGAACGCACCAGCTGCTCGGATCCGAGCAGCGCGTAGTAGGCCTGTTCGACGCCGAACGCGACCGCCTGGAGCGTCCGGTTCTGGGACAGGTTGGCTGCGAGCAGGTTGAACCTTGCCGCTTCCAGCTGGCTCGCCCTGACGCCGAAATCGAACAGCGCATACGACAGCGTCACGCTGGGCGTGTAGCGCTCGATGATCGGCTGGCGCACGCCGGTCTGGCTGATCTGCCGGGCCCGCAGGTAGCTGAGCGCGCCCGAAGCCTGCACCGAATAGTCGGCGAGCTCGATGCCGACCTGCGCCGCCGCCGCCCGCGCGGCCGCCCAGGCGGCGCGGGTCTGCGGATTGTTGCGCAGGGCGAGGTCGGTCAGCTCGGCCAGGGTGAGCGGGCGTTCGGGATTCGGGATCTCGATCGTGGCCTTCGCGCTGGCCGGCAGGCGATCGCCGGTCCACGGCGTGTTCGGATGCTGGGTGATCAGGCTGTCGAGGTTGCGGGGATCGTGCCACCAGCGGTCTGCTGCAAGGGCGCTGCCTGGCAGCCCGATGGCCATCGACAACCCTGTGGCGAGGGTGAGGAACATCACGTAGCGGGAAGCCGGACGGGCGCCGGATGCCGGGCGCCTGAGCGCCTTCTGCTGCCTGTTCTTGGAGTGCATCGACTGCCGACTCGCCTGTTGTGTGTTGCGCTGTTCCCCGATGAAGCAATAAACGGGCTAGCGATCGACCCGGAGCGCGTCCCCCACAGGCGCGCAGGGTGCGGAACGACCTGCCACTACGACCACGGCCCCAAGCTTCCCCGACGAAAACTATAACCCAGCGTCCCGGTCCGTGGCGAGGGATTTCCGGCCCGCGGGCGGACCGTGTGCGGGTGCGCGGCGGGGCACAACATCTTGTATGCCATGTCACCCGCAACACTATTGATAGCGTCCATGGGCGTGTGTATGCTGAACCCGTGGCAGGACCGCAGCCGAGGCATGCCGACCAGTGAACGCTTCACGACAGCACGCTCCACCCTTGCGAGCCCGTGTCCGGCGATGGCGGATGCCCCTGTCGGCGGCGATTTTCGCACCCGCTGCGGTTGCCGGCCGATGGCGGAGCCCGCGGAAGACATGCACTGGCATGAATCTTTCTTCATTGCCTCGGTCTCCCGATCCCGTCCGACTGCGATGACTCCCACGCGCGCATCCGCCTGCGTTCCAGGTGCCACCGGCACCGACGGCGCATCGAGGGTAAACCCCGGTGGCATCCGTGCCGTTAGTGGAAGGCGGACGGGCGATCCGTCGCGTCCCGCCGATCGATCGGTGGACAGCACCGATCGCCGGATCGATGCACCGACTGCAACGTATCGTTGTGGACAGGCATTCGGCAGGCCTGTTTCTTGTGAATCCCGATTCGACGGAGGTGCAGCATGACCGACTTGTTCAGCCAGTACCGTGACCGCTACGCGGCGGCACAGGAAGACGAGATGTCGTTGCATGACTACCTCGACCTGTGCCGGAAGGATCCCCTGACCTACGCCAGCCCTGCCGAGCGGATGCTCGCGGCGATCGGCGAGCCCGAGGTGGTCGATACCCGCAACGACCTGCGCCTGTCCCGGCTGTTCTCGAACCGGATGATCCGGCGCTACCCGGCGTTCGACGAGTTCTACGGCATGGAAGAGGTGATCGAGCAGATCGTCTCGTTCTTCCGTCATGCTGCCCAGGGGCTGGAGGAGCGCAAGCAGGTGCTCTACCTGCTCGGTCCGGTCGGCGGCGGCAAGTCCTCGATCGCGGAGCGCCTCAAGCTGCTGATGGAGGCCCGGCCGATCTACGCGCTCCAGGGATCGCCGGTGAACGAGTCGCCGCTGGGCCTGTTCAACATCGACCGCGACGGCCCGATCCTCGAGAAGGAGTACGGCGTCTCCAGGCGCTACCTGTCCGGGATCATGAGCCCCTGGGCGGTGAAGCGGCTGCAGGAATTCGAGGGCGACATCACGCGCTTCAGGGTGGTGCGCCTGCAGCCGTCGGTGCTCAGGCAGGTGGCCATCTCGAAGACGGAGCCCGGCGACGAGAACAACCAGGACATCTCGACCCTGGTCGGCAAGGTCGACATCCGGATGCTCGACCGGTTCTCGCAGAACGATCCCGACGCCTACAGCTATTCCGGTGGCCTGTGCCTGGCCAACCAGGGGCTGCTCGAGTTCGTCGAGATGTTCAAGGCGCCGATCAAGATGCTGCATCCGCTGCTCACCGCCACCCAGGAAGGCAACTACAAGGGCACCGAGGGGTTCTCGGCGATCCCGTTCAACGGCGTGATCCTCGCCCACTCGAACGAAGCCGAATGGCAGACCTTCCGCAACAACAAGCACAACGAGGCCTTCCTCGACCGGGTGTACATCGTCAAGGTGCCGTACTGCCTGCGCGTCTCGGAAGAGGTGAAGATCTACCAGAAGCTGCTCACCCACAGTTCGCTGTCCGCCGCGCCCTGTGCGCCCGGGACGCTGGAAATGATGTCCCAGTTCGCGGTGCTTTCCCGCCTGAAGGAGCCCGAGAACTCGAGCATCTTCTCGAAGATGCGGGTCTATGACGGCGAGAGCCTGAAGGACGTCGACCCGAAGGCGAAGTCCTACCAGGAGTACCGCGACTATGCCGGCCTGGACGAGGGCATGAACGGCACCTCGACCCGGTTCTCCTACAAGATCCTGTCGGCGGTGTTCAACTACGACCAGGTCGAGGTGGCTGCCAATCCGGTGCACCTGATGTACGTGCTCGAGCAGAAGCTGGCGCGCGAAGACCTGCCGGAGGACACCAAGCGCCGCTACCTCGACTTCATCAAGGGGTACCTGTCGCCGCGCTACGCGGAGTTCATCGGCAAGGAGATCCAGACCGCCTACCTCGAGTCGTATTCCGAGTACGGCCAGAACATCTTCGATCGCTACGTGACCTACGCCGACTGCTGGATCCAGGACGAAGAGTTCCGGGACCCGGAGACCGGCGAGATATTCGACCGCGGGTCTCTCAACGGCGAGCTCGAGAAGATCGAGAAGCCCGCCGGCATCGCGAACCCGAAGGACTTCCGCAACGAGATCGTCAACTTCGTCCTGCGCGCGCGGGCCGGGAACGCCGGCCGCAATCCTTCCTGGAACAGCTTCGAGAAGATGCGCGAGGTGATCGAGAAGAAGATGTTCTCGAACACCGAAGACCTGCTGCCGGTGATCTCCTTCAATGCGAAGGCATCGGCCGACGAGCGGCAGAAGCACCAGAGCTTCGTCGAGCGCATGGTCGCGAAGGGCTACACCGAGAAGCAGGTGAGGCTTCTCTGCGAGTGGTACCTCCGGGTTCGCAAGTCACAGTAGGCGGGTCCCATGGCCGGCAGTGTCCATCTGATCGATCGTCGCCTGAATGGCGGGAACAAGAGCGCGACCAACCGGCAGCGCTTCATCCGCCGTTACAAGGAGCAGCTCAAGCGCGCGGTCGGCGACATGGTCGACAAGCGCTCGATCACCGACATCGAGGGGGGCGGCGAGGTCAACCTGCCGTCGCGCGACATCTCCGAGCCGAGCTTCCGCCATGGCCCCGGCGGAAACCGCGAGACGGTGCATCCCGGCAACCGCGAGTTCTCTCCGGGGGACACGATCCAGCGCCCGCAAGGGGGGGGCGGCGGCGGCGGGGGCAGCGAGGCGGGCGAGGGCGAGTCGACCGATTCCTTCGTGTTCACCCTGTCGCGCGAGGAGTTCCTGAACATCTTCTTCGACGACCTCGAGCTGCCGCACCTGGTGCGCAACTACCTCGGGGCGGTCCAGCAGAAGAAGATGGTGCGCGCGGGTTACGTGGTCGAGGGCTCGCCGACGAACCTGTCGGTGCCGCGCACGATGAAGAGTTCGCTCGGGCGGCGCGTCGCGCTCTCGGCGCCGATCCGCCGCGAGCTCGAGGCTGCGATGGCCGCGCTGGCGGAGGCCCGCGCGCGTCCCGCGGACGCCGCCGAGGTCGCCCGCCTGGAAGCCGAGGTCGCCGAGATCGAGGCAAGGCTCAGGCGCGTGCCTTTCCTGGACGACCTCGACCTTCGCTATCGCCATCGGGTGTCCTTGCCGCAACCGGTTGCCCGTGCGGTGATGTTCTGCCTGATGGACGTCTCGGCTTCGATGGACGAGCGCAAGAAGGACGTCGCGAAGCGATTCTTCACGCTCCTCTACCTGTTCCTGTCGCGCAAGTACGAGAAGGTCGAGATCGTCTTCGTGCGCCATACCGACAACGCGGAGGAGGTGGACGAGGACACCTTCTTCCACGACCCGAAGTCCGGCGGCACCGTCGTGCTGTCGGCCCTGGAACTGATGCACGAGATCCAGGCCGAGCGGTTCCCGGCGGGCCAGTGGAACATCTACGCGGCGCAGGCCTCCGACGGCGATGCCTTCGGCAGCGACGCCGGGAAGAGCGCCCGTTTCCTGGGCGAGAAGATCGTCCCGGTCTGCCGCTATTTCGCCTATGTCGAGATCCCTGATGGCCCGGATGCCCGGCAGAGCAGCCTGTGGGTCGAGTACGACACGCTGAGCGCCACCGCGCGCAACTTCGCCATGCGCCGGGTCTGCGAGCGCGACGAGATCTATCCGGTGTTCCACGAGCTGTTCAAGAAAGAGACGGCCTGAGATGAACGGCGGCGTACAGGTGCGCGAAAGGCGGTTGCCGCAGGGCCCCGACTGGACCTTCGAGCTGATCGACGAGTACGAGCGCGAGATCCGAAAGACCGCGGCCGAGTTCGGGCTGGATACCTATCCGAACCAGATCGAGGTGATCACCTCCGAGCAGATGCTCGACGCCTATGCGAGCGTCGGGCTGCCGATCGGCTACCCGCACTGGTCGTTCGGCAAGGAGTTCATCCGCAACGAGCAGGCCTACCGCAAGGGCGCCCAGGGGCTGGCCTACGAGATCGTCATCAATTCGAACCCGTGCATCGCCTACCTCATGGAAGAGAACTCCATGATGATGCAGGCGCTCGTGGTGGCGCATGCGAGCTACGGGCACAACTCGTTCTTCAAGGGCAACTACCTGTTCAAGCAGTGGACCGCCGCCGATGCGATCCTCGACTACCTCGTCTTCGCCCGCCGCTACGTGATGGAGTGCGAAGAGCGCCACGGCATCGGCGCGGTCGAGGAGATCCTCGATTCCTGCCATGCGCTGATGGGCTACGGGGTCGACCGCTACCGGCGCCCGCAGCCGCTCTCGGCGCGCGAGGAAGAGGCGCGCATGGCCGAGCGCAACGACTACATCCAGCGGCAGTTCAACGACCTCTGGCGTACCGTTCCTTCGCCTGGCTCTACCCGGGGGGCCGGCAGCACGCGCAGCGTGTTCCCCGCCGAGCCTGAAGAGAACATCCTGTACTTCATCGAGAAGCATTCGCCGAAGCTGGCGCCGTGGCAGCGGGAGCTCGTGCGCATCGTGCGCAAGGTCTCGCAGTACTTCTATCCGCAGGGCCTGACCAAGGTGATGAACGAAGGCTGGGCGACCTTCTGGCACTACACGCTGCTGAACCGGATGTACGACAAGGGCCAGCTCGAAGACGGCTTCATGATCGAGTTCCTGCAGGTGCATACCAATGTCGTGACCCAGCGTGGCTTCGACGAGCGTGGCTACGGCGGCATCAATCCCTACGCGCTGGGCTTCGCGATGATGCGCGACATCCGCCGCATCTGCGAGGCGCCGACCGACGAGGACAGGCACTGGTTCCCGGACATCGCCGGCGGCGACTGGCTGAAGGTCCTCGATTTCGCGATGCGCAACTTCAAGGACGAGTCGTTCATCGCCCAGTACCTGTCGCCGAAGCTGATCCGCGAGTTCCGCCTGTTCACGGTGGCCGACCATGAATCGAAGTCCTACCTCGAGATCGACAGCATCCACAACGAGGAAGGCTACCGCCGCGTGCGGCGCCTGCTCGCCGAGCACTACAACCGGGACGTGTCGATGCCGGACATCCAGGTGGTGCGTTACGAGCGCGACAGTGACCGTTCCCTGGTCTTGCGGCACCTGATCCACCGCAACCGGCCGCTGGTGTCGACCGATGCCACCGAGGTGCTCAAGCACCTTGCCCGGCTGTGGGGGTTCACCGTCCGCCTGGAGTCGATCGATGCCGATGGCAAGCTCGACCACTACCGGGAGTGCGCGGCATGAGGCCCGCGAGGTGCGCGCAGTGACGGCCCCGGCGTCCGGTCCGGTCGTGCGCAATGTCGAGGCCGCCGATCGGCTGCGGCGGCTGGTCGAGGGCAATGCCGAGGCGGGCAGCCTCGCCGAGGGGGCGTTGCTGATCGCACAGGAGCACTATCCCGACCTCGACATCGACCACTACCTGGCCCGGCTGGACACGCTGGCGACCATGCTGCGCGCGCGGCTGCCGGAGGACGCGGAGGCGGTCGAGCGGATCCGCGCGCTGAACCGGTTCCTGTTCGACGAGCAGGGGTTCGGTCCCAACCAGGACGATTTCGCCGACCCGCGCAACAGTTTCCTCAATGAGGTGCTCGAGCGGCGGGTCGGCATCCCGATCTCGCTGTCGATCGTGTACATGGAAGTGGGGCGCCGCATCGGACTGGCGCTGGACGGGTTGTCCTTCCCGCAGCATTTCCTCGTCAAGTGCGCGCTGGCCGATGGCGCGGCCGTGCTCGATCCTTTCCTCTCGGGTGCCTCGCTGTCGATCGAGGAACTGCAGCGCCGCCTCGGTGCGCTGCGCCTGGGCCACCGGCCGTCGCGCGCCGAGGTGTCTGCGCTCCTGATCGGGGCATCGCGGCGCGAGATCCTCGCGCGCATGCTGCGCAACCTGAAGGCGGTATACCTCGGTGCCGGGCAGTTCGGCGATGCGCTGGTGGCAGCCGACCGCATCCTGATGCTGACCCCGACCGTCGCCTCGGAGCTGCGCGACCGTGGCTGGCTCTATCACCGGCTCGACTGCTTCGGTGCCGCGCTCGCCGATTACCGGCGCTACCTCGAGCTTGCGCCGCAGGCGGCCGACGCGGACGATGCGCGGTCGCTGGTGGTCGAACTGGAAAGGCTGGCCGCGCGCGTCAACTGAAGGACTGCGCCGCGCGCGCACGAGGTATGATCCGTGGCGCCATGAGCAACTACATCTACTGGATCCTCGCCGGCTTCCTGCTCCTCATCGTCGAGATGACGACCGGGACCTTCTACCTGCTGGTACTCGGGCTGGCTGCCTTCGCCGCGGCGCTGGCGGCCTGGGCGGGCGCGTCGTTCGCCGTGCAGGCTGCGATCGGCGGCTCGGTCGCGCTGGGCGGCGTGCTGGTGGTCTGGAAGATGCGCGCCGGCGACGTGGCGGTCGTGTCGAGCAACACCCTGGACGTGGGCGGCATGGTCACGCTGGAGGGCTGGATCGACCAGGCTGCCGGCACCGCACGCGTGCGCTACCGTGATGCCGTCTGGGAAGCCCGGGTTAGTCCCATCCCCGCCGGCGGACAGGTCCCTGAACCGGGCGCGCCGCTGTACATCCGGAACGTGGCGGGTAGCGTGCTCGAGGTGTCGTCCGGTCGATGAAACGCGATCCGCGCCGTTTCGACCCGAAGGACTTCGACCTGTCGAAGATCCACCAGCTGAAGGTCGAGCTGTCGAAGTTGCCGTTGCCCGGTTTCGGTTTCCCCCGGACCGACCGACCTGACCCTGATCCTGTCCCGAACCCGCTCGCCCGCCGAGGAGGCCCCGCCTTGTTGCCCAAGCTGATAGCCGTCACCGTGATCGCGATGGTGATGTCCACCATCCAGGAACTCAAGGTGTTCGCGCCCTGGTTCTTCTTCGTCGCGTTCGCGATCGTGGTCGTGATCGAGTCGGTGCGCGTGATCCCGCAGCAGCAGGCCTGGGTGGTCGAGCGCCTGGGCAAGTTCCATGGCGTGCTCGAGCCGGGACTGCGCATCATCGTGCCGTTCGTCGACCGCATCCAGTACCGCCATTCCCTGAAGGAGGTGCCGCTCGACGTTCCGGAGCAGACCTGCATCACGCGCGACAACACCCAGTTGTCCGTCGACGGGATCATCTATTACCAGGTCACCGATCCGCGGCTGGCCTCGTACGGGTCTTCCGACTACATCACGGCGATCACCCAGCTCGCGCAGACGACGCTGCGCTCCGAGATCGGCAAGATGGAACTCGACCGCACGTTCGAGTCGCGCG
>LNFM01005904.1_pt1 | contig 21050 bp, 18 predicted proteins | sample 596031 | NCBI WGS metagenome assembly LNFM01 (sample SAMN04254537, study PRJNA301005) | activated carbon metagenome | isolation source: dual media filters at the Ann Arbor, Michigan drinking water treatment plant | place: USA: Ann Arbor
CAAGGCCGGGCGAGGCATCGGCGAGGCGCTGCAGCAGGAAGCCCAGACGGCGGGCGCCGACCTGCTCGCGGCGGGCGGCTTCGGTCATGCCCGGTTTCGGCGCTTTGTGCTGGGCAGCGCCACCAGCGAACTGCTGGCAGACCTCAGGGTTCCCGTGCTGTTTTCGCATTGATGCCGCTGGGGCCGCCGGCCGCTGACCGCGGCCGCACACAGGCTGCAGGCCCCAGCCATCAAACCTGGCCCACCCGGCGTGAGCCACTGCTGCATGGACCTCGTCAGCAGAGCGCCAAGGCGCCGGTGGTGCGAAAGGCCGCCGAAAGGGCAAGGCTCACCGAACCGGCGGTGGCTGAATCTCTCCGGTAGAGCGGACAACCACGGCCACGGGTTCATCGGCGGGCCGCAAAGCCTTGCGATGGACGCGCCCTGCCCTCCCATCGGCCCGCCCGCATGCCCGACACCGCCCTGCACCCACGATGCCGCAAACACCGCTGCACGCGCTGCACCTCGAACTCCGCGCCCGCATGGCGCCCTTTGCCGGCTACGCCTACTTCACCAACGACGCGGGCGGGCTGCCGGACGACCTGATGGTGGGGGCATCGGAATGTCAAACGGTCTCTTCGCCGCCCAGCCGCCCAAGTCGCCCCTGCTTGGGCGGCCGATGACGGTTCGGAGGAGCGACAGCACCCACCGGCACCTGTGGGATGACAGGGTCCACGAGGGGCGCTGCCGTCTGCGACCTCCGGCGCGCGGCGCATGACGGGCAGAAGCCTCGCCGCTTGCAGCTGAACGCCAACAGCTTGTCGTGGCCGCACGCCCCGCAGTGCAGCCTGAGGATCCCATGGGCCAGGATGCCGCACGCCAGGACGGCGTCGACCTCGTCCTGGATGAGCCGCCGCAACTCGGCACCCGTGCTGGTCCCGGTGTGGGCGCTGAAGCGGGCTGCATGCTGCTGCACCAGGCGGTAAAGCGTGGTCCGCTCGGGGCGGTGGCGTTCGTGGTGGAGCGGGGCGTCATCGGGCGCCCGCTGGGGCTGCCGGTCGATGGCGTGCACACCAGGCTCCCGCGGTGGTGAGCCCCTACGGTCTCAAGCCGCGCGCCACGCCTCGATCGCCCCGAGTGCCGCCTACCTGTGTGTGCACGCTGCCGCTGTGCCTCCTTCGAGTGGCTCAGCACGTATGCGACCAGCCGCTTCGGGGCGGCCCGTTCAGGACCGCGGATGTGCGGTCAGGGTCGGGACATGCCGGCCGCCTTCCCAGATTCGTCGCCGAAAAGCAGCCCCTGAAGCTGCACTTCCCGGCAGCAGCCGATCGCCAGCGAGAGCTCGCGACCCGTTGCTGAACCACGTTGCGCCCAACGGCGAGCGTCAAAGCTGCCGTTCGACGGGCTCGTCGAGCCTCACCTGACCGCTACAGTCGCCTCCCAAACCCGAGATGCTCCACGCAGCCCCTGCAATCGGCCAAAAGGATTGCGTTCGAATTGCCGATCCCCGTTGCCATCCCGGTCCGCATCCTCCCTACTGTTCGGCTGATGTACCGGTCGGACAAAGGGCAGGCCTCACGCTGACACCAACACCCGGTTGCGGCCTTGGGCCTTGGCTGCGTAGAGCCTTGCGTCGGCGCGCGAGATCGTTTCTTGTATGTTCTCGCCCCCCAGGTGGGCAGTGATGCCACCCGAGAATGTCACGCGCAACTCGGGTCGCTCCCGCCAAACGTCCTGACTGGACATGTGCATGCGCAGCCGCTCGACCACCTGCTCGGCGTCGGCAAGCTGGGTATCCGGCAGCAGGAGCAAGAACTCTTCACCGCCCCAACGGGTGAGCACGTCGGTGTCGCGAAGCGCTGCCTGCGAGTGCTGGGCGAACAAACGCAGCACCTGGTCGCCTGCGGCATGGCCCATGGTGTCGTTGACCCGTTTGAAGTGGTCGAGGTCGATCATGCAAACGCTCAGTGGCGCGCGCTCGGCATGGGCGCGGTTCCCCTCCCGGTCGAGCAGGTCTTGCGCATGGCGACGATTGGGCAGTCCAGTGAGTTCGTCGCGGGTGGCCAGCAAGCGGATACGCTCCAGCGCTGCCTTCAGCTCACCTTTTTGCGCGTGCAAGGTGCTGCGCAGGCGGCTCAACTGGCCGGCCAGGATGGCGATGGTGGGCAGCACGACGACGCTGAACACCAGATGCAGGCCCTCCTCCCTGGGCGGGAAGAAGTCAGGCGCCAGGAATGCGCCCACCCCCATCGACGCGCCAAGCGACAACACCGAGAACCAGCCCAGGCGGCGGCAGTTGCGCGGCGACAGTGTGAAGGCGCCGTAGATGAGCACCAAGGCCGCGATCATCAGCAGCATGCCGCGTACTTGTGGGTTGATGAGGTAGGCACCCGCCAGCGCCAGAATGGCGAAGCTCATCTGTGACGCCGTCATCGCCGGGTCGGCGAAGCGCCGGCTGAAACCGCTGCGCATGAGACCGTAGAACCCTAGCACCGCGCAGCCCACCACCGCCATGTACAGCAGCTTCCAGCGAAGCGGAACGAATTTGATCCATGTCGAGGCCTGCAGCTGCGCTAGCAGGCTGAATGCATAGACCAGCGCGCTAAGAAGAAATCGGCCCAGATTCCGGCGCATGCGCCGCTCTGTGCCCAGCAGAAGCTGGTCAATGGACTCTAGGAAGGGGTGAAGCATGACAAATGCGCTTGCTTGTCTTATCGGCGCAATCGCGAGCAAGTTGAGGCTCGGCATGCCGATTGGACGCAGTTGCCATTTCCAATCATGGGGCGCGCATACCCTCCTGGCTGTGCTGGTGAGCCAGCGGCTGCTCGTCACTGCACTTGCCTGCGTCAGCGGCTTTTTGATGTGGTCCGCCGCGTGGACAGGCCGAGGGCTGAAGAGCGATCGAATCGAACACCCTGTCGGGCATTTGCGCCGGGGCGGCATCCGCAGTCTGGCCGAGTCTTCACGCCAACGGGTACGAAAGCTGCCGATCGCGGGCGTCGACCTGTGGCCGACCGCCGCAGACCACGAAAGGCAGCTTCGTAGATGCACAACGTGAAGCATCCGGGCCGGTCGTCAGACAGCTTCGGAGCGCGTCGATGGGCTGGTATGGGCCGACAGCTGCCGGTCCACGCGGCCCGCACAGCCCCGGTGAGCGGCCCTCTCGCCACGGCCTATCGTCGCCAGAACGCCGGCGTCAGCAGCACCAGCACGCTCAGCAGTTCCAGCCGGCCCAGCAGCATCGCAAAGGTCAGCACCCAGGTCTGGAAGGCGTTGAGCCCGCCGTAGTTGACCGCCGGGCCCACGTCGCCCAGGCCGGGGCCGATGTTGTTGACACACGCGATCACCGCGGTGAAGGCGGTCACCACCTCCATGCCGCTGAACAGCAGCACCATCGTCAGCGTCACCAGCGTGGCGCCGTAGATCATCATGAAAGCGATCACGCTCTGCATCACGCGGTCGCTGACCGCGCGGCCGCCCATCACCACCGGGTTGACCACGCTCGGGTGCACGATGCGCACCAGCTCGCGCTGCGCCTGCTTGATCAGCAGCAGCATGCGGACCATCTTGATGCCGCCGCCGGTGCTGCCGGCGCAAGTGGCAAAGCAGCCCAGCAGGATGATCAGCAGCGGCGCGAAGATCGGCCACTTGGCGTAGTCGTACGAGGCGTAGCCCGTGGTCGTGGCCACCGACACGACGTGGAAGGCCGTGAAGCGCAGCGCCTCGCCCCAGGTGGCGAAGCTGCCGTTGACCATCAGGTAGACGGTGATCAGCGCCACGCTGGCCGCCAGCACGACGTAGAAGGCCTGCACCTCGGGGTTGCGCCACAGCACCGACAGCGACTTCGACCGCCAGGCCACGTAGTACAGGATCAGGCTGATGCCCGACAGCAGCATGAAGACGATCGCCACGGCCTCGATCAGCGGCGAATTCCAGAAGCCGAAGCTGGCGTCGTAGCGCGAGAAGCCGCCCAGGCTGACCGTGGTGCACATGTGCAGGAAGGCGTCGATCCAGCTCATGCCGGCGGCGCGGTAGGCCAGGAAACACGCCAGCGAGAGCCCGAAGTAGGTGCCCCAGATCACGCGCGCGGTGTCGGCGATGCGCGGCGTCAGCTTCTGGTCCTTCATCGGGCCGGCGGTCTCGGCCTTGAAGAGCTGCGTGCCGCCCACGCCCAGCAGCGGCAGGATGGCCACCGCCAGCACGATGATGCCCAGGCCGCCCACCCACATCATGAAGCAGCGCCACACGTTCACCGACAGCGGCAGGTCGTCCAGCCCGATGATGGCCGTGGCGCCGGTGGCGGTGAAGGCCGACATGGCCTCGAAGTAGGCGCGCGTGACGCCCAGGTTGGGCACCGCCAGGAACAGCGGCAGCGCGCCGAACAGCGGCAGCACGAGCCAGGTCAGCCCCACCAGCACGAAGCCGTCGCGCGGCTGCAGCTCGCGCCGGAAGCGGCGCGTCAGCGCGCTCAGCAGCAGCCCGGCCACCAGCGTGATGCTGATGGACAGGATGAATTCCCCTTCGGCCGCATCGTGCGCCAGCACCGCAAAGGCCAGCGGCACCAGCATCAGCAGCGCAAACAGCACGACCATGCGGCCGACCAGCGCGAGGACGGCGAGTGAGCCCATCAGAACATGAAGGTGGCGCTGACCTGGAAGAGCTTCTCCACCTCGCGCACCATGCGCTTGCGCGGCACGAAGACGATGACGTGGTCGTTGGGCTGCACCACCGTGTCGTGGTGCGCAATGATGACCTGCGGCTTGGCGTCGGTCTTGCTACCGGCCTCGATGGCGCTGCCGTCGCTGCGGTGCAGGCCGCGCACGATGGCGCCCACCTGCGCGCCCTTGGGCAGCTTGACCTCGTCGATGCGGCGCTCGGCCATCTTGCAGGTCTTGCGGTCGCCGCGCACGATGGCCTCCATCGCCTCGGCCGCACCGCGGCGCAGGCTGTGCACGGCTTCCACGTCGCCGCGCCGCACGAAGGCCAGCAGCTCGCCGATGACGGCGTGGCTCGGGCTGATGGCGATGTCGATCGCCGTGCCCTGCACCAGGTCGGCGTAGGCGCGGCGGTTGATGACGGCCAGCACGCGCTTGGCCCCCAGGCGCTTGGCCAGCAGGCAGGACATGATGTTGTCCTCGTCGTCGCTGGTCAGCGCGAGGAAGAGGTCCATGTCGTGCACGTTCTCGTCGGCCAGCAGGTCCTCGTCGGTGCTGTCGCCGTGCAGCACCAGCACGTCGGCGGCGGTCTGCGTGGCCAGGTAGTCGCAGCGCGCCTGCACCGGCTCGATGATCTTGATCTGGTACTGGCCCTGGATCTCGCGCGCCAGGCGCAGGCCGACCTTGCCGCCGCCGGCGATCATCACGCGCTTGACCGGCCGATCGCGCTGGCGCAGCGCACCCAGCACGGTGCGGATGTGCTCGGTGGCGGCCAGCACGAAGACCTCGTCGCCGGCCTCGATGCGCGTGCCGCCCTCCAGCACCGGCAGCACGGTGTCCTGCCGGTAGATGGCGACGATGCGCATGTCCACGCCCGGCACCAGCTGCGGGATCTCGGCCAGGTTGTGCTGCACCAGCGGCCCGCCGGCCACCGCGCGCACCGCGATCAGGCTCACCAGGCCGTGCGCAAACTCCAGCACCTGCAGCGCCTCGGGGTACTCGATCAGCTTGCGGATGTAGTTGGTGACGCTTTCTTCGGGGCAGATGGTCTGGTCCACCGCGAAGCCGCTCTTGCCCAACAGCGGGCTGCCGTTGACGAACTCCGGGCTGCGCACGCGCGCGATCGTGGTGGGCACGTTGAAGAGGTCGTGCGCCACCTTGCACACCACCAGGTTGGTCTCGTCCAGCGGCGCGCAGGCGATGATCATGTCGGCGTCTTCGATGCCGGCCTCGATCAGCACGCTGGGCTGGATGCCGTTGCCGACCACGCCGCGCAGGTCCATGCGGTCCTGCAGCTCGCGCAGGCGCACCGGGTTGGTGTCGATCACCGTGATGTCGTTGCGCTCCGACACCAGGCTCTCGGCGACGCTCTCGCCCACGCGCCCGGCGCCGAGGATCAGGATCTTCATGCGGGCAGTTTACGGGCGCGCGACGGGGCCCGATGCACCGGAGCCCCCGGGTCCGCCGGGCCCGCCCAGCGCCGCCTGCACCGTCTCGCGCAGCAGCGGGTGCAGCGTGCGCGCCAGCTGCTCGGCCTCGCCCTCGTTGGCCACGCGCCGCTCGCGGCTGCGCCACAGCGCGCCCAGCGCGCCCTGCTGGCGCGCCAGCACGGGGTTCAGCGCCTGCAACGCGGCCTCGGGCGGCAGGCCGTGGGCGCGCACCAGGTAGCGCTGCAGCAGCGCCGTGGTGATGGGCGCCAGCGCCTCCTCGTTCCACGACGCGAAGCTGCGGTCGGTGCCGCGCACGACGTTCAAGCCCTTGGCCATGCCGGCCGCGCCCAAGGCGCCCAGCAGGCCGCCGGCCAGCGCCCCGGCGCCCATGGTCAGGCCGCCGCTCAGCACGTCGGCCTTCAGCCCCGCCAGCGCGCCGGTGACGACACCGCCCATCAGCGCGGCGCGGCCCTCGCCCAGGCGGCCGCGCACCTGGGCGTTGGGGTGAGCCTGGCTGGGCGCGGCGGCCGCGAGATCGGTGCTGGCGACGGCGCCAAAGCGCGCGGCCAGCTGTTCTTCAAAACGCAGCCACTCGGCGTCCAGCGACGCCGCCAGCGCGGCACGGGCGGTCTCGGCCTCGGCGCGGCGGGCCAGAAAGCCTTCATCGGCCACCGGCTGGTGGGTGGCGGCGATGCGCGCCAGGCTGTCGGCCAGCACCTGCACGCCGTCGTCCAGCCGGGCCGACTGCAGCGCCACCCAGGCCTGGCGCAGGCGCGGCAGGCGCGGGTCGCCGGGCAGCGCGGCCTCCAGCGCCTGCAGCAGCCGGCCTTCGGCCAGCCAGCCATCGGCGCGCGCGTGCAGGCTCAGGCGGGGCGGCTCGGCCTCGGGCGTGTCCACCAGCACGATGAGCGGGCGCGCCAGCTCGTCCAGCCAGGCCGGCGGCGTCTGGCCGGGGCGGGTGAGCAGCAGCACCGCATCGGTCTGCTCGCGCAAGCGCTGCACCGGGCCGGGGCCGGGGGTGCGCCAGCGTTGCCACCAGGGCACGGTCACGGCGGCCGGTACCACCGTGCCTTGCACGCCGGGCGGCACGGGGTGCAGCTGCAGCTCGTCGCCTTCGTCGCTGCGGATCAGCGTCAGCGGCGTCGCCAGGGGCAAGCCGGCCGCGCCGATGTCGGCATCGAACAGGTGCGGCACCGGCAGCCCGGCGTCCAGCGGCAGCCACAGCAGCCGCACGGTGGGCGTGAGGCCGGGGCGCATCAGCGGGTGCAGCGACTCGAAGTACGGCGTGTCCAGCGGCAGCGGGAACTGGCGCGACAGCTGGCGCGCCCGCGCCGCCGCGCGCCAGGCCAGCAGGCAGCGCGGCAACAGCACCGCCAGCGCCAGCGTGGTGGCCAGCAGGTGGATCCAGGGTGCGGCAGTGGCGGTGGCGTCGGTGCCCGGCCCCAGCTGCAGCGGCGCCACGTCGGGCACCGCGATGCCGGTCAGCGCGCTGGCCGGCAGCAGCAGCAGGTTCAGCACCTGCTGCACGGTGGCGGCGTCGAGGAAGGTGCTTTGCCAGCCGGCGCGGTAGTCCAGCACCAGGCCGCGCAGGTACAGCCCGGCCACCAGGCCGAGCGCCAGCCCGGCGGCGGCGGTGTGCAGCAGCAGCGCCAGCCGCGCGCCGGTCAGCGGCGCGGCGTGGCGTGCCCACAGCAACGCCACGGGCTCCGGGCCGCGCAGCGCCCAGCGCGACAGGCCGGCGCGCAGGCCCGGCAGCGGGCTGGGCAGCAGCAGCGCCGCGTAGATCATCAGGTTCCAGATCACCACCGCCCACACCGCGGGGGCCAGCAGGTTCACGCGCTGCGGCGCGCCCAGCTGGTCGGCGGCCAGCCCGGCCAGCAAGCCCAGCACCAGCGCCACCGCCACCCACGCCGGGTGCCAGGCGTGGCGGCCCAGCCAGCGCCGACCGGCCGGGTCGCGCGGCAGCAGGCGCTGCAGCGCGATGGCGGCGCGCGCCACGACGAAGCGCCGCGGCCGGGCGTCCTCGCCCACCGCGGCCACCGCCTGGCGCGTGGCCCAGGCGCGGTCGTCGGCGCTCCAGGCGGGCGATGCGGGCACGGCGCTGCCGTGCGGCACGCCGGGTGCAGCCCAGTCGCCCGCCCCGGCGGGGGATTCGTGGGCCTGCAGCAGCAGGACCTGGCGCGCTTCTTCTTCGGTCATTGGGCGCAATGTAGCGCCCGGCCCACCCCTCGCGGCCGCTTATCCCGACAACGGGCGCAGGCGCGGCGCCGCGGCCTCGATCGGGTCCAGCAGCCGCTGCCACAGCCGGTGCCCGGGCTCGCGGCGGAAGGCGCCGAAGTGGCCCAGGCGCGCCACGCCCACGTCGGCCGGTGCCACGCTGTGGCGCTGCACCGCGGCGTTGCGGAACTGCTCGGCCAGCGCATCCACCGCACGCGGCGGGGCGAAGCGCAGGTCGTCGCTGACGTGCCACAGGTGCACCGGCGCGATGACCGCCGCGGCGCTGCGGTGCGCGTGCATCGTGGGGTCGGCGAAGGCCCAGCCGCGCTGCAGGCCCCAGCGCCGCCACTGCCGCGCCACGCCGGCCGGCAGCGCCTGCCCGCCCGGGCCCAGCGCCCAGCCCGGCAGGTGGCCGAACAGCGGCACCAGCCCCGGCAGCCAGGCGCGGAAGAAGAACTCGGCGGTGACGCGGTGCACGCCCGGGAACAGCCGCGGCTCGCCGACCTGCGAGGCCACGGCCAGCAGCGCGTCGGCGCGCTCCACGCCGCGCGCAAAACCGATGGCGTTGCCGCCGAAGCTGTGGCCCACCAGCAGCAGCGGCAGGCCCTGCGTGGCGCGGCGCGCCTCGGCGGCGGCCAGCGCGGCGCTCATGTCGAGCACGGCCCAGTCGCGCATCGTCGCGCGCTCCTGGCGCATCGGGCCGCGGCGCGAGCCGGCGATGCCGCGGTAGTCGTAGGTCAGCACCGCGTAGCCGCGCGCGGCCATCCAGGTGGCGAAGGCCCGGTAGTAGCCGCGCGGCACGCCGGCGGCCGAGCTGACCACCGCGACCGCGTGCGCCGCGCCCTGCGGCGGCTCGAACCACGACGCGGCGAGGTGGCGGCCGTCGTCGGCCACCAGGTGCTGCCGTTCGGCCTGGCCGCCGGGGGCGGGGGATGCGGGGCCGGCGGCGGCTGCGGGATGGGTGGTGGTGTCCATGGCGCCACTCTAGGAAGCGGCTGCCTGCTTGACTAGACTGGCTGCCGTTGACGCATTGGTGAGCTTGAATTGACAACGAACCGCCCGAATCGCGCTGCCCGAGCCCGCTCCAGCCTGGGCGGGCCCGACGACGGTGGCCTCGACGCCAACGCGCTGGAGCTGGTGGCACGCATCGTCGGCGCCGGCAGCTTTGCGCAGGCGGCGCGCGAGCTCGGCCTGACCCGGGCCGCCGTGAGCCGCCGCGTGGCGCACATCGAGGCCCGGCTGGGCGCGCCGCTGTTCGCCCGCAGCACACGCGCGCTCGGGCTGTCGGAAGCCGGCCGCCGCCTGGCGCCGCGCGCCCGTGCGGTGCTGGAGGCCGCCGATGCCGCGCGCCGCGCGTTGCGGGCCCGCGCCGGCGAGGGCCTGTCCGGCACGCTGCGCATCACCTCGGTGCCCAGCTTCGGCCAGGCGGTGCTGGGGCCCTGGCTGGCCCGCTTCCAGGCCCGCCACCCGGGGCTGCGCATCGAGCTGCGTTTCACCAACCGCCGCATCGACCTGCTGCGCGAGGACGTGGACATCGCGTTCCGCCTGACCGACCGGCCGCCGCCCGACTGCGTGGCCACGCCGGTGCTGCCCTTCGTGGTGCGGGCCTATGCCGCGCCGGTGGCCGGCGTGCCTCTGGCCGCGCCGGCCGACCTGGCACACAACCGCTGCCTGGTGTTCGGCGCCTCCACCGACGAGGTGACGATGGACTGGCGCCACGACGACACCGGCGAGACCCGGCGCGTGACGCTGCAGCCCGCGATGACCGGCGACGACCTGGGCACGCTGCAGGCCGCGGCACGTGCCGGCGGCGGCGTGGTCTTTGCGCCCGACTACTGCGTGGCCGACGACCTGGCGCGCGGCCTGCTGGTGCCGGCCCTGCCCGGCTGGCAGCTGCCGGTACCCGAAGGCCGCGCGGTGCAGGCGCTGACGCTGCCGCTGGCGGTGGCGCCCGAGGCGGCGCGCGCCGTGGTGCGCTTCGTGCAGCAGGCGCTGGCGCCGGCACCGCCGGCCTGAACCCGAAGGCACCGGCCCTGCCGGCGCGCCGCGCCCTTCAGACCGTCACCGGGTAGCCCAGCTCCACGTCGCACAGCGCCTGACCGCCGCGCACACCAAAGTTCTCGGCCGGCAGCTCGTGCAGCCGCACCAGCACGCACACGGCGGGGATGCCGAAGGCCGACAGCCGGTCCACCAGCAGCCGGTACAGCCGGCGCTTGGCCGCCACCGAACGCCCGGGCAGCAGGTAGATGCTGATGTGGGTGACGCGTTCGGGGCTCGGGCAGTCGGTGCGGCCGATGAGCCGGTGCGGCGCGTGCACCACCAGGCTGACGTTGCGGTGCACCGGCGACACCTGGAAGGCCTCGACGATCGACGAGTGCACGGCCTCCATCATCGCCACCTCTTCGGCCGGCGTGTAGGCATGGCGAACCTCGATCGTGGCGCTGGGCATGGGGCGCGGGCAGGAGTGACAGTGGCCGCCATTCTTGCGCGGGACGGGTCGGCAGCTCCGGTGGCCCCGGGCGGCGGCCCGTGAGGCCGGGCGCCGATCAAGCCTTCAGCCGCCGGACTGTGCGAGCGCGCGGCCGATCAGGATCTTCTGGACTTCGCTCGTGCCTTCGTAGATCTGGCACACGCGCACGTCGCGGTAGATGCGCTCGACCGGGAAGTCGCTGACGTAGCCGTAGCCGCCGAAGACCTGGATCGCGTCGCTGCAGACACGCTCGGCCATCTCGCTGGCAAAGAGCTTGGCCATCGCGGCTTCCTTCAGGCACGGCCGGCCGGCGTCCTTCAGCGCCGCGGCGTGGTGGATCATCTGGCGCGCCACCTCGATCTGGGTCGCCATGTCGGCCAGCTTGAACTGCACCGCCTGGTGCTGGAAGATCGGCTGGCCGAAGCTCTGCCGGTCCTTGCTGTAGGCCAGCGCCGCCTCGAAGGCCGCCCGCGCCATGCCCAGCGCCTGGCTGGCGATGCCGATGCGCCCGCCCTCCAGCCCGCTGAGCGCGATCTTCAGGCCCAGTCCCTCCTCGCCCAGCAGGTTGGCCGCGGGCACGCGGCAGTCGTCAAAGAGGATCTGCGCGGTGTCGCTGGCGTGCTGGCCCATCTTGTCCTCGAGGCGCGCCACCGTGTAGCCGGGTGTCTTCGTCGGCACCAGGAAGGCGCTGATGCCCTTCTTGCCGGCGGCCTTGTCGGTGACGGCCATCACGATGGCCACGTCGCCGTTCTTGCCGCTGGTGATGAACTGCTTGACGCCGTTGATCACGTAGTGGTCGCCATCCCGCACCGCGGTGGTCTTCAGCCCGCCGGCCTCGCTGCCCACGTGCGGCTCGGTCAGGCAGAAGGCACCCAGCATGTCGCCACGCGCCAGCGGCTTGAGGAAGCGCTCTTTCTGGTCGTCGTTGCCGTAGGCCATCAGGATGGAGCACACGGGGCAGTTGTTGACGCTGATCACCGTGCTGGTGGCGCCGCAGCCGGCCGCCACCTCCTCCAGGATCAGTGCCAGCGCCAGGTAGTCGAGCCCGGCACCCCCCCAGGCATCGGGCACCGCCACGCCGTAGCAGCCCAGCGCCGCCAGGCCCTTCAGCGCCGCGGCCGGGAAGGTGTGCGACTTGTCCCAGGCCGCGGCGTGCGGCGCGATCTCGGCCTGCACGAAGTGGCGCACGGCGTCCTGCACCGCAAGATGGTCTTCACTCAGCAACATGATGGGCAGCCCGGTTCACGAAGAGACAAAGGGGGGGTGGTATGCAAACGGTTCAGGGCGCGCCGAAAGGCTTGAGCCCCTGACGTACGCAGCCGATAAGCCCTAGAGTTTCGCTGGTTCCAGCCCCTTCGTCGCCCGTGCATCAGGACCGCCGTGTCCCACCCTTCCAACGATTCCCGAACCGGCCGCCACTGGCGGCGCCAGCTGCCGGCCAGCCTGCCGATGGCCGCCCTGGTGGCGGTGGCCGTGCTGCTGATGCTGCTGGCGGTGTTCTGCATCGACCTGATCGCGTCGGCACGCGCCTTCGTGGGCGGCGAGAGCGCCTGGTCCAAGGGCCAGAAGGGCGCCACCCTGGCGCTGGTGCAGTACAGCCAGACGCGCGACCCGGCACAGTGGGCGCTGTACCTGGAGCGTGTGGCCGTGCCGCTGGGCGACCGCACGGCGCGTGAGGCGCTCGACCAGCCGCAGTTCGACGTCGAGACCGTGCGCCGCGGCTTCCTGCAGGGTGGCAACCACGCCGACGACATCGACGGCATGGTCCAGCTGTACCGCCGCTTCCGCCACGTGCCCATCATGGCGCGCGCCATCGACATCTGGGCCCAGGCCGATGTGCTGGTCGTCGAGCTGCAGTCCGAAGCCGAGGCCCTGCACGCCGCGGTGCAGCGCGGCGAGGCCGACCCCGCACTCGCCGAGCGACGGGCCCGCCTGCTGGCGCTGGAGGCCCGCTTCACGCCGCTGCAGGAGCGCTTTTCGTCCACGCTGGGCGAAGCCGCCCGCACCACGCAGGCGCTGCTGACGGCGCTGGTGGCCGCGGCCACGCTGGCGCTCACGCTGCTGGGCGCGGCCGTCATGCGGCACTCGGCACGCCACGACCGCCACCAGGCGCAGGCGCTGCGCAACAGCGAGGCGCGCCGCGAGCGCACGCTCAGGGGCAGCAGCGACGGCTTCTGGGAATGGGACCTGCAGCGCCGCACCGCCTACGTCTCGCCGCGCTTCGAGGAGCTGCTGGGCCACGCGCCGGGCCAGCTCGACCCCGACGTGCTGCAGGTGCAGGCGCTGCAGCACCCCGACGACCGCGCGGCCACGCGCGCCGCTTTGAAACGCCACCTCGACCACGGCGAGCCCTACGACGTGACGCTGCGCATGCGCCACCGCGACGGCCAGTGGCGGTGGATGCGCTCGCGCGCGCAGTCCGACCGCGGGCCCGCGGGCACCGAGCTCCGGCTGTCGGGATCGATCAGCGACATCACCGAGCAGCTGCAGGCCGAGCAGGCGCTGCAGCGGCGCGAGGCGATGTTCCGCTCGCTGTGGGAGACCACCAGCGACGCGGTGCTGATCGTCGACACGAGGCACATCATCCGCTTCGCCAACCCGGCGGCACACGCCACCTTCGGGCACGCGGCGGGCAGCCTGCAGGACCAGCCGCTGAAGATGCTGCAGCCGGCGCGCCTGCAGGCGGCCCACGTGGCCGGCGCCGACCGCTACGTGCACACCGGCCGGCGCCATGTCGACTGGCGCGGCACCGAGCTCGTGGCCCTGCACGCCGACGGGCACGAGATGCCGATGGAGATCTGCTTCTCGACCCTGGAGCTCGACGGCCAGCACCACTTCGTGGGCTTCATGCGCGACATCACGCACCGCAAGCAGGCCGAACGTGCGCTGCACGACGCCAACGAGCAGCTCGAGGCGCGCGTGGCCGAGCGCACGCAGGCGCTGACGCGCGCCAACGAGCGGCTGCGCGAGCTGGACCGCCTGAAGTCGGAGTTCCTGGCCACGATGAGCCACGAGCTGCGCACGCCGTTGAATTCGATCCTCGGCTTCACCGGCCTGCTGCAACGCGGCATGACCGGGCCGATGACAGCCGAGCAGCTGCGGCAGATCGGCTTCGTGCACGAGTCCGGCCGCCACCTGCTGGCGCTGATCAACGACGTGCTCGACCTGTCGCGCATCGAGTCCGGGCGCATGGAGGTGGCGGCCCAGCCCTTTGCCTTTGGCACGGTGGCGGCCGAGGCGCTGGAGCAGCTGCGCCCGCTGGCCGACGGCAAGGGCCTGCGGCTGGAGGCCGACATCGCCGCCGGCGACATCGCGCTGGTGGGCGACCGGCGCAAGCTCTACCAGGTGCTGCTGAACCTGCTGGGCAACGCCGTCAAGTTCACGCGCCAGGGCGAGGTGCGGCTGTCGGCCCGGGCCGAAGGCGAGCGGCTGCACGTCAGCGTGCAGGACACCGGCATCGGCATGGCGGCGCACCAGCTGGGGCTGCTGTTCCAGGCCTTCCGGCAGCTCGACGGCTCGTTCGGCCGCCACCACGAAGGCACCGGCCTGGGCCTGCACCTGTGCCGCAAGCTGCTGATGCTGATGGACGGCGAGATCCGCGCCTGCAGCACGCTGGGCGAGGGCTCGACCTTCCACTTCTCGCTGCCGCTGGTGCTGCAGCCGTCGGCGCAGCTGGCGGAGGCCGAAACCGCCGCCGTGTCGGCAGCCGAGCCAGGGCCGGGCGCCGGCACACGCGCATGAAGGCGCACCTGCTGCTGGTGGAGGACAACGAGGTCAACGCCTACCTCGCGAGCTACCTGCTGGTGCAGGCCGGCTTCACGGTGGAACAGGCGAACAACGGCGAGCAGGCGCTGCTGGCCGCGCGGCTGCGCCGGCCCGACCTGGTGCTGATGGACATCCGCATGCCGGTGATGGACGGCTACGAGGCCACGCGCCTGTTCAAGGCCGACGCCGGGCTGGCGGCGGTGCCGGTGGTCGCGCTCAGCGCACACGCGCTGCCGCCCGAGAAGGCGCTGGCGCTGGCCTGCGGCTGCGTGGCGCACATCGAAAAGCCGATCGACGTGGAACGCTTCGTCGATCAGGTGCGTGCGCTGCTGCCGCCCGGGCTGCGCTGAGCGCCGGCGCGGCTGCTCACCAGGCCAGCGGCTGGCCGTCGTGGTTGAAGAAGCCGCCGTTGTCGGCCGGCTTCAGCGCCGCCAGCGTGCGGCGGATGTCGCGCACGCTGTCGGCGACCTCGATGTCGGCGCCACTGCCGCCCATGTCGGTGCGCACCCAGCCCGGGTGCAGGGCCACGCAGACGGCCTGGCCGGCCAGCACCAGCGAGGCATCCTTCAGCACCGAGTTGAGCGCCGCCTTGCTGGCGCGGTACAGCCAGCCGGCGGGCGAGGCGCGCAAGCCCATCGAGCCCATGCGCGAGGAGATCACCGCCAGCCGCGCACCCGGCGCGAGCACGTCCACCAGCTGCGGCAGCACGCGCATGGCGCCCAGCACGTTGGTGTGCATCACGGTGTCGAACTCGTCTTCGGTGGGCGCCTGCAGGCCGCTGGTGCGCGGGCCGTAGACGCCGGCGTTGAGCACCACCACGTCGAAGGCCTCGCCGTCGATCGGCCAGGCCAGCGTGGCGGCACCGGCGGTGGTGGCCACGTCCAGCGGCAAGGCCTTGGCACCCAGCGCGGCGATGCGGGCCAGGCCTTCGTCGCTGCGCGCGGTGGCGGTGACGGTGTCGCCCTCGGCGCGGTACTGGCGCACCAGCTCCAGCCCGATGCCACGGGAAGCGCCGACGATCAGCACGCGCTTCATGCCGGCACCGCCCGCGTGCCGACGATGCGCACCGCCAGCGCGATGAAGAGCCCGCCGCCCAGCGCCAGCAGCACGCGCCGCGCGGTGGGTGACGCCTGCAGCCGCGACAGCCGCGCCGCCAGCGCCACCAGCGCCAGCGAGAACACCAGGCTCTGCAACACGAACCAGCCGCCCAGCAGCAGGAACGAGGCCGTCTTGGCGGGTGACGCCGCCGGCACGAACTGCGGCAGGAAGGCCAGGAAGAACAGCGCCACCTTCGGGTTGAGCACGTTGGTCAGCAGCCCGATGCGGAAGTCGGCCAGCCAGCGCCGCTGCGCCGCGCCCGCCGGCGGTTTCGCGGGCGCGTCCCCGGGGCGCCAGGCCTGCAGCAGCAGCCCCAGGCCCAGCCACACGAGATAGCCCGCGCCGGCCCACTGGATCAGCGCAAAGGCCCCCGGGTGCAGCGCCAGCAGCGCCGCCAGCCCGAAGGCGGCCGCCAGCGCGTGCACCACGCAGCCGGCGTTGATGCCCAGCACGGCGGCCACGCCGGCACGCGCCCCGCCCTGCAGCGTGCGCGTGACCGTGAGCAGGAAGTCCACGCCCGGCGTCGCGTTCAGCACCAGCACCGCGGCGGCGAACACCGCCGCCTGCGCGGGGCCGGGCAGCAGCTCGGTCACAGCATCTCCACGGTGAGCGCCGTGGCCTCGCCGCCACCGATGCACAGCGCCGCGACGCCGCGCTTCAGGCCGCGCTTCTTCAGCGCGCCCAGCAGCGTGACGACGATGCGCGCGCCGCTGGCGCCGATGGGGTGGCCTAAAGCGCAGGCGCCGCCGTGCACGTTGACGATGTCGTGCGGCAGATCGAACTCGTGCATCGCGGCCATGGTCACGGCCGCGAAGGCCTCGTTCACCTCCCACAGATCGACCTGCGCCGCCGTCCAGCCGGCCTTGTGCAGCGCCTTCTGGATGGCGCCGGCCGGCGCGGTGGCAAACCACTGCGGCTCCTGCGCGTGCACGGCGTGGCTGACGATGCGCGCCACCGGCTGCAGGCCCCTCTGCGCGGCCGTGCTTTCGCGCATCAGCACCAGCGCCGCGGCGCCGTCGCTGATGCTGCTGGCGTTGGCCGCGGTGATGGTGCCGTCCTTCTTGAACGCGGGCTTCAGCGACGGGATCTTGTCCAGCTTGGCCTTGAAGGGCTGCTCGTCGAACCGGATCACGGTGTCGCCGCCCTTGCCGGGCAGCGTGACCGGCGCCATTTCCCAGTCGAAGCTGCCGTCTTCATTGGCCAGCTTGGCGCGTGTGGTCGAGGCGATGGCGAAGGTGTCCTGCGCCTCGCGGGTGAAGCGGTACTTGTCGACACACTGCTCGGCGAACACGCCCATCGCCTTGCCACGCTCATAGGCGTCTTCCAGGCCGTCCATCGCCATGTGGTCGAACATCTGCGCCGCGCCGTACTTGACGCCCTTGCGCGCGAACATCAGGTGGGGTGCGTTCGTCATGCTCTCCATGCCGCCGGCCACCACCGCCTGCGCGCTGCCGGCGGCCAGCATGTCGTGCGCGAACATCATGGCGCGCATGCCGCTGCCGCACATCTTGGTCAGCGTCACGGCGCCGGTGCTGTCGGGCAGGCCGGCGCGGCGCATCGCCTGGCGTGCGGGCGCCTGACCCTGGCCGGCCATCAGGCAGTTGCCCAGCAGCACCTCGTCGATGGCGTCGCCCGGCACGCCGGCGCGCTCCACCGCCGCCTTCACGGCCACGGCGCCCAGCTCCCAGGCGGCGAGGTTTGAAAAGTCGCCCAGCAGGCCGCCGATGGGCGTGCGGGCCGCGGACACGATGACGATGGAATCAGCCATGGTTTTCTCCTGCAGAGTGGCTCAAGCCGTGGCTTGGAGCGAAAAGCGTTTGGAAGGTTCGTAGGGGAACACATCGTGCACGTGCCCGGCCTGGATGCGCTCCTTGTGGCCTTGCCAGAAGGCGGCGTCCAGCAGGTCGGCGTGGTGCGCCATGAAGACCTCGCGCACGGCGTCGTTGCCCAGCAGGAAGGGGCCGAAAGTCTCGGGGAACACGTCCTTCGGGCCGACCGTGTACCAGACCTCGCCCGACATCTCTTCTTCCTCGTTGCGCGGCGTGGGCACGCGGCGGAAGTTGCAGTCGGTGAGGTATTCGATCTCGTCGTAGTCGTAGAAGACGACCTTGCCGTGGCGCGTGACGCCGAAGTTCTTCCACAGCATGTCGCCGGGGAAGATGTTGGCCGACACCAGGTCCTTGATCGCGTTGCCGTACTCCACCACCGCGTGCGCCATGCCCTCGGGGCCGGCCTCCTGCAGATAGATGTTGAGCGGGATCATGCGCCGCTCGATGTACAGATGCTTGATCACGATCGTGTCGCCGTCTTCCTCCAGCAGGCTCGGGCAGAAGTGCCGGATCTCGGCCACCAGCTCTTCCTCGAAGCGGTGGCGCGGGAAGGCCACGTTGCTGTACTCCAGCGTGTCGGCCATGCGGCCCACGCGGTCGTGCTGTTTCACCAGCAGGTACTTGCCCTTGATCTGCTCGCGCGTGGTGTCCTTCTGCGGCGGGTAGAAGTCCTTGATGAGCTTGAAGACGTAGGGAAACGACGGCAGGTCGAACACCAGCATCACCATGCCCTTGATGCCCGGCGCGATGCGGAACTGGTCGCTGCTGTGGCGCTGGTGCGCCATGAAGTCGCGGTAGAACAGGTTCTTGCCGTGTTTCTGCAGCCCCAGGCAGTTGTAGAGCTCGGCGCGTGGCTTGCGCGGCATCAGCCCGCGCAGGAACTGCACGTAGGCGCTGGGCACCTCCATGTCGACCATGAAGTAGGCGCGGGCGTAGCTGAAGATCATCAGCAATTCGTCTTCGCCGAACAGCGCCGCGTCGATGTGCAGCTTGCCGTCTTCACCATGCAGGATGGGCAGCGCCAGCGGCGTCTCGGTGAAGCCGTTGATGATCTTGCCGACCAGGTACGCGCCCTTGTTGCGGTAGAACAGGCTGGCCAGCACCTGGATCTGGAAGTTGGTGCGCGGGCGAAAGCCGCCCAGCTCGGCCAGCATGGCCTGCACGACGTGGTCGACATCGCGGTCCAAATCCACGAACTCGCGCTCGAGCTGGAAGTTGTTGACGATGCGCTTCCAGGTCTCGTGCAGGTTGTCCTTCTGCGGGTAGTAAGCGCGGTAGGTGGGCAGCGACGCGGGCTCGTCGTTTTCGATGTACTCGGTGCTGACGGCCGGCCGCACGAAGATGAAGTCGTTCTTGAAGTAGCTGCGGTGCAGCAGCTTGGCGGTGACCGAGTTGAAGAAGGTCTCGGCCAGCTCCGGCTGGTGGTGGTTGGTGAGCAGGCCGATGTAGTGCAGCTTGGCCTGCTGCCAGGTGTCCATCGACAGCGCCTCGATGTTGAAGTCGGTGCGCAGCCGCTCCACCGCCTCGTTCACGCGCTGGTCGTAGAACTCGATGCGCAGCGCCTGCGCGTGCTGCTGGCCATGCCAGTCGGCCTGCTCGAAGCGGCGCTTGGCCTGCGCGCTGGTGGCGCGGAACAGCCGGTAGTGGCGGTTGAAGCCGTCCACCAGCGCCTGGGCGATGTCGAAGGCGCTCTTGTCGGTGAGGCGGTGCGGGAACATGCGGGCGCTCCGTTCAGAGGGTGCCGGGGCCGAAGCTGGTGTCGTCATCGTCGTCCGGGTCCGGCGCGGCAGCCGCGTCGGGTGTGCCACGCGGGTAGCGCTTGAGCGCCGCGGCAAACACGTCCACCACGGTGTCTGGCCTGTCCATGGTGACGTGCAGGTCCTTCAGCAGCCCGTCCCGGAGGCCATAGACCCAGCCGTGCACGGCGACCTCCTGCCCGCGGGCCCAGGCGTCCTGCAGCACCGTGGACAGCGCCACGTTGCCCACCTGTTCGATGACGTTCATCTCGCACAGGATGTCCTCCTGCTCGTGCGGCGGCAGGTGGTCCAGCCGCTTGCGGTGGCGCAGCCGCACGTCCTGCACATGGCGCAGCCAGTTGTCGGCCAGGCCGATGCGGATGCCGCGCATCGCCGCGCGCACCCCGGCGCAGCCGTAGTGGCCGACGACGAAGATGTGCTTGACCTGGATGTGCTCCACCGCGAACTGGATCGTGCTCAGCGCGTTCAGGTCGCTGTGCACCACCACGTTGGCCACGTTGCGGTGCACGAAGACCTCGCCCGGGTCCAGGCCGGTGATCTCGTTGGCCGGCACGCGGCTGTCGGCGCAGCCGATCCACATGTAGCGCGGGTTCTGCTGCTGCGCCAGGCGCGTGAAGAAACCCGGGTCGGCCGCCTTCTTGGCGGCCGCCCAGTCCTGGTTGTTGGTCAGAAGTCGGTGCGGCATACCGGCAGTGTAGGCACGCCGCCCACCACGCCCGGCCGGTGGCGGGCCATCAGCACGCGGTCGATCACCATGCCGGCCTTGATGGCGCTGAGGCGCAGCACGCCTTCCTGCTCGAAGCCGTTCTTGGCCAGCACGCGCAGCGACGCCGGGTTGTAGGCGTGCACCGCCGCGAAGACGCGCATGACCTCGCGGTCGGCGAAGGCGCGCGCGGTCAGCGCCTGCACCACCGCCGTGCCCAGGCCGCGACCCCAGTGCGCGCGGCCGATCCAATAGCCGATTTCGGCGTTGCAGCGCTCGGGGCCGCTGCCCACGTGCACGCCGCAGCCGCCCACGGCCGCGTCGTCGATGCAGATGGCCCAGTTGTCGCCGCCGAAGTCGGCGTGGCCGCGCTCCACCCAGTTGCGGGCGATGTCCGGCGTGTAGGGATGCGGGAAGCCCTCGGCCATGTGGCGCCAGACGGCGGCGTCATCGGCGTGCTGCGCCAGCGCTGGGGCGTCGCCCTCGCGCCAGGCGCGCAAGGTCCAGCCCGGCGTGCCGGACGTGCCGGGCGCAGCCAGGGCCAGCGTGGGCAAGGTCACATTGTTTCCGCGAACAGCTCGCGACCGATCAGCATGCGGCGGATCTCGCTCGTGCCGGCGCCGATCTCGTACAGCTTGGCGTCGCGCCACAGGCGGCCCAGCGGGTAGTCGTTGATGTAGCCGTTGCCGCCGAAGATCTGGATGCCCTCGCCGGCCATCCAGGTGGCCTTCTCGGCGCACCACAGGCCTGCCGCACGTGCTCGGTACCCAGCATGTCGAGGTTCTTGCCCACCGTGTAGCAGAAGGCACGGCCGGCCTGCAGCACGGTGTACATGTCGGCCACCTTGCCCTGGATGAGCTGGAACTCGCCGATCGACTGCCCGAACTGCTTGCGGTCGTGCGTGTACGGGATGACGTTGTCCATCACCGCCTGCATGATGCCGATGGGGCCGGCGGCCAGCACCGCCCGCTCGTAGTCCAGGCCGCTCATCAGCACCCTGGCGCCGCCGTTCACGCCGCCCAGCACGTTCTCGGCCGGCACCTCCACGTCGTGGAACACCATCTCGCCGGTGTGGCTGCCGCGCATGCCCAGCTTGTCGAGCTTCTGCGCGGTGCTGAAGCCCTTCATGCCCTTCTCGACGATGAAG
>LNFM01005763.1_pt1 | contig 21042 bp, 20 predicted proteins | sample 596031 | NCBI WGS metagenome assembly LNFM01 (sample SAMN04254537, study PRJNA301005) | activated carbon metagenome | isolation source: dual media filters at the Ann Arbor, Michigan drinking water treatment plant | place: USA: Ann Arbor
CTCCCGAAGGATCCCAGTGGCCGATGGACGCGGGCTCGCCGCTTACAGTTGCGGGGGCAGCCACGGATTCCTGCGCACTCGTTGCCGAATGCGCCATCCGCCGTGTTCCCTCTTTCGTTCCCGGTGCGACCCGGGAAACCAGCACGGTTAAATGTTCGTTGCTTACGGCCGGCGAGTCAAGCGCTGGCCGCCTTTTCGCCGCAAACCCTGAACGAGGGCCGCCGGGAAAAACGTGTCCCCGCCTGGGACTAGACCCCGGTCACGGATTGTTTTGTTTGCAGCGACACGATTCGATTTACCCTCTCCCCACGTTCGCCGTCTCCAGGAAAGGCCTCGCCATGACTCCCGCTCGAACGCTCCGGAATTGGACTGTGCTGACCGCCGCCGCTGTGATCGGCCTGGCCGTCACCCTCAGCCCGCTGCCGTCTTATGCCGCCGGCACCGACACCCCGCCGCCCGCCGACGAGAAGAAGGACAAGAAGAAGGGCAGCGCCGTCGAGCAGCGCGAGCAGCAGCTCGCCGACGCCAAATTCCTGCGCGACTATCGCGCCGCGCGCGAACTAATTGTCAGCGGGAATTATCAGGCCGGCATCGCCGCCATGCATGCGCTCGGCCGCGACGACCATCCCGACGTCGCCAACTACATCGGCTACGCCAACCGCAAGGCCGGCAACTATGATCAATCCAAGGTCTGGTACGAGGCCGCGCTCAAGGCCGACCCGAACCACACCCGCACCTGGTCCTATTTCGGCATGTGGCACATGGAACAGGGCAACCGGCTGATGGCGAAGGACCACCTCGCCAAGGTCAGCGCCTTGTGCGGCAACGACACCTGCGAGGACTACGTGCAGCTCAAGGCCGTCATCGACGGCACTGCAAGTTATTGAGGTCTGTTGCTGGGCGCGGAACACTGCGTCCGGCAAACTCGGCTTTGTCGCCCGCATGGAGCGCAGCAGAGTGCGGGGTTGACGGTGCTCGAAGGCGCCGGATGACGCTTCGCTCCATCCGAGCTACGGATCGCTGCGTCCGCTCAGCCGCCCGCCTCCTGCAGGATCCACCGGTGATACGCCGGATCGCCCCCCTCCACCGGCAGCACCATGATCGCCGGCACCTCATAGGGGTGAACCGCCTTGACCGCGGCGCCAACGGCATCGGCGAGCGATGCGCGGGTCTTGACCATCATCACCGCCTCCTCGGCCCGCTCGATCTTGCCTTGCCAGCGATAGTGCGAAATCATCCCGGGCAGGATGTTGACGCAGGCCGCCAACTGCCGCTCGACCAGATCGCGTCCCGCCCGCTCCGCCTCGACAATTGAGGGCCAAGTCGTATAGACGAGCACGGCGCGTTCCATTGTCAGGTCCCCTTCCATGATCAAGCCGGCCACCGGTTATCAGCGGATCGCTTTTGTCGCCAGTTCGGCGCCGGAAGCGCGCGAGGCCTGCGCCCGGCTGGAGAAACGCTACGGCAACGCCGCGCCCGACAACGCTGACGTCATCGTCGCACTCGGCGGCGACGGCCTGATGCTGCAAACCCTGCACAAGTTCATGAATTCCGGCAAGCCGATCTACGGCATGCACCGCGGCACCGTCGGCTTCCTGATGAACGAATTCGTCGAGGATGGGCTGGTCGAACGGCTGAACGCCGCGCACATCACCATCGTTCACCCGCTGGTGATGCAGGCGCGCGACGCACAGGGCAAGGTGCACGAGCATCGTGCCATCAACGAGGTGTCGCTGTTCCGGCAGAGCGCGCAGGCGGCCAACCTCCGCGTCCTGATCGACGGCCGCGAGCGGCTGGCCGAACTGGTCGCCGACGGCCTGCTGGTGGCGACGCCGGCCGGCTCCACCGCCTACAATCTGTCGGCGCAAGGGCCGATCATTCCCATCAACGCGCCGCTGCTGGCGCTGACTCCGATCAGCCCGTTCCGGCCGCGGCGCTGGCGCGGCGCGCTGCTGCCCGACAAGGCCAGGGTCACCATCGAAGTGCAGGATCCGGCCAAGCGCCCGGTTGCCGCGGTCGCCGACCACGACGAGGTGCGTTCGGTTCTGCGGGTCGATATTTCCATGGACCACCGCACCTCGCTGAATGTGCTGTTCGATCCCGGTCACAGCCTCGACGAGCGCATTCTGAGCGAGCAATTCGGGTTCTGAGGCTTCCGGGCTTGTCCCGGCCATCCACGTCTCGCTATTAATTGGAAAATAAAAGTCGTGGATGCCCGGCACCGGGCCCGGCATGACGGTGAGGAATTGACGCCCATGACAACGACGGTCGAGTTTCAGGTCAACGGCAAACCGGTCAGCGTTGCGCCGCTCGACGAGGAGACGCCGCTGCTCGACGTGTTGCGCAATGAGCTCGGCCTGATGGGCACGCGCTTCGGCTGCGGCCTCGAACAATGCGGCTGCTGCATGGTGCTGATCGACGGCGCGCCGGAAAAATGCTGCGCCAAGCCGGTCTGGAGCGTCGCCGGCAAACAGGTCACCACCGTTGAAGGCATGGGCAATGCCGAAGCGCCGCATCCGTTGCAGCAGGCGTTCCTCGACGAGCAGGCCGGGCAATGCGGCTATTGCCTGTCCGGCATTCTGATTTCGGCCAAGGCGTTGCTCGACGCCAACCCGAAGCCGACGCGCGCCGAGATTGCCGCCGCGCTCGACGGCAACATCTGCCGCTGCGGCACGCATGTCCGCATTCTGCGCGCGGTCGATAAAGCCGCGGCCGTGATGCGCGGGGAGCGCGCATGATCCCGAAAAGTGGGAACCGGTTTTCGGATCGGATCATGCGCAAGGAAACATTCTCATGAACGCCCCCCTCCCCGCCTTTCTCGAATCCAATCCCCGCCTCGATCGCTGGATCGCGTTTCCCGCTCCCGGCCAGGTCACGGTGTTGACCGGCCGCGTTGAGCTCGGTCAGGGCGTGCTGACCGCCATGGCGCAGATCGCGGCCGACGAACTGGACGTGGACCTCGCGCGCATCACGGTGCGCTCCGGAGATACCGATGTAACGCCGAACGAGGGCTACACCTCCGGCAGCCATTCGATCCAGGCCGGCGGCATCGCCATGCGTCAGGCCTGCGCCGACATCCGCGCGCTGTATCTGGCGCAGGCCGCTGTGGTGCTCGGCTGCAATGCCGATGCGCTGTCGGTGCGCGATGGCGGCATCCTGCGCGATGGCGCCTCGACCGGCCTCGACTACTGGTCGCTGTCCGGTGCAGTCGACCTCGCGGTCAAGGCGACCGGCGCGGGCCGGCCCAAGGCTGTCGCGGACTTCACGCGCATCGGCGAGAGCCACGCCCGGCTCGATCTGCCCGGCAAGGTTTTCGGCGCGCCCGTGTTCATTCACGACATGCGGCTCGACGGCATGGTGCATGCCCGCGTGGTGCGGCAACCGAACCGCGGCGCCACCATCGGCGCTATCGACGAGGCCGCCATCCGCCGCGCCGCCAAGGGCCCGGTCGAATTCGTGCGTCAGGGGAATTTTCTCGCCATCATCGGCGGCGATGAAACCGCGGTCGAACGCGCCGGCGGCGCCGCGCCGGCGCATGTGCAATGGAACGACGTCGAGACGCCCGTCGCCGCTCAGCAGGAGGCGTCCTGGCTGCTACAGCGGCCGGCTGTCGACCGCACGCTCGGCGATCCGGAGCCGGCCGATGCACAGGGCCGCGAGCGCTTTGAGGCGACCTTCACGCGCGGCTACCTCGCGCACGCCTCGATCTCGCCGTCCTGCGGGCTGGCGCTGTTCAAGGATGGCCATCTGACGGTCTGGACCCATTGCCAGGGCGTCTATCCGCTGCGCGCGGCGCTGGCGAAGATCCTGCCGGTGACGGCGGAAAACATGACCGTGGTTCATGTTCCGGGCTCCGGCTGCTACGGCCACAACGGCGCCGACGACGCCTCCGCCGACGCCGCCATCATCGCCATGCAAAAGCCTGGCGTGCCGGTACGCGTGCGCTGGCGGCGCGAGGAAGAATTCGTGTTCGAGCCGAAGTCGGCATCGATGGTGGTGACGGTGCGGGCGCTGCTCGATACCGACGGCAAGCCGGTCGACTGGACGCAGGAAATCTGGAGCGGCACGCATATGAACCGGCCCGGCGGCGGCGGCAATCTGCTCGGCGCGCTGGCCCTGCCGAACCCGCCGCCGGAGCCACCGCCGGCCGACGTGCCGGAGGCCAATGGCGGCGGCGCCACCCGCAACGGCGTGCCGCTCTATGCCATTCCCGCCACCCGCATGATCCATCATCTGATCCCCGACACGCCGATCCGCACCTCGTCGCTGCGCGGCCTCGGCGCGGTGCCGAACGTATTCGCGATCGAATCCTGCCTCGACGACCTTGCCGCCCGCGCCGGCCAGGACCCGGTCGCCTACCGGCTGTCGATCACGTCCGATCCGCGCGCCCGCGCGACGATCGAAAAGGTCGCAGCCATGGCGAACTGGCAGGCCGATGCGCCGGGCGGCACCGGCCGCGGCCGCGGCATCGGCTTTGCCCGCTACAAGAACCGCGCCGCCTATTCCGCGGTGGTGGTGGAGCTCGACGTCGACGAGGATATCCGCCTCGCCCGTATCTGGTGCGCCACCGATGCCGGGCTGGTGATCAATCCGGACGGCGCCATCAACCAGCTCGAAGGCGGCATCGTCCAGGCGGCGAGCTGGGTGCTCAAGGAACAGGTCCGCTTCGACAGCGACGCAGCGTCGGGCCTGTCGTCGTTCGACTGGGACACCTATCCGGTGCTGAAATTCAGCGAGGTGCCGGAGATCGACGTCGAACTCATCAACACCAAAGACGACGTGCCGCTCGGCGTCGGCGAGGCGTCATCCGGTCCGACCGCGGCGGCCATCGGCAATGCGGTGTCGCATGCGCTGGGCCTGCGCATCCACGATCTGCCGCTGACGCGCGAGCGCATCATGGCGGCGCTGCTGCAGGACTGACCTTAAATCCGGCGTTGCGGATTGGTCAGCGCCAGCACCAGCCCGGCCAGGCAGAACAACGCCATCAGCAGGAAGCCGGCGCGGAAGGCGCCATCGATGTCCGCCTGAACCACCAGCCGCTGCGCCGCGGACAGGACGGGTCCGCTCGCCGCCCGGTGCTCGACCATCGCGGCGAAGACCTGGGCGGCCACCGGATTGCGAAGGGCGAGGTAGGCGAACAGCGCCGTCGCTACCAGTGCGGTGCCGAAGGCGGCGCCGATCGACCGGCAGAATTGCACCGACGCGGCGGCTTCGCCGAGCCGAAGCTGCCCCGCCGCGCTTTGCACGCTGACCTGCACCACGCCCATGACCGTTCCCATGAACGTGCCGATCAACAGCATCACCACCGCCAGCCCGTTGGTACCGAGATCACCGGCCCAGATCGCCAGCACGCCGAAGCAGAGCGTGGTCGCCGTCAGCCCGAAGATCGGGAAGATCGTGGTCCGGCCCGTCCGGCTGACCAGACGGCCGGTGACCAGCGAACCGATGCCGATACCGATGGTGAGCGGCACCAGCAACAGTCCTGTCTCTGACGGAGACGCCCCGCGCACCACCTGGAGATAGACCGGCAGGAACACGATCAGCGATACCAGCGCCGCGCCGTGACACGCCGCCAGCGCATCGCTGTGCCAGATCGCCGGCTGCCGCAACAGGCTAAGCGGAATCAGCGGCGACGCCTGCCGGTTCTCATGCCGGATCAGCAGCACCAGCGCGACGATGCCGGCCGCCAGCAGCGCCGCCCCCAGCGGCAAGTCGCTGACCCTGACGCGCTGGATCTGTTCCAGGGCAAAGAGCGTGGTGAAAACGAAAATCGAGAACAGGACCACGCCGCCAGGGTCGGTGCTCCACGGCAGCCGCTCCGCCGGCGGCTTCGGCAGCCGCAGCGCCAGAACCGCCGCACCGATGGCGACCGGCACGTTGATCAGGAATATCGACTGCCAGCCGAAATGCTGGGTCAGATAACCGCCCGCCACAGGGCCGAACGAATTGGCGCAGACGGCGATGCCGGCCAGATAGCCCTGATAGCGCGCCCGCTCGCGCGGCGGGATCGCCTCCCCCACCAGCGCCTGAGACAGCGTCATCAACCCGCCGCCGCCGAAGCCCTGCAGCAGGCGCGCCAGGCTCAGCATCTCGATCGACGTCGCCAGCGCGCACAGCAACGACGCAACGCTGGCAATCCCGAGAGCGACGAACATCATGTTACGGCGGCCGAACGAGTCGCCGAGCCGGCCGAAGATCGGCGCCGAGATGGTGGCGGCGATCAGATAGGCGACGACAATCCAGGACACCCGCTCGACGCCGCCCATGCTGGCGACAATGGCCGGCAGCGCGGTGGCGACAATGGTCTGATCCACCACCGCGAGAAACATCGGCAGCATGATCGAGGGGAAGACGGAAAAGAAACCGGGAGATTTTGGCGCAGGCGCCGGAACGGCGGCGTTATGGAGCGGGTCGGGCACGTTCGGCAATGACGAATGTCCTGCTCTTGCTTGGCCCCGATACCCCCGTCCCGAATGTCCAAGGACATCCGGGACGAGTCCGCTCTTATCAGTGCGCCATCAAAACCGGCAAGGTCGCCTTGGCAAGAACATGGCGAGTGGCGCCGCCGAAGATCATCTGCCGCAGCCGGCTCTGCGTATAGGCGCTTTTCACCAGCAAGTCGCAGCCGAGCGAGGCGGCGTGTTCCAGCGTGATCTCACCGGTCGCCTCGCCGCCGGTGCGCGAGCCGGGCTTCACCGTCAGCGCGGTCGCCTTGACGCCATTGCGGCGCAGATGCAGCGCGGCATCCTCGCCCGACGGCCCTGCCGTGGCACCGCCCTCGACCGTGAGCACGGTGACCTGTTCGGCGAGCCGCAGGATCGGCAGCGCGAAGGCATTCGTATGCGCCTGCTCAGTGCTGCGGTTCCACGACACCAGCACATTGCGCCCAATCGATTTCGGCGCCGTGGGCGGCACGATCAGCACTGGTTTGCCGCTTTCGAACAGCGCCGCTTCGAGCGGCGCCATCCGCGGGTTTTGCGCCGCCGATCCGGGCCGGCCGAGCGCAATGAGGTCGAACACCCGGCCGCGGTTGCCGATAAAGGAATCCTCCGCCGGGTCGGTAAAAGGCCAGGCCCAGGAATAGGCCGACGCCGCAGGGTCGGCCTTCGGCACCGCGTGCTTTTGCATGAACGCTTCGAACTGGGCCCGCGCCTGCGGGGCCATGTCGGCGTCATACGCATCGGCGATCGCCAGACTGCTGACCGGCTCGACCGTCACATAGGTCCCGAGCGAGGGACGCACCGCGAAGCCTTCCATGTAGCTGTCGAAGGTGCGGGCGACCAGCCGGGCGGCCTCCAGCACCGCAGGCATCGCATCGTGATCTTCGGTGGGAATCAGGATCGTTTTCATGGTCATGCCTGAGCGTTATGGCGTTGCCGGGCGGGACCGCCGGCCCGATCGAACTGTCTTATACTAAACCCTTCGTTAACGGCACCCCGGTAGCCTGACCAAAAGGTATCGGGCTGATCCGCCCGCGGCCTGGGGAATACATGGTACGCATCGACTTCAACCGCCTGCGTTTTCTCGTCATCGACGACAACGCCCATATGCGCCGGATTCTGCGCACCTTGCTGCATGGCTTCGGCACGCGCGAAGTGCATGAAGCGGAAGACGGCGCCACGGGACTGGAAGCTTTTACCCATTTCATGCCCGACATTGTCATCACAGACTGGGCGATGCCGATCTTCGACGGACTCGAACTCGCCCAGATGATCCGCCAGCCGGGCGCCAATTCCAACCCCTACGTCGCGATTATCATGCTGACCGGCCATTCCGAGAAAAGACGCGTGGTGGCGGCGCGCGATGCCGGCGTCACCGAATTCCTGGCCAAGCCGATCTCGGCCAAAGGCCTCTATCAGCGGATCGTCAACGTCGTGGCCAATCCGCGTCCTTTCGTGAAGACCCGGACCTATTTCGGACCGGACCGTCGCCGCAATGCCAATACGAACTACGTCGGTCCCGAACGTCGCAAGGGCGGCAAGGCCGACCTCATCAAACAAACGCCCTTGCTCGACAAAGTCAAAGCCCTGGGCTGAGAAAGCAGTCGCATCATGGCGCCCCCCAAAGACACCGCGGCCGTGGCAACCTACGGCGACCACGAGGTTATTGTGCCGGAAAACAAGCTGCGCAAGGCGGTGACCACAAAGCCATATGATCCCGGAGAAGATGATCCCGTTGCCCGCGCGGAAATGGCGCTGGCCGAGTTGTCCACGGAGTTTGCCGCCTGGATGAGCTCCGAATGCGAACGGCTCGACCAGGCCCGCCAGAGCGTGGCCGCGAAAGGCTTATCCAAAACCACGATCGAAGTGCTGTTTCATGCCGCCCACGACATCAAGGGCGAAGCGGCGACGTTCGGCTTTCCGGCGGTGGCGGCGGCCGCCGACAGCCTGTGCCGGCTGATCGAGCACACACCCGACCCCAACCGTATCCCGCTCACATTGGTGGATCAGCACGTCGATTCGGTGCGCGCGATCTACCGCGAATATACCCGCTCCGACGCCAGCGAGATGGCGACGCTGCTGACCCGGCGGCTGCGTGAAGTCACCGACGAGTTTCTGATTTCAGAAAACCGCGACCGGCCGGAGACGATCGAGCAGATCGTCGGTGGCCCTCCGACCGCGCCGGAGTAGATCCCGCCCAAACCAACGGTTGCAGGCGAGCGTACCCGCATGGAGCAAAGCGGAATGCGGGACGGACGGTCCCGGATTTCGCTGCGCTCATCCGGGCTACGGGCCGCGCAGTTTCGCTCGCGCTACGCCACCAGCCGATGATCTTCGAGCGCGTAGTCCAGCGGCATCATCCGGCCTTCGGCGACGAAGTCCTCGGCCACCAGATCGTCACAGAACATGCGCGCTTCCTCGCGCGCGGCCTCGACCGCGAACCGCCGCAGCAGCGCCAGCAGCGAGGCAGCGTCATGCCCGCGCTCGCCTGCGCAGCGCGCCAGCACGCGCTCGACCATCCCGCGCTTGAGCCGGGCCACGCCGCCGTGCTCGCCGACAAGAACGCCCTCACGCATCGCGGCGATCGCTTCGCGGAATGCCGGATAGGCGGAGTTCGGCAATCCAGCTTTGAGGTAAAGCGCGCGGAAGCCGGACGTATTGCGATCATGAATGTAGCCCGTGATGCGGTCGAGCGGCATGCCGGACAGTTCGGCCAGCGCCTCCTCGAACAGCACCACGTTGCCGGACAGCAAGGCCCGCAGGATCATGCCGGCGGTGAGTTGGCCGCTCTGGCGAAGATGGCGCATCAGGTCGCCGATTTCCTCATAAGGCGTCTCGGCCGCCATTGCGACGGTGGCCTTCTCGCAGGCCTCGCGCGCGGCATGTTCGGCATGTTCGCTGCCAAGCCACTGCCGGGCCGTCACAAATCCGGCCAGCGTCTGGGAGAGTTTCGATAGCAGCGCCTGGCGCGTCGCCATCGGCAGATCGTCGCGTTCGGTCAGATTCTCGCGGATGGCGGCCAGATGGCCAAAGCGTTCGACGATCCGGTCGACGGAGAATGACGGAATGGTGGCGTTGGGATTCTCGAGAAGCTCGAGGCAGGCTTCGGCCGAACCAACTTCGGCGATGGCAGCGGCCAACGAGCGTGACAAGAGCGGCCGGCCGGCGATGGCGATCTGCGTCTGGGTATGACCGGTCGCAACCAGATCGACCAGGTCGTCTTCGTTGAGCAGCGGCGAGCGCGACAGCACCGGCAGCGCGACGTCCGGCTGATCGGCGGCCAGGGCATCGATCACGACCTGCGGCGCCTTCTGCGACGAGGCGAACACCTCGGCCAAAGCGCGCCGTACCAGCGGCGACGGATCGTCCAGCAGCATGATCATCGCGCCTTCGGCAGCGGCGAGATCGTCGCTCGATAAATCTGAATGGAGGTAAGCGCGCGCGAGCGCAGAGGTGGCTTCGGCCCGCTCGCCGGGCGCGGCGTTGCGGATCCATTGAAGGAACTGACGAACAATCATGTACCCTACCGACGCTACAACAAGAGCCGACATACATGCGGCCGACCGTCAGGCTAGCCGATGTCACTTAACAAACGGTTCACCATAGATGTTTTGCAGGTATTAACGACGTTGGGGCGGCGGCGATCAGAACTTGCCGTTGAACAGGCGCGCAGAATCGGCCGGGCCGTCGCCGAACAGGCCAAAGCCGCGGACCGACGAGTCTGCACTGGACGCCACGGCGGTCTTGGTCGCCGCCGGAATGCCACCGGCGTTGGCCGGCGCAATTCCGCCGCGCAGGCGATCGGTGAACATCGCCTGGAACAGCGGCTTGGTGTCGGGCAGCACCGGGCGCTCCTCCTGCGCCAACGCATAGGCCCGGGCGACAGCGGCCGGATCCGGCGCAGCCACAGCTTGCGCGGCTTGCGGCTGCAAGGCCACGACAGGCATCGCGCTGCGCACCGGTGCGGCGCCGGCAGCACGGGCGAAATCGAACCGCCCGGTCAGCGTCGCATAGACTTCGCTGGCGCTGCGCGGCCGGCCACTCCTGTCGAGAAAAATACGCTGGTTCGCCGCCGCAGCCTGCGGGAACATGTCGGCGGCGCGCGCCGTCGGCTGGTTGGCAGCAGCCGAGATCAGCCGGCCCGCCCCCTCCGCCCCGAGAAAATGCGCGATGTACAACTCGCCCTCCGACGGCATCCGGCCGATGGCGGACTGCAACTGGCTGGCGTTGTTGCGGGCAAAGGTGCCGGCCATCATTGCGCTGGCGACCGGATCGCTGCGCAGGCGCATGATGGCCGCACGCTGCCCCGGGTCGGCGACCTCGTAGCGGCCGTCCGGCTGCCGGGTGATGGCGTCGGCATAACGGCCATAGCCGTGCGCCGCGCCGCCCTCCTTCAGCGTGCCGAGCCAGGTCTGCTCGATGAACTGATAGAGTCCATGGGCCGACGACGTCGGCGCCTGCGCCGACGGGTTCAAATTGGATTCGATCTGCGCGGTGGCGAGCAGATAGCCGAAGCTGACGCCGGTCTGCCGCGCCGCCTGCTGGATCGCGCCGGTGATCAAGGGTACCGAGTTGACGGGGACTGAATTGACGGCCATCGGGTTGCCCTTGGATTAGCTCGGCTGCTAAGGGCCAGACGCGACGCGGCTGCTTGGCGGACGCTGTCCACACTGGGTAATTATGGTAAACGACAGGTTAACGGCGGCCCTTTCGAGCGGAGATGAGCGATGAGTGAGACGATCCAGCGGCACAAACGCGGCGGGCTGTATTTCGAGGACCTTGAGGTCGGCAAGACCTACGAGCACGGCCTCACCCGCACCGTCACGCAGATGGACAACATGCTGTTCTCCAACATGACGTTGAACCCGCAGCCGCTGCACATCGACCGGCATTTCTGCGAGACCGAGACCGAGTTTGGTCAGCCGCTGATGAACTCGCTGTTCACGCTCGGGCTGATGATCGGCATTCAGGTCTCCGACATGACGGTCGGCACCACCATCGCCAATCTCGGCATGAGCGACGTGCGTTTCCCCAACCCGCTGTTCGAGGGCGACACCATTCATTGCTCGACCCAGGTGGTGAGCAAGCGCGCGTCGAAATCGCGCCCCGGCGCCGGCATCGTCGAATTCCATCATCAGGCCTTCAAGCAGGACGGCACATTGGTGGCGGAATGCCACCGCAACGTCTTCATGAACATGCGGGGCAAATAATGCGCGCGCTTCTCTTCGTTCCCGCCGACGGCGGCGCCAAACTCGACAAGGCGATGGCCTCGGGCGCCGACGCCGTCATCATCGACCTCGAAGATTCCATCACCGTCGAGCGCAAGGAGGCCGCGCGCGTGGCCTGTCTCGACTTCCTCCAGCGCATGCAGCCGCAGCAGAACCGGCCGAAATTGCTGGTGCGCATCAACGGCTTCGACACCGGCATGACCGACGCCGACCTCGACGCCATCGTGGCCGGCCAGCCGGACGCCGTGGTGTTTCCGAAAGCCGAAGGCGGCGCCACGGTCACCCACCTCGACGCCAAGCTGACGGCGCGCGAGGCCCTCACCGGCATCCCCCAGGGCTCGATCAAGATCCTGGCGCAGGCGGTCGAATCCGCCGCCGGCCTGTTCGCCGCCGGCGACTATCTCAATTCCAGTCCGCGGCTGATCGGCATCACCTGGGGGCCAGAAGATTTGTCGGCCGAACTCGGCGCCGAGGCCAACCGCGACGAACACGGCCAGTTGACCGAGCCGTACCGGCTGGCGCGCTCGATCTGCCTTTATGCCGCCGCAGCCGCCAAGGTGCCGGCGATCGAGACGGTCTATGTCGATTTCCGCAACACCGAGGGTCTGCGTCGTGACACCGACGACGCCCGCCGCGACGGCTTCACGGGCCGGCTCGCCATTCACCCGGCGCAGGTGGCGGTCATCAATGCCGCCTTCACGCCGACGCCGGAGCAGATCGACAAGGCCAAGGCCGTCGTCGCCGCGTTTGCGGCACAGCCGGGCGCCGGCGCAGTCGGCATCGGCGGCAAGATGTACGACCGGCCGCATCTGGTGCGGGCCAAGGCGCTGCTGGAGCGGGTGAAGCCTTAGCCGTCAGGCTTTGGCCGGCCCCGGATAGACCGCATTGGGATCGAAAGTCTTGTCGCCCTCACGGAATTCAAGGCGGACGGCACCGGTCTGGCCGAGCGGGGCCGCGCGATAGAAGCACGACCTGCGGCCGGTATGACAGGCGCCGGGACCGGCCTGTTCGACCTTGAGCCACAGCGCATCCTGATCGCAGTCGGTGCGCAGCTCGATCACGCGCTGGACATGGCCGGAGCTCTCGCCCTTCTTCCACAGCGCCTTGCGCGACCGGCTGAAGTACCACGCCTCGCCGCTTTCGATGGTCTTGGCGAGCGCTTCGGCGTTCATGTGCGCCACCATCAGGACGTCGCCGCTCGCGGCGTCGGTCGCCACGGCGGTGATCAGACCGTCGGCGTCGAACTTCGGCGTGAAGGCGAGGCCTTCTTCGATATCAGCGGTCGAGCCGCGCAGTGCAAATCGTGACGTATCAGGCATGAGGTCACCGAGATTGCGTCAGTTTCTGACGTCATGCCCGGGCTTGACCCGGGCATCCATGACGCGTCGCCGAGGCGATCGGCTTACGAAAGCTTATAGACGGCGCAATCCATCATGGATTGCCGGGCCAAGCCCGGCAATGACCCCAAGCGAGGTCACTCCCCGCAACAGCGCGCTTACCGTCCGCCGCGCAGCATGTTCATAAAGCGCACCTGCTCGGCCGCTTCGCGGAACGCGCCGGTGAACTGGGTGGTCACCGTCAGCGCGCCCGGTTTGGTGACGCCGCGCATCGACATGCACATATGCTCGGCCTCGATCATCACGGCGACGCCGCGGGGCTTGAGCACTTCCTCGATCGCGGTGGCGATCTGCGAGGTCATGTGCTCCTGCGTCTGCAACCGCTTGCCGTAGACATCGACCAGACGCGCCAGCTTCGACAGACCGACGACCCGATCGGTCGGCATATAGGCGACATGCGCCTTGCCGAAGAACGGCATCATGTGATGCTCGCAGTGCGAATTGAAGGAGATGTCCTTGACCAGCACGAAGTCATCATAGCCGGCGGTTTCACCGAAGGTCCGATCGAGCGCCTCGATTGCGGATTCGCGATAGCCCTGAAAGATTTCCTCATAGGCACCGATCACCCGCTTCGGGGTGTCCAGCAGACCTTCGCGCGCCGGGTTGTCGCCGGCATAGGCGAGCAGCGTGCGCACGGCGGCTTCCGCCTGCTCGCGCGTCGGGCGCGGCGCGACCGGCTCCGGCGCCGCCCTTACATGGTCGGACAGCTCCTGCTTCGGCCACGGCTTCATGGGTGTGCTCTTGGCGTCCATCAACGGTCTCTCCGTTCGACCCGTATTCGCCCCTTTCGGACGAACCGGGAGTGTCACCGGGTTGGCCGCGTCACAAACCCGCCCAGGAGCCAGTCCGGAGCGAGCGCAATCGGGACGCTGCATTCCCATATGGGGCATGCGTTACCCGTCAGGGTAACTGCATGTCCGGCGTGCGAGAACTCCTCCTCGCGCCGGAAGGATGCCCCCTATATATTCGTTTATACGGTCGAGGCAATGCGCCGGATCACCGGCAACCGGACGGAAATCGATGCTAAACGACGTTTATAATAGTAAAATCCTCGATCTGGCAGGCAATATCCCCCGTCTGGGCCGGCTGGACGCCCCCGACGCCAGCGCCACCGCCCACTCCAAACTGTGCGGGTCGACCGTGACCGTCGACCTGAAAATGGACGGTCCGGTGGTCACCGACTTTGCCCATGACGTCAAAGCCTGCGCCCTGGGCCAGGCGTCGTCCTCGATCATGGCCCGGCATGTGGTGGGCTCCAGCGCCGGCGAACTCCGCGACTTGCGCGACACCGTTCGTAAGATGCTGAAGGAGAACGGCCCGCCCCCCTCCGGAAAATGGGCTGACATTGCCGTGCTCGAGCCTGTGCGCGACTACAAGGCGCGCCACGCGTCGACCCTGCTGACCTTCGACGCAGTGGTGAAGGCCGCCGACGAAATCGAAGCCCGGCGCAAGTCGACGCAGGTGGCCGAGTAGGGTAGCATCCCGGTCTGCGCAGCGTTCTGGCGTCGCAACGCTGGGCGTCACCACCTCCCCGCCGCAAACTCGAAGGTTCGTGACGCGCGTGCAAATCGACGACTCCCAGTTCAGGGCCCTGGCCGACAACCTTCCCACGCTGTGCTGGATGGCCAGCGCCGACGGCTCTATTTTCTGGTACAATCGTCGCTGGTACGAATATACAGGCAAGACCCCGTCCGAGCTGGAGGGCTGGGGGTGGCAGTCGGTTCACGATCCGGACGAACTGCCGCGGGTGCTCGAACAGTGGCGCGATTCCATCGCGACCGGCCGTTCGTTCGAGATGATCTTCCCGCTCAGGGCCGCCGATGGCAGCTTCCGGCCGTTTCTGACCCGGATCACTCCCCACCGCGATGACGCGGGCGACATCGCCGCCTGGTTCGGCGTCAATGCCGATATCTCCGAGCGCGTCAAAGTCGAACAGGCATTGCGGGACAGCGAAGCGCAATTGCGCACGTTCGCCCAGGCCATGCCCAACCATGTCTGGACCTCGCCGCCCGACGGCCTGCTCGACTGGTTCAACGAGCAGACCTATCTCTACAGCGGCGCCAAGCCAGGCGAACTCGACGGTCAGGGTTGGGCGCGCATTGTGCATCCCGACGACATACCCGCTGCCGCGCAGAGCTGGGCGGCGGCGCTGGCATCGGGTACGCCCTACCAGGCCGAGTTCAGGCTGCGGCGCGCCGACGGCGTCTATCGCTGGTATGTGGCGCGCGCTTTGCCGATCTACGGACGGCCCGGCGAGATCACCCGCTGGATCGGCACCAATACCGACATCGAAGATCAGAAGCGCACCGCCGAAGCGCTGGCGCAATTGAACGAGACGCTCGAGCAAAGGGTGCAGGAGCGGTCCGAGGAGTTGCTGCGGACACAGGACGCGTTGCGGCAAAGCCAGAAGATGGAAGCCCTCGGCAACCTGACCGGTGGCATTGCCCATGACTTCAACAATCTGCTGCAGTTGATCAGCGGCAACCTGCAATTGCTGGGACGCGATGTCGCCGGCAATGACAAGGCCGAGCGCCGCATCCAGAACGCCATGTCCGGCGTGTCGCGCGGCGCCAAGCTGGCGTCGCAATTGCTGTCGTTTGGCCGCCGCCAGCCGCTGGCCCCCAAGGTCGTCAATATCGGCCGGCTGGTACGCCAGATCGACGACATGCTGCGCCGCGCTCTTGGCGAGGAAATCGAGATCGAGACCATCATCGCCGGCGGGCTCTGGAATACGCTGATCGACCCGGGCAACCTGGAAAACGCCATTCTCAATCTGGCTATCAACGCCCGCGACGCCATGGACGGCAAGGGCAAACTGACCATCGAGGCCGGCAACGCCTCGCTGGACGACGATTATGTCCGCAACAATCGGGAAGCCCTGCCCGGTCAGTATGTGATGCTTGCCGTCTCCGACACCGGTTGCGGCATTCCGGCCGATATCGCCGACAAGGTGTTCGATCCGTTCTTCAGCACCAAGCCCGAAGGCAAAGGTTCGGGGCTCGGACTCTCGATGGTTTATGGCTTCGTCAAGCAATCGAAGGGTCACATCAAGATCTACAGCGAGCCCGGCCAGGGTACCGCGGTCAAGCTTTACCTGCCGCGTGCCGCACTCCCGGAGGACTCCGTCGTGCCGGCCGACGACGGCGCCGTTGTCGGCGGCAACGAGTCGATCCTGGTGGTGGAAGACGACGAGCAGGTCCGCGAGACCGCCGTCGCGCTCTTGCAGGACCTTGGCTACCGGGTGTTGAAGGCGAAGGATGCCCAGAGCGCGCTCAGCATCATCGAAAGCGGCGCGCCCGTCGATCTGCTGTTCACCGATGTGGTGATGCCGGGACCGCTACGCAGCCCCGAACTGGCGCGCCGGGCGAAGACCCTGCTGCCGCGGCTGGCGGTGCTGTTCACCTCCGGCTACACAGAGAACGCCATCGTGCATGGCGGACGGCTCGATGCCGGCGTTGAACTGCTGCCGAAGCCCTATACGCGCGAGGCGCTCGCCAGCAAGCTAAGAAGAATCATGAAGGCGACCTAGCTCGCCGATTTGGGAGACTGAGATGGACATCGTTCTGTACTACGCGCCGATCGCCTGCTCGCTTGTACCATTCGTCACGCTCACGGAAGCCGGCGCCAAGTTCGAGGTGCGCAATATCAATCTCCAGAAGGGCCAGCAGAAGTCGCCCGAATACCTGAAGATCAACCCCAAGCATAAAGTGCCGCTGCTGGTGGTCGATGGCCGGACGCTGAGTGAGAACGCCGCCATCCAGACCTGGATCGCGCGCACCTTCCCGGACGCCAGGCTGATGCCGCGGGATCCGTGGCAGGAACTGCAGGCGCTCTCGATCGTTGCCTGGTGCTCGTCGGGCATTCACCCGTTCCTGACGCGGCTGAACGCGCCGCTGCGCATCTGCGACGTTCCAGGCACCGAGGATAGTGTGCGCAAGCTGGCGATGGAGTCGCTATTCGAAAACTACAAGCTTGCCGACACCATGCTGGCGGGCCGCGAATTCTTCTTCGACCACTTCACCGCCGCAGACGCGCATTTCTACTGGACGTTCCGCCGCGGCAAACTGTTCGACCTCGACCTGTCGGGCTTCGCCAACTGCATGGCGCATTTCGATCGCATGGAGCAACGGCCCAGCGTGCAGAAGCTGCTGGCCTATGAAAAGAGCGTTCAGGCTGAATTTGCCAAGGCGGCGTAACCGCTACTGCGCCGCGGCGTAGGCGCCGGGGTTGCGCGTCGGGACGGCGGCGCGCGCGCCGGGCGTCTTGTCGCAACCGACAGCCAGCTGGGGGAAGTCCTGCCGCGCGCCAGTATTGCCGAGACGGATCACGGTCACGACGCCATCGGCCTGGGTCTGGATGATCATCGCCTGGTTCCCGGTGCCGGCAAAATCAGCGACCGCCTGGGCGGCTAACAGGCCGCTGGCGAACGAGACCAACTCGCCGGTTTCCGTGCGCCGTTCCGACGCGACCACTTTCAGTGGCGTCAAGGCGCGGCCAACCCGCAGCGTCACCGACGAGAGCACGGTCGGGGCCGGCTTGTCGGCGGCGCCTTTGCGCCGTTCGACATAGCTGAAATCATAGCTGTCGCCATCGGCGCTACAGGCCAGCGACAGGTCGAAGCTGCCGATGGTTTCGCCTTCAACGGTGAGCGGATGCCGCCGCGCCAGCGTCGACACGCCGCCCCTTTCGACCACGCTCCAGCGCCGGTCGCTGATGGGCGTCGCCTGCGTGCCGCTCGTCACCTTCGGTGCAGACGGTTGCACCGCCGTTGCGGGTGCGCGCGGCGTGATCGCCGCCGTTGCCGGAGCCGACGGCAACCCTGGCTCGCCGGTGGCAAGCCCCGTGGCAAGCAACTGCGCGCGCGTCATGGCGTGCATCGGCTCCCATGGCGGAATCCGTAGCGCCAGATCGAGCAGATCGACGGAGGCCCCCATTTCCACCGTGTACTGCGCGAGTTTGCCGATATCGCGCTGCACCAGCACCATGTCTTCGGCGGAATAACTGGCAGCGGTGGGATCCTCACGGCGGTCGCCGAGCCAGATCTGGTGCACCCGCACGCGGGCCTCCGGCGGCACCATGCGTTTCACGCCGCCGAGCAGCACGAAGGCGCACATCGATTCGCAATCGGCACGCGGCGACAGCGTGGCGTATACGGTTTCGATCGCGCCGAACCGGGTCTGATCCTTGCCGCTGTCCCGCGCGGCTTCCGGTACGATGTCGATCACGCGGCCGACCGTTGTCGACAGACCGAGCCGGCGGATGTCGCGCCCCAGCGCAATCGCGCCGAGCACCGAACCGCCATCGGAATCGAACACCACGGTAGCGTTACGGATGTCGCGGCCTTTGACGAACTGTCTGAAGTCGCGCGGCGTTTCCGCGGCGATGGCGCCGCTGGCCGCGATCAGGATCGGGCATTGTGCGCCGCAAACCTCGGCCGAACCCTGAAGGCGCAGCTCGAATTTCATCGGCGCCGTGCGGTCGGCCGCCCGCGTCGCCACCGGCAAAAGCGTCCCTGTCGCGGCAAATGCCAGCGCAACAGCAAAGCCAAGGGAGCGAACCATCCTTCCCCCTCAAACCACCGCGTCCGATTTTTTCCGGCGTGGTCTCCACGCGTCGTTCGAACTTGGCGGAGTATGACCCCCGTGTGTCATTTTTAATAACCGCGCAGATTCTGGTCTAGTGTAAAAAAGTCGCTATCAAGCGCCTTCCTTGTTTGAAACTTGGGCAATGTGCGTTTTGGGAACTTCAGGGCAGCCGGCATCGAGATGCGTGAACTACGGCCATTAACCGGCACAATCACGCGGATGCCCCGCCTCGTTGGGCGCGGACTCGTGGCGTTTTATCGTTATGGCCTATCGCCGCTGCTCGGGCCGCGCTGCCGCCATCTGCCGACCTGTTCGGAATATGCCGACGAATCGATCAGCCGGTTCGGCCTGTGGGCCGGTGGCTGGATGACGCTGGGGCGAATCACGCGTTGCCACCCTTGGGGCACGCACGGGCTGGATTACGTGCCGGCCGCCCCTCCCGCTGGCGCGCACTGGTATCTGCCGTGGCGCTACGCCCGGTGGCGCGGGACCAACGGAACCGCCCCGCAGCGGTAGTTGCGTCGGCGGAACCGGCTGCTATATCCCTCCTCCAAACCCGCTTACCCACGCTCGTTCGTGGGAGTGAGCAACAGGAGAAAAGACATGGTCGCGCTGACCTTTCCCGATGGCGCGCGTCGGGACTATCCCAACGGCATTACCGGCCTCGATATCGCCAAGGGCATTTCGCCCTCGCTGGCCAAGCGGACCGTGGCCATGGCGCTCGACGGCACCGTCGTCGATCTGGCCGATCCCATCGAGCACGACGCCAGGATCGAGTTCGTGTCGCGCGACGACCCGCGCGCGCTCGAGCTGATCCGTCACGACGCCGCCCACGTGCTGGCGGAAGCCGTGCAGGCGCTGTGGCCGGGCACCCAGGTGACCATCGGCCCGGTCATCGAGAACGGCTTCTATTACGATTTCCACCGCAACCAGCCGTTCACGCTGGAAGACCTCCCCGTCATCGAAAAGAAGATGAAGGAGATCATCGCGCGGGACAAAGCCTTCACCAAGGAAATCTGGTCGCGCGACGAGGCCAAGAAGGTGTTCGCGGACAAGGGCGAGAGCTTCAAGGTCGAATTGATCGACGCGATTCCGGAAGACCAGTCGCTGAAGATTTACAAGCAGGGCGACTGGTTCGACCTCTGCCGCGGCCCGCACATGACGTCGACCGGCAAGATCGGCAGCGCCTTCAAGCTGATGCGCGTCGCCGGCGCCTACTGGCGCGGCGACTCGAACAACCCGATGCTGTCGCGCATTTACGGCACCGCCTTCGCCAAGCAAGAAGAGCTCGACACCTATCTCAAGAACATGGAAGAGGCCGAGAAGCGCGACCATCGCAAGCTCGGCCGTGAAATGGACCTGTTTCATTTCCAGGAGGAAGGCCCCGGCACGGTGTTCTGGCACGCCGGCGGCTGGACCATCTTCCAGGAGATCGTCGCCTATATGCGACGCCGCCTGAAGGGCGATTACCAGGAGGTCAATGCGCCGCAGATGCTCGACAAGGCGCTGTGGGAGACCTCCGGCCACTGGCAGTGGTTCCGCGAGAACATGTTCCAGGCAACCTCCGCCGGCGACGACACCGAGGACGAGCGCGTCTACGCCATCAAGCCGATGAACTGCCCCGGCCATATCCAGATCTTCAAGCACGGCCTGAAGTCGTACCGCGACCTGCCGCTGCGCATGGCGGAATTCGGTATCGTCCACCGCTACGAGCCGTCCGGCGCCATGCACGGCCTGCTGCGCGTGCGCGCCTTCACGCAGGACGACGCCCACGTGTTCTGCACCGAAGAACAGATGGCGGCGGAATGCCTGGCCATCAACGAGTTGATCCTGTCGACCTATGCCGACTTCGGCTTTGACGGCGAACTGACGGTGAAGCTGTCGACGCGACCGGAAAAGCGCGTCGGCTCCGATGCTGCCTGGGATCATGCCGAAGGAATCATGCAGGACGTGCTCAAGCGCATCGAAGCCGAGGGCGGCGGCCGCATCAAGACCGCGATCAACCCGGGCGAAGGCGCCTTCTACGGACCGAAATTCGAATACGTGTTGCGCGACGCCATCGGCCGCGACTGGCAGTGCGGCACCACACAGGTCGATTTCAACCTGCCGGAACGGTTCGACGCCTTCTACATCGCGCCCGACGGCTCGCGGAAGACGCCGGTGATGATCCACCGCGCCATCTGCGGCTCGATGGAACGCTTCCTCGGCGTCGTGCTTGAGCACTTTGCCGGACACTTGCCGCTGTGGCTGGCGCCGAAGCAGGCGATCATCGCCACCATCACGCAGGATGCCGACGATTACGCGGCTGAAGTTGTGGCGGCGGCGCGCAAGCTCGGCCTGCGCGCCGATGGCGACCTGCGCAACGAGAAGATCAATTACAAGGTGCGCGAGC
>LNFM01005765.1_pt1 | contig 21039 bp, 21 predicted proteins | sample 596031 | NCBI WGS metagenome assembly LNFM01 (sample SAMN04254537, study PRJNA301005) | activated carbon metagenome | isolation source: dual media filters at the Ann Arbor, Michigan drinking water treatment plant | place: USA: Ann Arbor
GAGCCGCGGGCGGAGGTCGCGTGAGCACCGCCCCCGCCCCCGCGCCCGCGTCGGCCCCCGGTCGCGCGCTGCGCGCCGCGCTCGGCCGCGGTGGCGGCGGCGACGGGTCGGGCTCCCTCCTGACGGGCGTCGTGGCCCTGCTCGGCACCCTCTTCGTCGTGGGCCTGCTGATCGCGGCCCTCGGCCAGGACCCCCTCGACGCCTACCGGACCATCGTCACCGGCTCGCTCGGCGCGTCCGACAACATCGGCCAGACGATGATGGTCGCGGTGCCGCTGGCGCTCTGCGGCGTCGCCGCCGCCATCCCGTTCACCGCCCGCCTCTGGAACGTCGGGGCCGAGGGGCAGATGCACGCCGGCGCGTTCGCGGCCGTCGCGGTCGGCCTCACGTTGCCGGCCCTGCCGGGGCCGCTGTTCATCCCCCTGATCCTGCTCGGCGCGATGCTGGCGGGCGCCCTCTGGGCCGGGATCGCCGGCGTCCTCAAGGCCGCCGTCGGAGCGAACGAGGTGATCGTCACCCTGATGCTGAACTTCGTCGCGATCCTGCTCGCGACCTACGCGATCACCGGCATCTGGCCGCAGGACATCTCACCCCAGACCGAGCGCCTCCCCGACTCGGCGGCCCTGCCCGTCATCTGGTCGGGCACCGTCGTCAACGCCGGCCTGATCGTCACCGTGGTCGCCGTCGCGATCTCGTGGGTGCTGATGCGGCGCACCGCCCTCGGCCTGCAGATCCGGGCCATCGGCCTGAACCCCTTCGCCTCGCGCCTCAACGGCATGGACGTCCCGCGCCTCACCGTCGTGACCTTCGGCCTCGCCGGCCTCTTCGCCGGCCTCGCCGGGGCCCTCCTGGTGCTCGGCCCGAACCTCGCGCTCGTCACGAGCTTCTCGGCGAACTACGGCTACCTCGGCATCGCCGTGGCGCTCGTCGCCCGCCTCTCCCCGGCCTGGATCCTGCCGTCGGCGCTGCTGTTCGCGGCCCTCCAGGTCGGCAGCCAGAGCCTGCCCGCCGCCACCGGCATCTCCACGGCCTTCGGCCAGATCATCATCGCGGCCTTCGTCCTCGCGCTGCTCGGCGCGCGGGTCATCCGGCTGCGCTACGCGGAAGGAGCCGTCGGATGAGCTCGGCCGTCCTGATCTCGGTGCTCTCCACCGGCATCGCACTCATGACCCCCGTCCTGTGGGCCGCCCTCGGGGAGGCCGTCACGGAGCGCGCCGGGGTCCTCAACATCGGCATCGAGGGCGTGATGCTGTTCGGCGCCCTCGTCTGCGCATGGAGCATCCGCGAGGGCGGCGGCATCACCAACGGCCTGCTGCTGTCGCTGCCCGTCGGCGCGGCGATCGGCCTGGTGCTCGCGTTCCTCTGGGTCACCCGGGGCGCCGACCAGATCGTCAGCGGGATCATCTTCAACCTGCTGGCCCTCGGCGCGACCACCCTGCTATTCGAGGAGTTCCTGCAGGGGGTGGGGGTCGTCACCACCCTCGACACGATCGACATCCCGCTGCTGTCGGACATCCCGTGGGTGGGGGAGATCCTCTTCCAACAGGACATCACCGTGTACCTGGCCATCGTGGCCGCCGCCGTCGTCTTCCTGCTGCTGCACCGCACGTGGTTCGGCCTGCACCTGCGCTCCGCCGGCGAGAAGCCGCGGGCCAGCGAGACGGCGGGCCTCAGCGTGCCGCGCCTGCGCTACGCCGCCGTGGTCGTCGGCTGCACGCTGATGAGCTTCGGCGGGGCCGCGCTGATCGCGTCCACGTCCGGCGGCTTCGTGACCAACGTGACCGCCGGCCAGGGCTTCGTCGCCCTCGCGATCGTCGTGCTCGGCCGCTGGAACCCGTTCCTCATCATCGCCGGCGCCGCCCTCTTCGGGGTCTCCCAGGCCCTCCAGTTCCAGGCCCAGTCCCTCGGCGTCCTGAGCGCCCTGCCCGCCGAGGCGTGGCTGGCCCTGCCCTACGTGGTGACGATCGTCGCGGTCGTCGCCGCCAAGTCCTCGCGCTACCCGAACGCCTGCGGGGTGCCCTTCACACCCGCCGGCGCCACCCGGTGACGCGCCCTCCGATCCACCCGCCCGGAATCCGTCCAGAACGACACCAAGGAGCAGGCGTGCCCAGATCACTCAGGGGATGCATCGCGATCCTCGTCACCGGCGTCCTCGCCCTCGGCCTCGTGGCCTGCGGCGACGACGACGACGGGGCCGCCGCCACGTCGGGCGGCGAGACCGCCGCGGCGTCGTCGGACTTCAGCGTCGCCGTCCTCAGCCCCGGGAGCGCGAACGACGGCTCGTGGGGTCAGGCCACCTCCGAGGGGGTCGACCAGGCCTCCGAGGAACTCGGCGTGACCATCGACGGCAAGGGCGAGAACCTGCTGACGCCCGAGGAGTACACCCAGCAGGGCTCGGCGTTCGCCACGTCCGGCACGGACCTCGTGCTGATGGCCAACGGCTCGGTGCCCCAGTCGGTCGTGAAGGTCGCGACCGACTTCCCCGACAGCATCGTGTGCGGGGCGGCGATGACCATCGCCGAGGCCGAGCTGCCCGCGAACGCGTGCACCTACGACCCCGAGCAGCAGGAGGGGTCGTTCAGTGCCGGCTACCTCGCGGCGCTCACCTCCGAGAGCGGCAAGCTCGGCGTCGTCGCCGGCTTCGCGTTCCCCGCCCTCACCCGCCAGGCCGAGGGATTCATCCTCGGCGCCCGCTACGCCAACCCCGACATCGAGGTCCAGCAGGTCTACATCAACTCCTGGACGGACGTCGCCGCCGCGAAGGCCGCCGGCGCCGCCCAGTTCGCCGACGGCGTGGACATCATCTTCTCCGCGACCGACTCCGCCACCCAGGGCCTCTTCGCCGCGGCGCAGGAGCAGGGCGACGGCCACTACGTCATCGCCAGCTACTTCGACGCGCACGAGCAGGCGCCGGACGTGGTCCTCACGAGCGTCCTCTACAACCTGCAGGGCGTGAACGCGGAGATGATCCGCCGCGCCGTCGAGGACGAGATCGAGCCGACGAACTACACCTTCGGCCTCGACTTCGGGGTCGGCGAGCTCGCCCCCTTCTACGAGCTCGAGAGCGCCGTGCCGGAGGAGGCCGCCACCAAGCTGGAGGAGGTGGTCGCCCAGATCAAGGACGGCACCCTCACCGTCCCCGACACGACGGTGCTCGGCAAGCAGGGCGCCGGCGCCTCGTTCGACCTCGCGGAGCTCAGCACCCCCTGACCCCGTCCACCGGGCCGGGGGCGCCACGCCCCCGGCCCACCCGACCCCCACCGGAGGCCACCACCCCATGGCGACGACCGAACCCCGCACCTCACGAGGACGCATGGCCATCTGGCCCGGCGACGGCGTGCCGAAGCCGCTCATGCCCTACAGCCCGGTCATCACCGCGGGCGGCTGGGTCTTCACGGCCGGCCAGCTCGCCACCGACTTCGCCACCGGCCTCGCCCCCGAGGCCACCCCCACCCCGGGGCTCCCCTACTACGAGGACGCCCTGGAGCTGCAGTCGCGGTACGTCCTGCGCAACCTCGCCGAGACCCTCGAGGCGGCCGGCGTGGACGTCGCGACCGACCTGATGCGCATCTACCAGTGGTTCGTCTCGCCCTACCCGACCGACGCCGAGCGGGCCGAGGGCGTCACGTGGCCGCGCATGTCGATCACGCCCTACCTGAAGGTGCGCAACGAGTTCATCCCGTCGGCGCGCCCCGCCTCGACCGGCATGGTCTGCCGCGAGCTGATGGTGAAGGACACCATCGTCGAGGTCGACATGATCGCCTTCGAGCCGATCCCCGGCGTGACGAAGCAGGAGTTCGGCGTCCCCGAGGGCGTGCCCGCGCCCCTCGCCGGCTACTCGCCGGCGCTGCGGTACGGCGACTGGATCTTCACCGCCGGGGAGATCCCGGTGGACTGGAAGGGCGACTTCATGAGCGGGACGTCGATGGGGACGCCCTCCGGCCTCGCCCCGGAGGCCCGCATCAACCCGTACTTCTGGTACGAGTCGGACGTCGAGAAGCAGACCCACTACGTCATGCAGAAGCTCGCGAAGATCGTGGAGATGGCCGGCGGCCACCTCGAGAACACGGTCAAGGCCGAGGTGTACCTCGGCCACCCGAGCGAGTTCGGCGCCTTCGACCGCGCGTGGCGCGAGTGGTTCCCGAACGACCCGCCGGCCCGCGTCGTGATCCCCCACATGGGGCTCGGCGGCATGGGTAGCCGCGTCGAGGTGGCGCTGATGGTCCTCGCCGACGACGCCGCCATCAGCAAGACCACGATCGAGACCTCGGACGCGCCGGAGCCGACCACCCACGAGCCGCAGGCCGTCCGCGCCGGCGACTTCATCTTCTACTCGTCGATCCTCGCGGACGACGAGAACGGCCTCGCCGAGAAGACGAAGCGCCACCCGAACTTCCCCTGGTACAAGGAGCCCGCCGTCCTCCAGATGGAGTACATGCTGGAGAAGGTCGACGCCATCGCGTCCGCCGGCGGCTCGAGCGTGGAGAACATCTGCCGCCGCCAGGCATTCCACGACGACCTGACGTGGTTCCAGTGCATGATCGCGCGCTGGGGAGCCGCGTTCCCGAAGGACCCGCCGGCCTCCACGACGATGAAGATCGGCGGCCCGCTGCAGGTGCCCGGCGCGCACCTCCTGCTCGACCTCATCGGCTACTGCCCCGACTGAGGCCCGTCCGCCCACGCGCGGCGCCCCGTCCGGGGCGCCGCGCCCGGTCCCCCCTGGGAGAGTCCCCGATGAAGACGGACATGCACTGCTTCCTCTACAACCGCGACCGCCGCGACCTGCCGGACACGTTCGACCCGTGGCTCGACCCCGCCCGCACCGCGGTCGTCTGCATCGACATGCACGCCGGCCACCTCGCGATCGACGACCCCGACTGCACGTGCCCCGCCCCGCGGGGGGTGGAGAAGATCGCGATCCACGACGAGTTCCACGCCGCGTGCCGGGCGATCGGGATCCCGATCATCATGGTCCAGCACTGGCAGCGCCACGGCGGCATCGACGACCGCTTCTCGCGGAGCCGCACCGGCAAGGCGAACTGGCGCTGGCTCTACGAGCTGTACCTGCCCGAGAACCCGGCGATGGACGAGCACAGCTGGGAGGGCACGAAGTGGGTCGAGCTCATGGTCGAGCACGACCCCGAGGTCGACTACTACGTCCGCACGAAGAAGCGCCTGTCGGCGTTCTACCCGACGGACCTCGAGTTCCTGCTGCGCCAGCTCGACGTCGACACCATCGTGATCACCGGCGCGTACACCGACTGCTGCGACATCTCGACGGCGTTCGACGCCGCGAACCGCGACTTCCGGGTGATCGTGCCGCGCGACATCGTCGCGGGGTTCTCCGAGGAGGCCGAGAACGCGGCCCTCCACATCATCTCGCTGCACGCCGGCCTGGTCGTCGAGTCCGGGCCGCTGCTCGCCGAGTGGTACGCCCGCGCGGACGTGCCGCTGCCCGACCTCGTCCACGTCCCGGCGCCCCAGACCGCATAGGAGACCGCCCGGCGCGGCCCCGGCCGCGCCCGGCCCCGTCCATGACCTCGATCCCCCGACTCCGTCTGGCGACGGTGCTGACGGTCTGCGCCGTCGTCAACGTCGCCTCCATCTACCTCGCCCAGCCCCTGCTGCCCTTCATCGGCGAGACGCTCGACGCCGGGACCGGCGCGATGGCCGTGGTGCAGGCCCTGCTGCAGCTCGCGTTCGGCGTCGGCCTGGTGACCTTCGGGATCCTCGCCGACACCCGGGAGCGCCGCGGTCTTCTCACCGCGATGGCGTCGGGGCTCCTCGTCGCGGCGGCGCTCGCCGCGGCGGCGCCCGGCTACGGGGTCTTCCTGCTCGCGTCGCTGCTGATGGGGGCGAGCGCCGCGGTGCTGCCGGTGCTGATCGCGACCGCCGCCGCCGCCGGGGATCGCCGCGCCCTCGTCGGGATCCTGAGCGGGGCGCCGCTCGGGGTGGTCGTCGGACGGACGCTCGCGGGCCTGCTCGGCCAGGTCGACTGGCGCCTCGCGTTCGTGCTGTCGGCGGTCTCGGCCGCCGCGATCGTGCTGCTCCTCCGGGTGTCCCTGCCGGTGCAGCCGATCCCCGCGGTGCGGCCCTCGATGGGGCGCGCCGTCCGCGACATGGCGGCGCTGACCCGCCTGCCGCGCAACCTCGTCATCAACATGTCGAACTCGATCGTCTACATCGGGTGGTCGGCGGTCTGGACGATCCTCGCGTTCCTCCTGAAGGAGGAGCCGTTCGGGTTCAGCGCCCTCCAGATCGGCCTCGTCGGGCTCGTCGCGCTGGGGGGCGCCGTCTCGGGTCAGGTGGGCGCCCGGCTCGACGGGCGCCTCGGCGAGGCGCCCGCGGCGCGCCTCTGCCTGGCCGTCGCCACGTTCGCGGCGCTCGCGCTGGCCCTCGCCGGCGAGACGCTGTGGCTGCTGCTCGTGGCGTTGTTCGTCCACAACGCCGCGATCTGGGTGCTCCAGGCGGTCAACGTGCCGTCGGCCGCCCGCCGCGCCGGCCCCGAGCGGGCCGCCCGCGGGACCGCCCTGCTCTACCTGACCAACTTCATCGCGACCGCGGTCGGCGCCGTCATCGGCGCGCTCGTCTGGGACGCCGCCGGATGGGAGGGGATCGGCCTCCTGGCCGCCGTGAGCTGCCTCGCCGGGCTCCTCCTCGACCTGGCCGGCCGCGGGTCCGCGTCACACGCCGCGGCCGCCCCGGTCGCCGCCGAGAGGAGGAGCTGACATGCCCGTCACCGTCGTCCTGAACGCCCAGCAGCTCGAGATGGCGGAGCGCATCCGCGCCGAGCTCGGCCTGGCGTCGGTCGCCGACGCCCTGCGGCTCGGCCTGCGCGAGTACGTCGCCCGGCAGGGGGACGCGCCGTGAGCGGCCGGGTGCTGCTCGCCGACCACCTGATGCCGCCCGGCACCGGCATCGCCCTGCCGGTGCTGCGCGGCCAGGTGCTGCGGATCGCCCAGACCGAGGGCGCCCAGTGCGCGGACTTCAACGCCTTCAACCTCCACGACCACAAGGAGCACTTCCACACGGGACGCACCCGGCACATGCACGGCATCCACCCGACGGAGGGCGACCACCTGTGGTCGGCGCCGCCCCGCGACCGGATCATGTTCACGATCCTCCGCGACACGTGCGGCACGAACGACGTGCTCTACCCGCGGTGCAGCGCCCTGCTGTTCGACCTGCACTTCGGCCTCGACCCGCACACCAACTGCCACGACATCCAGGCCGAGGCACAGCGGGAGTACGGCCTCACCCCCGACGACGTGCACGACTCGTTCAACGTCTTCATGAACACCGGCATCGACGCGTCCGGCCGGCCCTACATCGCCCGCAACGTCGCCGGACCCGACGACCACGTCGAGCTGCTCGCGCAGATCGACACCCTCGCCGTCCCCAACGTCTGCGGCGCCGACGTCATGGTCACGAGCAACTTCGCGCTGAAGCCCCTCCGGGTGCAGGTGCTGCAGGGCGACGACGACGACCTCGCGCACCTCCTGCCCGAGGCGCCCGCCTACCCGCGCACCCAGCGCACCGTCGCCGACTTCCGCCAGCCGGTCATCAAGGCCGACCGCGCCCTGCGGCCCGACCCGGGGTACGCCCCGGCGTTCACGAACGTGCCGCTCGCGACCCACGAGGTGGCCGTCGACCTCGACGCCTCCGAGGTGGAGGCGCTGGCCGCCCTCGTCGCCGGCGGCGCCCTCGGGGACGACCCGGGCGAGGTCCTGCGATTCGCGTTCTTCTCGTGGTGCATCGCCGAGCACATGCGCGGCCCGCGCCACTTCCGCGACCCCGTCGCGTGAGCGTCCTCGCCCTCGGGCTGGCGGCCGGGCTGCTGTGGGGGGCGTCCGACTTCCTCGGGGGGCTCGCCGCCCGCCGCACCGCCGTCGTGGCCGTCGTCGTCGCCTCGCAGGTGGCGGGTGTCGCGGCGATCCTGGTGGCGATCGCCGTCACCGGCAGCCCCTGGCCGGGCGCCGCGGCGTTCGGCACCGCAATGGTCGGCGGCATCGCGGGGGGCGTCGCGATCGTCGCGTTCTACCGGGCCCTCGCCGCGGGGACGATGGGCGTCGTCGCCCCGCTGGCGGCGACCGGCGTGGTGATCCCCATCGTCGTCGGCCTCGCCGCCGGCGACCGTCCCGGCCTCCCCGTCGCGCTGGGCATCGCCGTCGCGCTCGCGGGCGTCGTGCTCGCCTCCCGCGGCAGCGCGGCGGGCGGCGCCGGCGGCGTGGGCATGGCGCTGCTCGCCGGCGCCGGCTTCGGGACCTTCTACGTCTTCCTCGACCGCGCCGCCGAGCACGGCGCGTTGTGGGCGGTGGCGGGCGCCCGCGCCTCGTCGATCCCCCTCGTCGCCGTGGTCGCGCTGGCCGCCGGCATGTCGCTGCGCCCGCCGCGGGCCGGGTTCCCGGTCATCGCCGCCGCCGGCGTCATCGACGCGGCCGCGGTGCTCGCGTTCGCCGCGGCCAGCACCCGCGGCCTGCTGAGCGTCGTCGCGGTGCTCGGCTCGCTCTACCCCGTCGTGACCGCCGCGATCGCCGCCGCGGTCCTGCGGGAGCGCCTCACCCGCCCCCAGCTCGCCGGCTCGGCGCTGGCGATGGGCGGCGTGCTCCTGATCGCCACCGGCCGATGACCCCGACCCACCGCGGAGGACCGACGTGACCGACCTGCCCGCCCTCGACGACCCCGTCGTCGTGACGATCGACCTGCACCGGGGGCACCTCGACCCGGAGGTCGCGACGCTCCCACTGCCCGCCGAGGCCGCCGCCGCCCTCGTCGCCCGGACGGCGGTCGCGCTGACGGCGTTCCGGGCCCGCGGCGTGCCCGTCGTGCACCTCGTCACCGCCTACCGCGACCGCGCCGAGATCCTGAGCAACCCGTACTGGGCGGCCCAGGCGGGGCGGCCCGGCAGCACCCGCACCGCCATCGCGGAGCACAACCTGATCGGCATGCCCGGCCTGGAGCTGATGCCGGGCATCCGCGGCGAGCACGACGTCGTCGTCGACACCAAGAAGCGCTACGACTGCTTCGTCGGCACCGACCTCGAGTTCGTGCTCCGCTCGGCCGGCCGGCGCACCGTGATCATCGCCGGGGTCAACACCAACTCGTGCGTCCTCGCCACGGCGATCGCGGCGTCGGTGCGCGACTTCACCGTCGTGGTGCTCGCCGACGGTGTCGACAGCATGATGGGCCCGGCGGCGCACGACGCCGCCCTCGGCATCCTGGCGGCGTCCTTCGCGTTCGTCTCCCCGGCCGAGGCGGTCCTCGCGGCCCTCTGACCGGCCCCCGTCAGTCGCCGGCGCCGGCCGGGGCGGCGAACTGGTGGAGCATGCTGCCCGACTCCGCCGCCTCGCCCCAGAAAGCGTGCTGGGCCGCCCGGCCCCCGAGGCGGTACGCCGTCCGCTGGGGGAACGCCATCGGCTCCCAGACGCCGACGTCGCGGAGCGTCCCGCCGCCCGGCCCCGCCGTCAGCAGCAGGTGGGAGATGGCGGGGCCGATGAAGTGCCCCGCGTGCGTCGTGAGCTCCACGACGGCGACCGGCGACTGCCCGGCGGGGACGGCGCCCCCCACGTCCGCCAGGCCGGCCTCGAGGCGGGCGACGGCGGCCGCCAGCGCCTCCGGGTCGCCCTCGTCGCTGACCCGGGTCGCGGTGACGTAGCCGCGGGTGATCACCGGGTGCCGCGTGCCGGCGCCGGCGACCACCTCGATCTCGAACGTCTGCCCGGGCAGCCCGCCGGTGCGCAGGGGGGTGAAGCGCCCGTGGTCCGAGCCCGACTCGGGCCACCGCTCGGGCGCGGCGATGCGGGAGAGGGTGAGCGCGACGTCGGGCACCGGCACGGGCGTGTAGGACTGCCACACGAGGTCGCCGGGCGGGGCGAGCGGCGGGGTCATCGGGCCGAGCCGCGCGGACTGCAGGCGCGCCTCCGGGATGTACGACGCGCGCTCGGCGGGGGTCGCGAAGACGATCCCCCACCCGGTGCGGTCCGGGTCGTCGTGGCCCTCCACGAAGGAGGTGCCGAGCATCCGCTCCGCACCGGCGAGCAGGTCCTCGCGCGTCAGGCGCCCGAACCCTCCCCGCGCGCTGATCCGCTGCCGGCCGAACGCGCGGTGGAAACGGGGGAGGTCGGTCACGTGGAGCCGCCGCGGCCCCTTCCGCCACCAGCGCGTCGTCAGGATCGTGAAGGCGAGCCGCAGGTCATCGACGGACCGCTCCGCCGGCGGGCGGGCGTAGTAGGCGGCGTTCAGGAAGTCGGTCACCCACGGCGCGGCGTCGGGCGCGGCGGTCGACGTGCCCGCCATGCGGGCGAAGCGGAGCGTCCGGCCGACCCACGTACCGTGTTCGGGCATGCACCGAGTCAAGCAGACGGGCGCCGCCCGGACCCATCCGCGCCCCGGGCGGGGAGGGGCACCCCGGGGCTAGCCTGCCCGGATGGACACACGACGCCCCTTCGGCCGCAGCCCGCTGCGGCTCTCCACGCTCTGCCTCGGTGGCAACGTCTTCGGCTGGAGCGCCGACGAGGACGCCTCGTTCGCCGTGCTCGACGCCTACGTCGCCGCGGGCGGAAACGTCATCGACTCGGCCGACATCTACTCGGCGTGGGTGCCCGGCAACGCCGGCGGCGAGTCGGAGCGGATCGTCGGCCGGTGGCTCGCGTCGCGCGACGTCCCCGCCGACGTGGTCGTGGCGACCAAGGTCGGCATGGCCGGCGGCCCCGACCAGCCGAAGGGCCTCACCCGCGACGGCGTCCTCCGCCGGGCGGAGGCGTCGCTGCAGCGCCTCGGCGTCGACCACATCCCCCTCTACTACGCCCACGAGGACGACCCGGGGACCCCGCTCGAGGAGACGCTCCGCGCGTTCGGCGAGCTCGTCGGGCAGGGCGTGGTCGGGACGATCGCCGCCTCGAACTACCCCGTCGGGCGGCTGCGCGAGGCGATGGCGATCAGCGCCCGCGAGGGCCTCCCCCGCTTCGAGGGTTACCAGCCGCCGCTGAACGTGCTCGACCGGGACGGATACGACGCCGAGGTGCGGGCGCTGTGCGCCGCCGAGGACCTCGGGGTGGCCGCCTACTTCGCCCTCGCCCGTGGATTCCTGACGGGCAAGTACCGCCGTGGCGACGCCCTGCCGGACACCCCCCGCGCCGCCGGTGTCTCGCGGAGCTACCTCGACGACCGCGGCTTCGGTGCCCTCGACGCGGTCGCGTCCGTCGCGGCCGCGCACGACGCCACGCCCGCCCAGGTCGCGCTCGCGTGGGTCATCGCCCAGCCCGGCGTCACGTCGGCGATCGCCAGCGCGACGACCGTCGCGCAGCTCCGCGAGCTGGCCGGGGCGATGACGCTGACCCTGGAGCCGGACGAGATCGCCCGGCTCGACGCCGCCGCCTGAGGCCGGAGGCGCCTACCGGGTGCCGGCGGGGACGTCCGGCGCCCCCGGGGCGGGGGCGACGGGGCCGACGTCCGGCAACCCGCCGACGGCCTCGCACATGAGGCGCTCCCATGCCTCGCCGAGGCCGGCGAGCTGGGCGGATCCCGCATCGATGCGGAACTCCGAGACGTCGAGCGTGCCGTCGAGGTACACGCCCACGTCGTAGGGCGGGCCCACCGACAGCGTCGCCCGCGCGGTGGTCATCATCGATGCGAGCGCCACGCGGATCGCCGACGGGACGTCGGCGCCGGCGGACGCGGCGACCTCGAGCACGAACCGCCCGTACTTGCTCTCGCCGATCTGCAGGAAGGGGCGCTCGCGGGAGGCCCGGATGTAGTTGCCCTCCGCGTAGATCAGCAGCAGGTCGGCCGGCTCCCCCGCGATCTGCCCCCCGAGGATGAACGTCGCCGTCCCCCGCGATCCGCTGGCGCTGAGCGCCTCGCGGTGGCTCGCGGCGACCTCCCGGCTCAGCCGGCCGACGTACAACCCGGCCTCGAAGAGGCCCGCGACGCTCGCGAGGCTCTCGCGTCCGTCACCGGCCGCGAGGTCGCGGGCGATGCGGTCGAGCACCTCGTGCGTCGTCGCGAGGCTGCCGGCCGCCTGAAGAACGAAGACGCGGTCCGGCGCGGGCCGCAGCACGTGCAGCTTGCGGTAGGCGCGGACGTCGTCGAGCCCCGCGTTGGTGCGGGTGTCGGCCATGAAGACGAGGCCCTCGTCCAGGCGCAGGGCCAGGCAGTACGTCATGCGGGCGTTCCTCGGTGGGTGCCGGTGCGGTCGCCGAGCGTAGCGGCGCCCCCCGCCTCACGCCGGGGCGAACCGCCGCAGGCGCAGGGAGTTGGAGACCACGAACACGCTCGACAGGGCCATCGCGACGCCCGCGACGACCGGGTTCAGGTACCCGAGCGCGGCCAGCGGCAGGGCCGCCACGTTGTACGCGAACGCCCAGAACAGGTTGCCCCTGATCGTGCCGAGGGTCCGGCGCGAGAGCCGGATCGCGTCGCCGGCCGCGCGCAGGTCGCCCGAGACGAGGGTCAGGTCGGAGGCCTCGATGGCGACGTCGGTTCCGGTGCCGATCGCGAGCCCGAGGTCGGCCTGTGCCAGCGCGGGGGCGTCGTTGACGCCGTCGCCGACCATCGCGACCACCCGCCCCTCCGACTGCAGGCGCCGCACGACCTCGGCCTTGTCGCCGGGGAGGACCTCGGCGATCACCTCCTCGATGCCGACCTCGGCGGCGACGGCCTGTGCGGTCGCCGCGTTGTCCCCGGTCAGCAGCACCGGACGCAGGCCGAGCTCGCGCAGGCGCCGGACGGCCTCGACGCTCGAGGGCTTGATCGTGTCGGAGACGACCAGCAGCGCGCGGACCTCGCCGTCCCAGGCGGCCGCGACCGCGGTGCGCCCCGAGGCCTGTGCCCGCTCCAGGGCCCCGGTCAGGGCGTCGTCGAGCGTCAGGCCCCCGTCGGCCAGCAGCGCCGGGCGCCCGACGACCACGCCGTGTCCCTCGACGACTCCTTCCACCCCGAGGCCCTCCCGGCTGGCGAAGCCCTCCACGACCGGCAGCCCCCCGAGCTCGTCGCGGGCGGCGCGGGCGATGGCGCGGGCGATCGGGTGCTCGGAGCCGTCCTCCAGGGCGCCCACGATGCGCAGCACCTCGGCACGGTCCTCGCCGGGGGCGACGGCGACGTCCACCAGCGCCATCTCGCCGGTGGTGACCGTGCCCGTCTTGTCGAGCACGACGGTGTCGACCCGTCGTGTGGATTCCAGCACCTCGGGGCCCCTGATGAGGATGCCGAGCTGGGCGCCGCGTCCGGTGCCGACCAGCAGGGCCGTGGGGGTGGCGAGGCCGAGTGCGCAGGGGCAGGCGATGATCAGCACGGCGACGGCGGCGGAGAAGGCGAACGTCGCGCCCGCGCCGTTGGCCAGCCAGAACCCCAGCGTGCCGACCGACAGGGCGATCACGACGGGCACGAAGACGGCCGACACGCGGTCGGCGAGGCGCTGCACCGGGGCCTTGCCCGACTGGGCCTCGGTCACCAGCCGGCCGATCCGCGCCAGGGCCGTGTCGGCTCCGACGCGCGTGGCGCGCACCACCAGCCGGCCGCCGGCGTTGATCGTCGCCCCGGCGACGGCGGCGCCCGGGCCGACCTCCACCGGCACGCTCTCCCCGGTGAGCAGCGAGGCGTCGACCGCCGAGGAGCCCTCCTCCACGACCCCGTCCGTCGCGATCCGCTCGCCCGGGCGCACCACGAACCGGTCGCCGACGGCGAGGTCGGCGACGGGCACGCGCCGCTCGGCGCCGTCGGCGCCGAGCACCGACGCCTCCTTCGCGCCGAGCTCCAGGAGGGCCCGCAGGGCGGCGCCCGCGGTGCGCTTGGCGCGCACCTCGAACCACCGCCCGGCGAGGAGGAACGTGGTCACCACCGTGGCGACCTCGAGGTAGATGTGGTCGGCGGCGGCACCCGGCGCGATCACCAGGTCGAAGCCCATCCGCATGGCGGGGTCGCCGGCGCCCAGGAAGAACAGCGCGACCATCGACCACGTGAACGCCGCCAGGACGCCGACGGAGATGAGGGTGTCCATGGTCGCCGCCCCGTGGCGCAGATTGGTCCACGCCGCGCGATGGAACGGCCAGGCGCCCCAGATCACGACCGGCGTGGCGAGCTGCAGGGCGAGCCACTGCCAGTTGTCGAACTGCAGCGCCGGGACCATCGACACCAGGAACACGGGCACCGTCAGTGCCGCCGAGACGATCAGCCGCCGCCGCAGCGGGGCGGAGGGATCGGCCTCCTCGTCGGCCGGGGCGTCCGCGCCGGGGGGGACGGGCAGACGGGCGCCGTAGCCGACCTGCTCGACCGCCTCCACGAGGCCCTCGGGGGCGACGGCCGCCGGGTCGAAGGTGACCGAGGCCGTCTCGGTGGCGTAGTTGACGGAGGCCTCGACGCCCTCGAGGCGGTTGAGCCTCTTCTCCACGCGTGCCGCGCAGGAGGCGCAGGTCATGCCGGTGATCGGCAGCTCGAGCCGCTCGGGACGGGAATGGGTCGCGGGGCTCACGGGAACACCTCCAGCGTGTGCGCGACGGTCCGCACGGCGCCGTCGTGCCGGAACTGCAGGAACAGGCGGTAGCGGCCGGCCGAGGGCAGCTCGGCGGCGAAGCGGACACGGCCCACCGTGTCGGACTCCTCCGGGTGCACGTGCAGGAAGGCGAGGTCGCCCTCGCGCACCGCCACCAGGTGGCCGTCCGCGCCGAGGTAGGGCTCGACGTCGGTCAGCGGGCGGCCGTCGCGGCGGAGGTCGTACGCCACATCGGCCGTCGCGCCCGGCTCCAGGTCCCCGGCCGACAGCTCGGCGCGGTACCCCTCGGTCTCGCCGGTCGGCGTCGGGGCGGGCAGCGGCCGCGGCGTGAACGCGCCCGCCACGAAGAGGTCGGTCGCGAGGGTGGACGCGCGGCCACCGGCGGAGAAGTCGGCGTAGGCCCGGTACACACCGGCCTCGGGGAGTCGCAGGGCCACGCTCCAGGTCCCGTCGGCGCCGCGCCGCGGGTGCAGGTGCTGGTAGCCGGTCAGGTCGCGGCGCACCACGATGAGGTGCATCTCGCGCTCGTGCTCGACGTCGAAGCCGGTCACCGCGTCGCCGTCGGCGCCGACGACCCGGAAGGTCCACCGCGCCGCCGCGCCGCGGGGGAGCGTCGTCGTGTCCGCCACCAGGCGCAGGCCGCCGTCGGCCACGGCGAGGCCCGGGGGCGCGTGTCCCGCGTCCGCCGGCGCCGCCGGCGCCGCGGAGTGGTCGTCCCCGTGGCCGCCGTCATGTCCGTCGCCGGTGCCGCGCAGCGGGTCGAGCGCCCCGCCCGCGAGGGCGGCGGCGCCGAAGGTGACCCCCAGGACGGCGGCGAACGCCGCCAGGCGGGCGGGGGTCCTCACGACCGGACCGCGTACCCGGCCTCGGCGACCGCCGCGGCCACGGCCGCCGGGTCGACACCCTCACCCCGTACGCGCAGGGCGCCGCTCGCCAGGTCGACCTGCACGTCCCGGACGCCCGGCACGGCACCGACCTCCTCGGCGACGGCGGCGGTGCAGTGGGCGCACGTCATGCCCTCGACGGCGTACTCCGCGGTGTCCTCGCCCATGTCGCCCCCTCGCTCGAACAGATACTCCGTGGGGGTATGACCCCATCGGGAGGCGCACGATTGCATACTCCCCCTGTGTATGTCAACGTGAGCGTCATGACGACCTCACGAGCCACCCAGCAGACCGACGACGTCCCGGGCTACAGCGCGGCAGGGGCGACGGCCGACGTCCTGAAGCGGCTGCGCCGCGTGGAGGGCCAGGTGCGCGGCATCGCCGGCATGGTCGAGGACGAGCGGTACTGCATCGACATCCTCCAGCAGATCAGCGCGGCGCAGGCGGCGCTCGACAAGGTGGCGCTCGCCCTCGTCGACGAGCACACCCGCCACTGCGTGCTCGGCGCCGCGCCCGAGAACCAGGAGGCGAAACGCGCCGAGCTGATGACCGCGCTCACCCGCCTGGTCGGCCGGCGGTAGCGCCCCCGCCCCGGCGGGCGGCGGCGCCCGCGTGGATCAGGCGGCGTACCGCCGGCGGTAGCGCTCGCGGGCGCGCTCGATCTCGCGTTCGCGGTTCTTCGGCGGCGCCGTCGTGACGAGCTCGCCGAGGAGCTGCCGCGAGGCCGCGGCCACCGCCTCGACGGCCCGGTCGAATGCCTCGGCGTTCGCCCGGGAGGGGCGGGTGGCGCCGCTGATCTTGCGCACGTACTGCAACGCGGCGGCCTGGACCTCGTCCTCGGACGCCGGCGGGTCGAAGTTGTGCAGGGTGCGGATGTTGCGGCACATGGCGGGCCCTCCCGTGATCGTCGTCGGCCGGCCGACCGGCCCCGCACCGACCGTATCCCAGAGCGCCCCCGCGTGACATCCGCGCCGTCCTCCGGGCCCCGGTCCACGGGGCTTCCCGATCCGCGGAACGATCGGGTGATGCCGATGGGCGCGGCGCGAAGGGCGTGGCGGGCGGGCTCCCGGCCCGCGGGCCGGCGGTGACGGGCGTCACCACCGATGGTGACGATTGGCACGTGACCACCCCCCGCGCGATGATGGCCGGACCGTGGCCGGCGTGACGACCCTCATCCGCTCCAAGACCCGTGTCCCGGCGATCGCCGACGCGGTGATCGAGCGCGGGCGGGTGGTCTCGGCCCTCACGGCCGCGGCGGCGGACCGGAACATCCTGCAGGTCGTCGCGTCGGCGGGATCCGGCAAGACGACGGCGGTCGTCCAGTTCATCTCCACGCGCCCGGGGCCGCGCGCGTGGCTCACGCTCGGCGAGGCCGACGGCAGCCCCGGCCGGTTCGTCACCTACCTGGCCGCGGCCGTCGGCGAGATCGTCCCCGGCGCCGACGCCCGCGTGCGCAACCTGCTCGCCGGGGGGTCGGCCCACCCCGACTGCGCCGCCCTCCTCGCCGAGGACCTCCCGCCGGGGGCGACGCTCGTGATCGACGACGTCCACCTGGTCGAGGACCGGCCACCCGTGCTGGCCGTGCTGCGGGCACTGCTCGACGCCGTCGCCCCCGACGCCCTGGTGGTGCTCGTCTCACGGCGGCTCGTGCACCTCGACCTCAGCCGCAGCGTCCTCGTCGGCCGGTCGGGGACGGTGTCGGGGCGCGACCTGGCCTTCACCACCGAGGAGGCCGGGGAGCTCCTCGCGGCCCGGGGCGTCCCCGCGTCGCCCGAGGAGGTCGTCGCCGCGTCCGGCGGGTGGGCCGCGGGGATCGTCTTCGACGCGCTCCGGGGCGCGCGACCCGCGGCGGGCGAGTCGCCGCCCGACGACCCCTTCTTCGCCTACCTCGGCGCCGAGGTGCTCGACGCGCTGCCGGCCGACCTGCAGCGCGACGTGATCCGCAGCGCCCTGCTGCACACCGTCGACCCGCGGGGGCTGGAGGCGCTGCTCGGCGTCCCGTCCGGCGAGACGCTCATGAACGCGCTGCGCCGCCACCACCTGCCCGCCACCCTCGAGCCGGAGGGCCTGCGGTACCACCCGCGGTTCCGCGAGTTCCTCCTCAGCCGCCTGCGCGAGGACCCCGAGCAGATGCGGATGCTGCTGATCCGCCACGCCCGCAACCTCGCGGGCACCGGCCACCTCGAGGAGGCCGCCGACCACTTCATCGCCGCGGGCGCGCTGGCCGAGGCGGTCGAGGCGGTCGTGGGCTCCGCCACCCCGGTTCTGCTGCGCGGCGACTGGGAGAAGGTCCTCGCCTGGTGCGGCGATCTCGGCGAGGACCTCCTCAGCAGCCACCCGACCCTGCGGGGGTGCGAGCTGCGGGCGATGCTGGCGGGCCGCCGCAACGAGCTGCCGGCGTTCGTCGACACCCTCCGCCGTAGCGGCGAGTACGACCGGCTCGTGGCCGGCGACCCCGACGCGGCGACGACCGCCGCCTTCGGCCTGCACCTGTCGATGGACTGGGGGGAGCTGCTGCACCTCCTGCCGCCCGACGAGGCGTCGCCGGGCGTGCGGGCGCTGCGCTACGTGCTGGAGGTCGGGTCGGGGGAGGGGCCGCCCCGCCCCTGGCACGCCCAGGAGGTGCAGCGCATCAGCGCCAACGTCGGGCTGTTCCAGTGCGCCCTGTACTTCCAGGGGCGCCTCGACGAGGTCGACCAGCTCGCGTCCGTCACCGCCGGCCGCGAGGTCGTGGGCCGCGCCGACTTCGAGCTCTACCGCATCGCCGCCCTCCGTGAGCGCGGGCTGCTGGGCGACGCCCGCGCGGCCCACACGGCCGCGTTGTCGCAGCTCTCGACGTTCGCCTTCCACGACTTCTGGACCCACCTCGACGCCGAGCTCACCTTCGCCGAGGGCGACCACGAGCGCGGTCTCGCGCTGGTGCGCCAGGCGCGGCTGCTGGCGCGCCGCGGCGGCCACCAACCGGCGGACAACGCGATCTTCGCCTCCACCGAGGGCGAGATGCTCGTGCGCATGGGGCGCGTAGACGAGGCGGTCGACCTGCTGACGACGACACGGGCGTGGTGCGCCGAGCGCGGCCTCCCGTGCTTCGGGGAGTGGGCCTCCACGTGGCTCGCCGCGGCGTACCTGCGCCGCGGCGACCCGTCCGCCGCGGCGGTGGAGCTGCTGGACGACGCCATCGCGGGGATGGAGCGCGCCGAGCGGATCCTCGAGCTGCCGGCGGCCTGGGTGCTGCTCGCCGAGGCCCGCTGGCGCCTCGGGGACGAGGCGGGGCACGACGCCGCCGCGGACGCCGCGTACGCCGCCTCGCTGCGGATGGGCGGCGCCGGCCCGCTGCTGACGGCGCTCGAGGAGGCGCCCGACGTGCTGGTGCGCCGCATCGACGCGGGTGGACCGGAGCAGGCGGCCTGGCGGGCGCTGGCCCGCGCGGGCGGTCCCGCGCACGGGCCGAGCACGCTGACGGGCGCGCGGATCGTGGTCGGCACCCTCGGCCGTGCGCGCCTCGAGATCGATGGCCGCGAGGTCGACGTGTCGCCGCCACGCGCGATCGACCTGGCCGCGGCCGTCGCCCGCGCCGGGGCCCGCGGCGTCTCCCGCGCGTCGCTGGTGTCGGCGCTCGCCGCCCACAGCACCGACCCCAACAACTACCTGCGGCAGATGATCCACCGCCTGCGGCGCATCAGTCCCGAGGGCATCGCGCTCGCCTCCGACGACGGCGTGCTGCGCTGGACGCCCCCGGGCGCGGTGGTCACGGAGGACCAGGTCCTGGGGGCCCTGCTGGCACGCGCCGACCGCGCCACCGGCGAGGCGCGCATGGAGGCCCTCGCGGCGGCGCTGGCGATGGCCGACCGCGGCGCCCTCGCCGTGGCCGAGGAGACCACCGGCGCCGTGGCGCTGAGGGCCGAGCTCGAGGCGTCGGTGGCGGGTGCGCGCCGCGAGCGGGCCGAGATGCTGATCGAGGCGGGGCGCGCGGCGGAGGCCGTCGTGGTGGCGCGCGCCGCCGTCACGGCCGACCCGTACCGCGAGGACGGCTGGCGGCTCCTGATGCGCGCCGGAGCCCTCGACCAGGGCCCGTCGGCCGCCGTCCCCCTCTACCTCGAGTGCGTCCGCACCCTGGCCGAGGTCGACCTGGAGCCCGCCCGGGAGACCCGCGTGCTCATGGAGCGGCTGCGGGACCCGGGCGCGCGGGTCGTCACGGCAGGGCGGTGATCCCCGGGGCCTCCGCGGCCCGCTCGCCCACGACGCCCCGGATCAGGTCGACCAGGCCGAGCACCGCCGGCCGCTCCTCACCCCGCCGCACCGCCACCCCGAGGGGGTTCGGCGCGAGGCCCGGGACCGGCACGTAGGCGACCCGGGGGAGGGGGTGGAACCGGGTCATCGACCGGCACCCGACGGTCAGCAGGCCGAGGTGGCCGACCGCGTCGATCACCTCCTGCATCGTGTGGGCGGCCCCGCCGATCACCGGGGTGCGTCCCCCGCGCTCGTCCAGCGCCAGCCAGTGGTCGCGTGTCGCGACGGCGTGCGGCGCGACGGCCACGAAGGGCTCCCCGGCCACGTCGTCCATCGCGATGGCGGCCGCCCGCGCCGCCGGGTGGCCCGGCGGCACCAGCAGGCCGCGCTCCTCCGTCGCGACGGGGTGCACGTCGAGGGCGTCGTCGGGCGGGGTGCGGACGAGCGCCAGGTCGAGGCGCTGATCGAAGAACGCCTGCGGCAGGCCGAGCGACTCGCGCACGATCAGGCGGGCCCGCGGGTGGCGTTCCGCGACGGCGGCGAGCACCGGGCCGTTGAGCTCGGCGAGCCCGGGCCCCTCGATGCCGATCCGGAGCGTCCCCGTCGCCACGGGCGTCGCGGCCGCCGCCGACCGCGCGGCGACCATGCCGCGCAGGATCGTCCGGGCGACCGGCAGCAGTCGCGTGCCGGCCTCGGTGAGGCTCACGTGACGGGACGTCCGCTCGAGCAGGACGACGTCGAGCTTGGCCTCCAGACGGCGGATGGCCTCCGACAGCGATGACTGGGCGAGCCCGAGCATCTCCGCGGTCTGACCGAAGTGCAGCGTCTCGGCGAGCCGCACGAAGGCGCGCAGCTCGTGCGCCGTCGGCCACCGCATCTCGGCGTCGCGCCGCGATGTCGTCGTGGACTTCCGTTCCTGGAGCATCGTCCCCACGCCGGCCCCTCCCTCCGACGGGACGGGAGAACACCTCCCCGTCCTTTGTGACGATGCACGCTAAGTGGGCCCCGTTAATGACCGCTCGTCCGGTGTCCGCGCGCCGTTAACGCCGGAATCTGCCGATCGGGCCTCCGCCCGGCCCCCAGCGTCCTCACAGGGGGTCCCCAGGGTGCGCGCGCACGCGGGACCGACGCTCGGTGGGCCGCGGGACGACGACGACGAGGAGCGCGACATGGGCGAGGTCGGGGCCGGTGACGTTCCGGAGCATCCTCCCCGCCGCCGACTCGGGGAGGTGGCCGCACATCCACGTCGAGGTGTACCCGGGGCTCGACGAGGCGACCGCCGCCGGCGCGAAGCTCGTCACCTCCCGGATCGCCCTGTCCGAGGACGCGTGCGCGCGGTGTTCGCGACCGCGGGTTACGAGCAGAGCGTGACGGACCTCGGGCAGACGTCGCCGGCGACGGACATGGTGTTCTCCGACGGCTACTCGACGCAGCTCG
>LNFM01006451.1_pt1 | contig 21039 bp, 17 predicted proteins | sample 596031 | NCBI WGS metagenome assembly LNFM01 (sample SAMN04254537, study PRJNA301005) | activated carbon metagenome | isolation source: dual media filters at the Ann Arbor, Michigan drinking water treatment plant | place: USA: Ann Arbor
TATCAATGCTTCTGAACGAACTCCGGCAGCCGGCTCCAATCCGAAAAACCGTTCAGGTTTTTGCTAATGATTCATTTCAAGACCGTTATTTGGCGTACGTTAATCGCGAAGCTGCAAAAATCGCAGGCATTTTCGGATCGAAGCCTTTTATTGGTGCGACACGAATGCAGTTCCTTGGCTCTGCCGGTAACTCCGACATTTTACACTTCTCGATGCATGCACAACTCAACCCGGATGAACCGCTGGAGTCTTTTTTGGCGTTTAAGGCGAACGGCAAGGATCCGGGACGTATCACCGTGCAAGACCTTCTAAGCATTCGTCTAAAAAAGCAGAACCTCACGTTTCTCGCCTCGTGCGAAACGAGCAATGTGCTTAACGGTGAAGGACTCGTAAGTATCGCATGGGCGCTTCTGGGATCGGGAAGTTCCTCGGTGATATCCGCACAGTGGGAGGCGAACGACCGCTCAACCGAGCAGTTTACCCAAGAATTTTACAAGCACTACCGCGAAGGCAAATCAACCGCAAAGGCTTTACAGGCCGCATCAATTTCTATGATCCGAAACAAGTCAAACGGCACGCACGAACCGTACTTCTGGGGAGGTTTCACACTCCTCGGAGATTTTAGGTGACGAACCGTAGGATGCCGATTTGGCGTATGACAACAGTTCTGACAGTTTCTCATTGACTACCTGCCTGAGATGGTAGTCTCTGTTCATCCGTCCTCCGTGAATCCACTTCGGTGAGAGCCTTAGCTTCGAGTATCCATGCGTTCTTATCGTGAACTTCGAGCAGATAATCGGGAACAAGATAGATCTTTTTGGTCGCACTGCCGATGGAAACGAACGGGTGTAGAAGTTTTTTGCTTCGTATAATCCTGTAAGGTCGCTCAATTCCGTAGCCCAAGCCTTTCAGGATGGGGACGATGATTTCCTCTCTCACAGTATCCTCCAGAAATCCCGGATCATTCAGGCTATCCCAGGCAAATTCTTTGAGGATGTTGAGTCGTTTTAATTGGTTCATCATGCAGGCTGAATCTTGCTAATTGAGCATATCAGACTATCCCATATCAGTCTCCAATGGGACACAAGCAAGTTAATTGGGACACATCATATGTCCCGATTTGTCTTTACAATGTCCCATTTAGCAAATATAATGTCCCAATTAGGTAAATGGGACATATAAATTCCATTTGTAATACCGCCAAGAAGCATATGAAAAAAGGAGAAAAGAAAGCCGAATTGGAAGCCCTTATCATTCAATTGCTGAGTGATGCGGACGAGGTTAGTATCCGCTCAATCGCGGATGCAGCCGGGATTCCCAACGATGAAACCGAACGCAAAGCGAAAACATAGTCGTTCCGAAAGGTTCTGCACGCTCACGCGTATACGTTCTGCCAGAGAAAACGCACGAAGCAGATGTGCTCCAAGAGAACGAGGAACGCGTCGAAACGACGGGGTCAAAAATCGGCCATTTTCTTAAAGGGATTGACGTCTCGCCAGAATCGAAAGAGTTATGGAATTACGTCACTCAAGCTCTCGCCGAACGAGCTCCCGTCGGTTACATTCACGAATTCCTGCTCTCCTACGAACCGAACGAGACCTTCTATCTCGCCGCCGACCACCGCAGGAAATTGAAGACTCTTGGACAGGTTGAGGCGGTCGTTCAACCGGCTGGAACTTATGCCCGAAACATACTGGATCGGCTGTTAATCGATCTGTCTTGGAACTCCAGCCGACTCGAGGGGAACACTTACTCCTTGCTTGAGACCAAACGGTTGATAGAACTGGGCGAAACGGCAACCGGGAAGGAAGTATCCGAAGCCCAAATGATCTTGAACCATAAAGCGGCGATAGAGTAACATGATCATGTCACATGAGATCCGTAGCGTTCACGCTCTTCTCTCGGAGAATTTGCTCGGCGATCCGGCCGCTTCCGGGCGGCTACGCTCGATCGTTGTGGAGATCGGCGGTTCGACATATGTTCCCCTCGAGAATCCGCAATTGATCCGCGAGTGTTTCGATATCTTCATAGAAAAGATGAACCGGATCCAAGATCCGTTCGAGCAGTCACTATTTTCGATCGTCCACTTGTCATACCTTCAGGCATTCGAGGACGTGAACAAGAGGACCGCGCGGCTCGTCGCGAACATTCCGCTGGTCAAGAAAAACCTCCGGCCTTTATCGTTTACGGACGTTGACAAGGATGCCTATGTTTATGCACTTCTAGGTATTTACGAAAAGAATGATGTCAGTCTGATCCGCGATCTATATATCTGGGCGTACGCCCGATCTTCGCAACGATACACGGCGATTCAGCAAGCTATGGGGGAACCCAACCTCATGAAGTTGCGGTACCGGACACCGATCCAGGAGATTGTCAGATCGATAATTCTCGAACGCGTTGCCGGTAGCGATGTGGTGTCGCGTATCCATGCATCGCTCAATGTGAGCACAATTGCGGAAGCCGACCGAGGAGAGGTTTTCAATCTGATCGAGCAGGAGATCGTGAGCTTACATGATGGAAATGTCGCACGGTTCAAGGTCCGCCCCAGCGAATTTCAGGAGTGGAAGGAATTGCAGTGAGTGAAGCAGAAATCGGATGGCAAAAAAGATGCTCCCGTGGGGCGATGTGACATTTCGGTTGACGATAGTTTTCGCAAAAGCTAAGTTTTAGCTCCCCACCAAAAGTCAATGTGCTCGATATACGTTAGACGACTTTTATCTCGCAGGTCGGGACGCGGTCAAACGCGTGCAAATGCTTCACCGGTGATGGCAAATCGATCTTTCGCACCAAAGACGGCGATAATACCGCCGTGGAGACGAGGTAACGCGTGCCTGTCGAGATAACCTACGAAGCGTAGCGGATTCACGACCGCAACAGCACCGGGAGCACACAAGGCTGTCTCACATATAGAAACGATACGATTGCGAGACCTTGCTGGTATCTTCCGTTTCCAGATACTTTAGTATGGTTCCCACCTGCCGGGCGGCTCTTAGAGTGATCGGAAGCTGCCCGTCGAACCGTGTGTTATTCCAGTTCATCTTGGTTAACGCCAAGCACTCTCTCGCCAAATCTCTTATAGACCTTTGGGCGTAGGTAGTATCAATATAGAGTGATCTAGGCGGATATATCGCGGGGTATGTCTCGTAGAACGGGACGCTCCCTTTCGTATAAAGTACGGACTGCTTGTCGTCCAACTGCCACAAAGTTCCCCGGAGCGGCGGATAAGTCTCGGTGCGAAATAAACGGACAAACGACTCGCTTAAATACAGAAGGTCGAAATGCGTTATCTCCTTCTCTTTCAGGAATCGGGTGATTCCGCGATGCTCTTCTTCCGAGTAATCGGAGCTCTTATGAATAACCACTCTCGCCGGAAAATGACCGTGCTCATTTTTGAACGCTTCCAGTGCTAGCTGGATAAGATCGTATGCTCCTTCTTCATCAAGATGAATCGTTCTGTCGTCCTTATCCTTTACGGCCAAGCCGCCGCGAACTATGACGCCTTCCCCAAGTTCGTTGAAGACTTGTGCGGAACTTGCATATAATCGCTCCTTGTCCAACGTTTGAAAAAAACTGATTCCCAAATAGCAAGATCTTACGTCCGCGTCGCTCCGAGTCATCCGCCAGGGCAGTCCGCCGGCCTTGTAGTAGATTGCGGTAAATAAATTCCATGCGCGGGTTGCTTCGTCCTGTTGGTTCCGGTTCTTGAATCTTTTTTGCGCCGCGATCTTCGACTCATCGTAGGTCGCAGGAAGAATGTACTGCAGCGGTACTCTGAGATGTAGACTTCTCGCTTTCAACTGATCGTGAAAGTCGTGCCAGCGCTTTTCCGGTGGCTGCTCGTCGTCTGCTGTCGGCAACGAAGCATTCTCAACTTCGTCACCGGTCGCCCGCAAAACCAATTTAAGGTGTTCCATCGGCGGAGCGCACAAAACTACGTCCACCTTTGAGTTCTCAATCAGAGATTCAATTTCCTTCACATAAAGCGTTGAGACGTTAGATACGATGTCGTTGAAACTCCCGTTTTTTGCATCATCGGGAATGGTCACGACTTTAAATTCTCGCGAACTCCACGTTAAGGTCGAATGGAAACTATGATTAGATCCGAACCCGGGAAAAGGAGGAAACAATCGTGGTTGTTTGCTCGGCTTGGCGGGAATCTCGAACTTGCACTTCTCTATCCAGTCGATCAGCAATGCGACCGATTCCTCCGAACCGACAAAACCGAGTTTTATCTTTCGCGGCCCGTTCGCGTCGGTGTAGTCAAAAGTACCGTAACAGCCGATTCCAAATCGCATATCGACAAATTCGTTTCCATCGCCAAACTCCAAATTTGGTTCCGGTTGTAAAAATTCAACCTTCATAAGTCGCTAAATAGCCTATCGGATGTCTCGGAGTTATCTCGTCGTTTCCGGCGGCTTGGTCTCCGTTGTCGCGTGCGTGAGTCGATCGGTTCGCTCGAAACCTCGCGATTCAACCAAAGTTCTTCACGAATTCCGTGTTCTATCGGATAGACCAGGAGATCACCGAAGCGAAGATACGGATAATCTCGATCTTCAAGAAGTTTCGTCTTACTCTCTTGCAAGATTCTCGACCAAAACAAAACCTGCCTGAAGACCGCTCCGCTCCTTTCAATTTTCTTGATCCCGCTCACCAAGTCCTCATAATAGTGCGATACGCGAAACCCGTCCCACGTGTAGTGATATGTAGGAGTGATCTCAAGAAACCAGCGACCATCAAATTGCTGAAACTCCGGGCGAAACGCATGATGACGGTAGTATGAGAACTTCCCCGACTTGGTAAATAACGGTTTGAAGACATCAGTCTCGGCTACCTTTACAAGACTCTTCACCGACACGCTTTTAGTGCGCAAATGCCTCCGTTGAATCGATCCCCGGAAACCGTCTTCCAGCAGTATCCTGTTGATATTGAACAGTTCCGCGTTATCGACGGGCCCCTTCTCGATAAGTTTTCTGGCCTCCCAACGCACGTGGACATCCTCGAAGATCACCTCATCGTACAACGGCTTCTTGATGATTTCGTTGAGCCCTTCTGTCAGCACGGCTCGAACGTTTTCCGACAGTCCGGCCTTACCTTCAAAAAGGTTACGAATACGCGGTGGCAGACTAGAGAAGACGTGCCTCAAAAAAGGAGTATCGTGATCCTTCAAACTGCTGGTCAACCTTTCGGTGTCTATCAGGTCCTTCGATGTCAACAACGGCACGCCTCTAAATTCCGTTGTAGGCTCAAAGTAAATGTACCTGAACTTCTTAGGCTCTCCTTTGATGATTTGTTTGTGTATATACCTAAGTCCGAGCCCGCTCACCATCTGTTTCAAACAGTTTCTTAGTAGCTCGATGAACTCGGCGATTCGATCCCTATCATCAGAATCCGCCCAGTGAGAGGTTTCTTCTTCCGACGGCTCGTTTTTGTCGCGAAAACTTTTCCAAATGGGATCGCTGAAGTCGTGAAAGGCGTAAATCGACTTGCGTTTGCAGAACCAATCGCACGGGGGATTGTCATCCTCCTTCCTTAAAACAGCCCACACCTCGCCTGCGTCTTTGCAGTCGGTTTCCATGACGTAGAGCTTCGTCGGAAGATATGAAACTTCCAGCAAGTTCGAGAATAGTTGCTCCTTTCGAGCAGACGGCGCCGGATTCTCAGGTACATTTCGAAAAACTCCGACAGGTTGGCTTTGACCGAGTTCAGCAGTTACTAATTCCGGTTCTGTCGAGTCGCTTTTGGATTCCAACGGTGTGATCGGACGCGAACGAAGCAGGGCTTCCATGAAAGCGGCGGCTGTGTTGCAGGCGTAGTTCGTCCAATCGGGCGATCGCTTGTAACCGACGATGTCGCTGATGCCGCGAATGGCAAGGACGGGTTTATGCACGCGCGATGCGGCCAGATAAACGCCGGCAAGCTCCATCTCAATACCCTTGATATCGCGGGACGACTTGAGCCAACCTTGAGCCGTCTGAGTATCTTTCAAAAGTATGCCGCTGGAAACTACCGAACCCGTGAAAGCTTTCGGGAGATTTCGAATACTATTCTTTCCGAAGTAGCGACTTAAACACTCCCTAACTTTCTTGCTCCATTCAACATCGCCGTAAAAGGAAGCCTTCACGATCTTCAATTCGGGGCGAGGGACGCCGACAAACTCGTCCCGCCACCTTTCATCAATCGGTATAGCGGGCAGATACGCCAACAAAGACTGGACATCTGGGTGCATCGGCCCGCCCATGTCCGTGAACTCGTGTCTGACATCCCCGTTATTTCCTTCGATCAGCGCGGACACGCTGTAGTCGTGTAGTCTGGAAGCAAGAAGCACATCCCCAATCGTGTATTCGTAATCCGGAACAGACCCGGCAATACCGACAATCAGTATCCATTGCGGATCAAGCTCGTCAATGAGCGTTCGCGCGACTTCCTGGGCCTGATTGGTTCCCTGCTCCAGACATCGGACGGTCGCGATCAGATATTCGTCGTCGCTAACTGTTTTGAGTCTTGACAAGGCGTACCGCTGACGACCCACCAGAGTTTCATGAGTCGGAAGTCGATTGAGAACAGCTTGAAACTCATCCTCTCGTATGGTGATTATTCCGAAATCTACTTTTCCCTTCACCTGGGTTGCTTGTTTGGATTCGTCTGCCATACATGATCAATTCCATTATAGACCAAGACGTAAATAAACATCGCCCGAACAACCTCATGGTCGGTGATCGAGATAGTTTTTGACCCACAGATGTCTTCCGAAACCTTTGGATAGAGAGATTGAAATGGCTAAAGGAAGGAGGTGGCGGCCTTCGTCAGACAAGTTGTCTCGCGCGGGATTTGTAGTCAGCGAACGGATCTTTATAAATCAATCTTCATCTAGGTCGATCAATTGCTGCTCGTTCTTCCACCAAAGGAGGGACAGTACCGTCTCTTCAAATATTCGAACCGAATCTTCTACTACGCTGTAATATTTCGATCGCGGGTGCGTGAACCAGTCGCTTGCTTGAATTTCAGTTGGTCCTGACGCAGGATTACGTCCAGATAAAAGTTCGGCCGCATTTGTATAAGCTCCCGGCTTATCGCGAAGCTGTATCTCATCTGAGATGTCGCGGTCGCGAAATTTCCATTTGACGCCTGAGGCGTTTGAATAAACGACCATTGCAGGAAACGAACCGTTCTCAACAAGGCGTATTGCGGTAGCTGTGAGGCTTGTTTCAAACTTTGCGCAAAGATCACGCACGGTATCGAGAGTCATTTCGCGGTTCCTTGCCGCCGGAGCGAAAAGGCTGGAGGGCATTAAAAGGTCGGCCGCGAATCGATTTGCCCGACGCTCCGGGCTATCTCCGGACCAGTCCGCTAAAAAATTTTTCTCCGTACACACGAAGCCGGACAATTTGCCGCGATCGATCATCCAGTGACCGAGCTCGTGGGCCACCGAGAACCGTTGACGTGCCCTCGGTGAGTCGCTATCGACTGTAATAAATGCCCTGTCGCCCAGACCAAGGATCCTTGCCGCGCTGCCGTGAAGTCGCTGCGGGATGACAGTGGCGCCAAAGTGATGTGCGATCGCTTCCACGTCGATCTCTTCCGGAGCCGTTACGCCGAGCGCGTCAAGGATCTTTACCGGCGACAGCTTACGGGTGTCCACTTTCATCCTCTTCTTTTTCCACCGACTGCAGTGCAAAAAGCTGCAGCAGTATTCCATCGAGATCTTCGTCCGCAAGCTTTTCAAACTCGCGGAACTGGCCGGTCAACGCCAGTTGTTGGCTCTGGGAGATACTTCCGAGCATCGATTGGAGTAGATCGCGCTTTTCACCAGGCGTGGGAGGTAGTTCAAAAGTGAGCTTTTGAAACGCTAGAAGGTCTGAGGTGTACTGTTTCCGAGCTTCATTTAGCGCGTGTTGTTTTGCAAGCCTTACCGAATTAAGAAGTACATTCCGTGTCTCTTCCGTTTTATCTCCGTCCTCTTTTATCTCCTCCTCAATTTCCGCGTCAGGCATCTCTACAACAGAATCAGCCAATGCAGTCATCATGTTGAAGTATTCGTTTCTAATTTTTTGGGAATCACTCGTCATCGTTAACTCCTATCCTTGAATGCCGCTCGAACGTTTCGTCGAATCCAGGTCATTTCCGTCTCGAGTTCGTTTTGAGATATTTCTAGCTCCTTTTTCAGTTCCGGGCCGGTCAATCCGTCTTTCATCCCCATGACGATCAGTGCGGCACGCTCCCGCGTTTCAACTATCTTTTCGATCCGGCTAATTTTCTCGGCGATCTCGGCATGATGTGCTGCCGCCTCGAGATCCGCATGTAAGTCCGCATTGGGATCAGGATATTCGGCATAGGGATTAGATTTTTGTCCTGATTCGGACGTTGTAATTAATTCCGATTCGAGACGGGCTTCGTCCTCGTCAAACGAACGTTTCCAGTTGTCGGCAACGCTTCGCATGGCTTCGGTCAACGTCCGAATAATATCGACTTCGTCCTTTTTCCACTTACGTCCGTCTGGTCGATAAAAAGCCAGAACCGTCTCATTTAACAGGTCCTGCCAATCACGACCAGCCGCCATTCGCCCAAGACCACGAACACGGTAACCCGCTGCCTTCTTTAGCTTAAACAGTTCATGACGGGTCAAACCATTAATCGCCGCAGTCAGTTCATCATAAGTAGCAGCCCTTTCCGCCGGGATGCGGCGAGAAGTGCTGAGTGTTGGGGGAGCTTGTGCCATTAACCACCACCTAGAGAATTAATACTAGATCGTCAAAACTTTCCGACGAAAAAATGTCGGAAAGACAAAAAAGTTGAGTATTAAGTACTTGGAACCAGAAGTTCACTTATGTTTATGCCAGAAAATTTAACAAACAAAAAGGCCAAGAGGCCCGCGGCTAAAACTACGGGTGGCTCCGCAGTGATCGATGTCACCCGCGATATTAAGAAACCTGTACAGCTGCTGCTGTATGTTAAGGCCGGCGGCCGCTGCGAGTTCGACGGATGTAATAAATATCTCATCGAACATCACCTGACGCACACTCGGGGAAACTTCGCCCAGATGGCCCACGTCGTCGCGTTCAGCAAGAAAGGTCCCCGCGGCGAAGTAATCGACCGCCCTGAAGACATTAACAGCATCGACAACCTGATGCTCCTTTGCCATCCGTGCCACAAGCTGATCGACGACAATCCCAAGGAGCACGGCCGCGAACAACTAGAAGCGTATAAGAAGACCCACGAGGAACGCATCTTCCGGCTGACCGGCACCTCACCCGATCGTCAGACGACCGTCGTGACGATCAAATCGAGGATCGGCGGCCAAGCCGTGAAGATCTCGCAGGGCGAGATCAACGACGCGATCGCTCCGCGATATGCGGCGTCACGAGCAGGCGTGGAAATCGATATTTCGGCACTAGATGACGAGGGAACCGATTTTTATCAGGTGGCGGCGAAGAAGGTGAGACAGTCGCTTGATCGAGCGATCGAATCCACGATGAGAGACGAAAGCACCAGTCACCTCTCTCTTTTCGCTTTGGCTCCGATGCCGTTGCTGATCCTTACTGGAAACATACTTGGCGACAAGGTCCCGTGCGATCTTTATCAGAAACATCGTGACGCACAGGACTGGAAATGGAAGCAGGATGGCGATGCCGTTCGCTTCAAACTGAATCGCCTCGGAAACGGCTCGGTTTCTCAGAACGTGGCCCTCGTACTTTCTCTGAGCGGCACGATCGATCTAAACGAAGTGCCCGATGAATTCAGGAGCGATGGAACCATCTATGAGATGACGCTCGACGGCGTTACCCCGCACCCCGGTTTCCTTTGTCGTATTGAAGACCTGACGAACTTTCGTGACGCCTACCAACGTGCCCTTCGCGAGATCGGCACGAAGCACGGAAAGATTGAGCGTCTTCATTTGTTCCCGGCGGTTCCGGCCCCGGTGGCGGTTGCTTGCGGACGTGAGCTGATGCCAAAGATCGACCCCATCCTGGTCGTGTACGACAACGACAAGCGTCACGGCGGATTCAAGAAGATACTAGAGGTAAATAAATATGACTAACAATGAATATCTGAACGAGATCCTGGAATCTCAAACATTGGACGACGACGGCGACGAACTGAAGCTGTTGCGACGCCGACGGAACGATGTCGATAAACTGCTGCGGAAAAAGTATGGCAGCTCGCCGAGCATTCGCTACGGCGGATCGAAGGCGAAAGGAACGATGATCAAGGATTCCTACGATCTGGATGTCATCTGCTACTTTGACAACGACGACACCACGGCCGGCGAAACGCTTCAGGAGATTTACGATTCCGTCGCCGAGACGTGCGAAGACGATTACTACGTCGAACGCAAACCGTCCGCAGTGCGGCTAAAATGCAAAGACTCGGACGATATCGAGGATTATCACATCGATGTCGTGCCCGGTCGTTTTGTTGACGACAACCGAGACGACGTCTTCTTGTATAGGCATTCCGCCGAGAAGGGGCGTCAAAAGACCAATCTCGACGTGCATATCGATCACGTCAAGGACAGCGGTGTTGTAAGCAGCATCCGGCTGAATAAGTTCTGGCGTGTCCGCAACGAGATGTCCGTGCGTAACTTCATCCTCGAACTGCTGACGATCGAGCTTCTGAAGGACAAGAAAAATAAATCCTTGACCGATCAGTTGACACACGTTTGGACCGAGCTGCGGGACAACATCGACGACATCAATATCGAAGACCCGGCCAACCCGACCGGCAATGACCTTTCGGAGCTGTTTAACTCGACTATAAAGTTCGAGTTGTCGGAGGCAGCGAAGACGGCCCTCGAAAACGTCGAGAAGGACGATTGGAAGGCGATATTCGGCGAAGTGCCCGAGAAGAAAGCCAGTAGTGCTTCGGCAACTAACTCGTATGGCTCGTCATCGATCTTTGTCCCAAGACCAACGTTTGGCAGCGACGAATAGATGCACGATGTTGATTCACAATTTGTGGCAAGCGTTGCCGCCATGGCGGCACGTTATCCGACGCTTGAAGTACGGTTCGAAGAACGCGATGGCGTTGCGGTCGCCATTTGGGAAGGTTGGCTGCAGCCGATTAGAACACGGGCCGGACTAAACTCGATCGTTTGCGATCTGGACGAAGATCGCGCGGTTACGATCGATCGAGACTCAGGCACGGTAAGTCATGACCCTCAGTGCGAAAAGGCACACGGCGATCATCGGATCCTAAAGAAGATCAAGCGGCCGGATCGCCGCTTTTTGGTTCGAATCGAGTATGTCGCCGGGCTCTCGCACCCGTTGGCTTTTCTTGTCGATCCGGTCGTCACGCCAGCGACAAGATTTCATATTTTCGGGAGAAACCGCATTTGTGCGTATGCTCCCTGGACCGATGCGTGGAAGGCTGGAGAACACGACGTTGCCGACTTCACCGACCACGTCTTAATCTGGTTGTTCAAATGGAATACGTGCGTAGAAACCCGTCACTGGCTCGGATCGGAGGAAGATCACGAACCACTGCATCTGCTTTCGACGATTGGTCCGGATATGCAGTGCTGGTGCGGTTCGGGCGTGCCCTATGGCAACTGCTGCCGGCCGAGAGATCAACTCAAGGTGAATGCAGAATTACAAAGGATTCTAAAAGTCCGCGGCCGTTTCTATCAGACGCCTGATATTGACTACGCCAAGTTACCCACTCTTACCGCGTTTCTTCTGCGGGGAAAAGGAATGCGAAGATCTGAGAATCTTCGTACTGAAGACACGTAGATGCAAAAAGCAAAGGACGACAGACCTAAAAGACCGCCTAACGACAAGCGTATTGAGCGCTCTCTCGAAAGACTCTTCCCCGAACTAAACAGAATCGGGCCTCGACTGACTCGGCTCTTTAATGAGTTCGATCCGGCGACACCCAGAACAACAATCGCAAAGGGCAAGAAGCTACTTGATTCCTACCTGAAATTGGATAGCGTTCGGGGCCGTTTTCTCATGCGACTCTTGAAGCTGATCCTGAAGAGCGAGATTTGCAGGGATCAGGCCAAAGCACAGTTGAACGAGCTTATTAAGACCGCCAAAACGGAAGCAGAGCGTGACGCTCGATATTCCTTATTGATCAAGTTGATGCACGAGGTCGATCAGCAGCAGCCGTTAGGATCGTATATCGTTGTCCATCGGCATGCTGATCCCGAAAAGTCATTTCTCAAACAGATGGATCCACTCTCCGATCTGGAGGCAGCACGGAAGTCCGCCGGCGAACGGCGATTTCGTCATGTAATAGAAGCCTTTCGCCGCACCGTCGAGCACCTATACGAACCGTACGTGAAAACTTTGGTCTATTTGAGCTACATTCGCGACAAGAAGCCCGCGGATGATTTCAAGAACATCGATAGCATGAGCCTCGGTGTGGCTTTAGAACACGTCGCCGCACGGCTGCCGGATTATTCCGGCCTGTTTGATACGCGCTCCGCGTGGTTCAGGAATGCGATCACGCACGAGATACCCGAGTATGACCGGGAAACCGATACGATGGTGCTAAATGACAGATCCAAATCAGCCCGCGTAACGACCGACAAGCTGTTGGACATGGCCGAATCGTTGTATCAAATGTCCGCAAAGTCCGTCGCGTTCGTCTCTCAACTCTATTTGTTCCGCGAACTATTTCGGGACACCGGCTTCTTTGAAGTCTGCGTTGAATATGTACCTCGGATGGCGGTCGAGACTGATGTTGCAAAGATACAGTTGATCGAAACAGAATTCGGCCAGCGGATAGAAACAATCTTCCGGTCAATGTAGACGTTGGATAGGTCGGAACTAGTTTCCCAACGTCAGGAAAACACTTCCCGACGCCTGGAAGTCTTTTCCCAGCGTCTGGAAATCATCTCCCCGCGTCGGGAGACCTTTTCCCCGCGTCGGGAGACCTTCTCCATACGTCGGGAAATCTTTTCCGCGCGTCTGAAACCGTTTCCCGGTACCTGGAAAGCCTATTCAGAGGAATTGACGGGTCCTCTGTAGCATTTTGCTGTTATTGAGAATAAACTGTAACAAACCGTACCAAGTTTTGATGCATGGCCACTCAACCCATGCGAAACGAGTTTTAGGATTCCCAACTAATCTGAGGTTTTGTTATGAGAAAATCCCCCCAAGATACTCGCCCCGAGAGACGTCCGCTTCGGATATTTGCTTTCGATCCGATGGTTTCGCGGGCTGGCGATCACCGCGTCACCGTCGAAATTCCTTACCGCAAGATCGAGCGCACTGAACGGCTTTTCCGCGACGACAGACTGGAAGTAGTTGATTACGATTCCACCAGCGGGCGTTACTTTCGAGCCGTCGATCTCAACAATGAAGAGATCGCGATGACGCAGGGTCTCGAACCGCTTGAACACGATCCGCAGTTCCACCAGCAGATGGTGTACGCGGTGGCGTCCAAGGTGCTCGAAAACTTTGACCGGGCGCTCGGTAGGCGGTTCCGGTTCAAAGGCGGTGAGAGACTTCGTTTGATGCCTCACGCATTTCAGGCTCGCAATGCATATTTTGATGGTGAACTGAACGCCGTCCTATTCGGCTACTTTCGGGCCGACGAAGACGATCCCGGCCCCAACCTGCCGGATCAATTGATCTTCACGTGTCTATCGCACGACATCGTCGCTCACGAGGTCGCGCACGCCGCCCTCAGTCGTCTTCACGGCTACTACAACCAACCTACGAATCCACAAGTGCCTGCTTTGCACGAAGCTTTTGCGGATATCGTCGCGATGTTCCAGCGTTTAACGTTCCCCGAGGTTGTGGGTCCGGCACTACGCGAATCGAGGGGCGACTTGTTGAATCCGAACAATCGTCTGCTTGATATCGGAGCCCAATTTGGCTCCGCGGCAGGCAAGGGCGGTCCGCTTCGTCGCATCGCCGGAAAGCCTGATCCCGCGAAGTTTGCAAAAACAAAAGAGCCGCACAATCTCGGATGGATACTCGTGTCCGCCGTCTATGAAGGCTTTGTTGCGAATTTTGTGCACCGCACTCGTGATCTTTTCCGGCTCGCGACCGGCGGAAGCGGTCAACTGCCCGACGGCGAACCGCATCCCGATTTTGTAAACCGGCTGACTTCCGAATGCGTCCGGACCGCTCAATCCGTCCTCTCGATGTGCATACGCGCAACCGATTACCTGCCGCCGGTTGACCCCACCTTTAGTGACTTCCTAAGGGCGATGGTGACTGCGGATTTCGAGCTGAATCGTGCAGACGATTCCGGACTTCGAGCGGCCATGATCGAGGCCTTCCGGCAGCGCGGAATCCAGCCGGAAGCTGTCGGATCACTCGCCGTTCGATCGCTGCTTCTCGATACGGAGGATACTACGGGAATCGCGGTGGACCCGATCCTTGCCGATGTGGTCGGTAAACTTGTCGACTTTGGGGCACGACAACTCGACCGAAATTACTCGCCGCCGAAGTCCTCGCCGGACCGTAAACGCCGAACGCCTAAGAAGCTCGAAAAGGCTTCGGATTGGGGCAGCCAGCAGCAAGAAGCTGTTATTTCGAATTGGGACGAGGTTATAGAAAACCCGGCAAGGGCCCCAATTGCCGAAGACGATCCCGAACAGGTTCTGAGCGAATGCGCAAGCAAACTCGGCCGCTGGGTGAAAGAACCGGCTAATCGCTCCCGTCTGAAACTCGATCCTTTCCTACCGGTCGGAGTGCGCGGCTTTCACCCGGTGCATCGCATCGCTCCGAGCGGTGAACTCTTGGTCGAAATGGTCGCCCATTTTGTACAAACCGACGAAGACAGAAGCCAGGATCTTGGTGGCCTTGTGTATCGCGCGGGAGTCACGATGATCGCTAATATCGACGGACACATTCGATATTTGATCCAGAAACCTTTTCACCCGCAAAGGAAAGCAAAATTGTTGGCTTGGGTAGGTGCCTTCGATGAGATGTCCGATGCGGGTTGGCCAACGCAGGAGCGGGAGACTGACCGTATCGTAAATGCATTCTCCGCTAGGGCAATGGATCAGATGAGGTGGAAATGAGCAACAAAACGGTTCGCATTCGAATGTACCACGTTGGATTTGGTGATTGCTTCCTTATTATCCTGCCGGACAAACGGACGATCCTGATCGACGCCGGTTTTCACGGTCAGGGAAAAGGTGAGTTTTCTGGTAATGCCCTGCCGGAACGGATCAGGGATGACCTGATCGAGATTCGTGATGAGCCCCGGATTGATGTCGTCATTGCAACGCACAGACATCAGGACCACATCTATTCGTTCAACTCCGAAAATTGGGGCGAGATAGAGATTGGGGAGGTCTGGCTTCCGTGGGTGGAGGACCGCTCCAACCCGGACGCCAAAAAGCTTTGGAAAAAGCAACAGAGCTTTGCAATGAATCTGGCGGCTGCCGCTCCGATGCTTAACTTAAGCGCCGAAGAACGAGAGAACGTCGAATTCCTTCTTTGGAATGCAGGCGTGGAAATCGGAGTATCGGAATTTGCGGTGGGAGGTTGGAGTAATGCAGGAGCACTCGACACGCTGCATGAGGGTTTCGCGCGAAGGGATCGGACGAAGCCCAGGTTTCTTCCCGAGAGCCTGTCATTTCCCGAGACATTCGAGACTGCGGTATTGCCGAACGTTAAGGTTCATGTTCTCGGACCACCTCGGGACGCAGACCTCATCGAACATCTGGATCCCGCGTCGGACGGTGAAACGTATAAGGCGTTCGCCCTCGCCGCGTCCGCTGGACTTCTGCCATCTCAAGATGCTGCGTGTGCCCCGTTCGGCCCCGCCTGGCAAGTCCCGGACACGGAGGTGAATGAAATCCTTCCGCTGGACGGGAGCGACATTGAACGGCTGAAGGATCTCGCTCAAAAGACCGATGCCTTATTCGCAGCGACTAAGGTCGACGGAATGATCAACTCGACGAGTCTTGTTCTTGTACTCGAGATCGGAAAAGCCCGCCTCTTATTCCCCGGTGATGCGGAATGGGGAACCTGGAAAAGGATTCTTGATGATGAAGCGGCACGAACTCTCCTGAAAAGCTGCATTTTTCTTAAAGTTGGTCATCATGGTAGTCACAACGCAACAGCGAAGACCCTTGTGGAGAAGGTGTTGCCAAGCGGCATACCCGCGTTAATGCCTACTCAGGAAGGCCCCGGTAAATACCGAAGTAATATTCCGTTGAAAGATCTCTTCGACGCCCTGAAGATGCGCGGTATAACGTGCATTAGAAGCGACCGAGGTGATGAAGACCTGCCCGATGGCTTCGAAGGCGATGATACTCGTACTTGGACGGATCTTGAGATACGTTGCTAGGAGAAAAAATAATGAGCGAACTTCCTCCGTCAGATGTTCAGTCGTGTAACTCAACCACGCAGAATCTCGCTGAGCCGATCCGATACATTCCGGCTGATGGAAAGGAAAAGGTCGAGGGGGGCATGGCCCTTTGTCTGTCGGGTGGAGGCTACCGAGCGATGCTATTTCATACCGGTGTCCTCCTTCGCCTTAACGACTTAACGATACTAAGTGGACTTAAAAGGATCTCGTCCGTATCTGGCGGCTCAATCACGTCGGGCGTATTGGCGACCCGTTGGAAATACCTGAAGTTTGAGGCCGGCCGGGCGACAAATTTGGAAGAGTTGCTCGTCGGGCCCATCCGGAATCTGGCTTCCCGGACAATTGACTGGCCTTCGGTTATTCTGGGACTGCTTTGGTTCGGGGGAGTCGGGGGCCGAATCGCAAACCAGTATCGAAAGTATCTGTTTGGAGAGGCGACGCTTCAGGACATTCCGTCGAATCCGAGATTCATCTTTAACGCTACTGGCGTCCAGTCCGGCGTTCTTTGTCGGTTTTCACAACCCTACATGTGGGATTACAGGATCGGCAAGATCGAGCAGCCGAAAATCCCTTTGGCGATCGCAATAGCTGCATCATCGGCCTTTCCTCCCTTCCTATCTCCGATGACGATCGATCTTAAGAACTCGACCTTTGTTAAAGACAGCGGCACTGATCTCGACGCGGCGAAATTTCAAGAACGGCTTGTCCTAACCGATGGCGGCGTGTACGACAACCTTGGTGTCGAAACGGCATGGAAGAGATTTGACACCATACTCGTCAGCGACGCCGGCGGTTCGTACGAGGCCGAAGCTTCGCCGCATCGAGATTGGGGCCGGCATACGTTGAGAACGCTATTTACGATCGACAATCAGGTTCGGAGCTTGAGAAGACGGCAGATAGTGGGGGCTTTTCGTGCGAAACCGCCGATCAAAAAGGGATCTTTCTGGTCGATCGCGTCGGATTTTTCCACCGGGTTCGGCGTGCCCTCTCCATTGCCATGTCCGATCCAACAAACTGAGGAACTGGCAAAGGTCTCCACGCGACTGGGGCGTCTACCTGACGAGTTACAGATGCGTCTTATCAACTGGGGCTACGCGGCATGCGATATCTCTGTACGTAAATTCCTGTTGACCGCGGCTTCGCCGCCTCTTGCATTTCCCTACCCCAAGGTCGGGGTGTGACGATAGCCGTTTAAAAAACTCTAAGACGGATTCGAACAAGTGACTGACCAAATGCCACGTTCATCAAAGAAATCGTCCAAGCGAAAGCAGAGGGTTTCGGAAAAACCGAAGCCTTACGAAGCGATTAAGTATGAGCTCCGTCCTTTCGCAAATCCCCTAGCAGATCTCTCCGTCTCTGAACGTCGCGATGCCTTCCGAAAGATCGGCAAAGATGCAAAACAGAAGTTTGACGCAACATATCCACAACTTCTAGCCTGGTTCGAAGAGTTCGACGCTCTTTATCTACTCGCATTTTGCTCATTCTATTTTCTTGCCGAGCCGGAAGGCATCGATCGAGAGGCACGGGACGGGAAACTCGATTTTTATCCTCACTACCTTGAGATCCTACAGGCGATCGCATTGACCCGTCCACGATCGAATGCGTCCAAACCTTTGATGGGTCGGGCATCGGAACTGCAAACCATGATGAGTGACGTCACGAATGCTTTCCAGCTTCGCTCTTACGACGTTCCTGAAGACGTTGACGAGACGGAGTACAAAAAAAGGTTCGTTCTTTTTCTTATTCAGTCGGAAACTGCCGCGATCCGCAACCCGGCGTTTTCTCACCAGTCGAAACGATACACGAAGAAAATTTTCTCGAAGACCAAGATAATAGAGACCCACTACGACATCAATCCGGAAAGGCTTGGAGAGGCTGTTAATCATATAGTAAATCGCTTCGAACTACGTCTGAACCTCCACTTAGCCTCCTTGGCGTATTTTAGAGGCGGAGCACATTGGAAAGAGGTATGGCAGCGATACCGGAACGAATTTCTCGTCGTGAGAGGCAACGTGGGCGATGCAGCAACTTCCGACGAGGAGGGACGGAAGATCTGGGATATGGCAGGGCACGATCTGGACGAGATGAAGACTGTACTTCATTTTCATTCGGATTTGTTCCTGCCGAACCTTTTCGCCTTCACCCTCGACGAGTTTGAAGATGCTTACGGCGAGAGCGGAAAGACTGAGGAATTGCGCAAGGTGCTAAACGCATGGTCATACGAGTTCGGTGATCTCGCCGACGAGAACTATGAGCACTTCATTTTGGGCAATCCCGTTCTTAAACGACCGATCGTCAAGGTCGATAGCGAAGCGTATTTCTTCCCATTGACCAATATCATTGGGCATATTCTGCCTGCGATGATGGAAGTGCTTGTGCGAAATGCTGGGGCTCGGGCGATTGAGAAGTACAATAAAGCCAAGGCGAACTTGCTCGAGGACGAGGCGTTTGAACACTTTTCCGGCCGTTTCCCCACAGCGAAAATATTCCGAGGAAGCCAGTGGGTCGACCCTGCGGACAAGAGAACATACGAAAACGATCTGCTGATCGTAATAGACCGCTTTGCGATCGTAGTCGAATGCAAATCCGGAGCGGTTGATCCCCCAGCACGTCGAGGTGGCGAACTGCGTGTTATCGACACGCTGAAGAACCTAGTCGTAGATCCCGCGAAACAAGCGATCAGGCTTATTAAATTCCTGTCTGAAAATCGCGGGATCCACCAATTCAACACAGTCGGTGGACAAGTGAATGTCGTGGATAACACTCTCGTCGACCATTATGTGCCGTTGGCGTTGTCACAGGAAGATCTGGGAACAGTTTCGGGCAATTTGAGAATGTGTATTGAGGCTGGCCTTATCGACGACCCGCCCGAGATCGCGGTTCCCTCCGTTTCTATCCATGATCTTGAGGTTATTTTTTCAATCCTCGAAAACGAAGTCGAAGCATTGCACTACCTGACGCGTCGGGCCGAGTTGGAAAACCAGATCCATTATCTCGGCGATGAAGGTGATCTGTTGGGGTTTTACCTCGATACAGCGTTCAATCTGGGTGGGGCGGAAACCTCCGGTGAATATTCGTTTAACTTGATGCTCAAATCGAAGGAACTGGATCCGTATTTTGTTGGGCGGGAGCGGGGCGTATCGGTTCCGAAGCCGCGTTTGAAGCTAACCAAATGGTGGCGGGACCTTATTGATTACGTGATCAAGCGGAAGATAGATCACTGGACGGAGGTCGGGTTACTACTCCTGAACGTACCGTATGATGAGCAACGGGGATTTGAGCGACAGTTCAAGACTCTAAGTTCCCGCGTTAAGCACGGACTTACGAACGAAAAATACAATTGGGTTATTCTCGAAACAGCTCCGAAAGAACGTTCATATTTGATCGCGGCGTTCCCCTATGTCTCTCGGGACAGGGTGGAACGCAATGAAATGATGAAGCATATCCTCGAATCGATGATCGACCGTGATTATTTGAAAGGCCTTCTATGCATCGGGCTGTACGCACCAGAACCGAAGTACCCCTACGATATCATCGTCTATACAGACGGCAGGAGGGCTTCAGACGACTGTTGAACAAACCAGTCGACCGCGTTGCCCCTAGATTATTGTCCTGCCGACTCCAGCCAAATAGCCTATTTGGGAAGGGCCGGTCCACCATTTCCTGGATCTGTGCCGTCGAGACGTTTTACTGCTTCCAGCATTAAATCCGCATCGGTTTCCGCGTATATATTTGTAATACTCATGTCCGAATGCGCAAAGAGATTCTGAACTATTAGCGGATTTGTATTTCTCCGAATCAGTTCACTGGCAAAATAGGTTCTGAGATCGTGAAAATGATAGTTTTCTTCACGTGTCCCATCTGGCTTGTTGATCTTGGCTCTTTCGAGAACCGGATGCCATCGTTTTCGGAAATCGACAATTGGAAAAGGAAGTTGTTTATCGGCGATCAGGTCCCTTAAAACCGATGCCGCAGTTGCATTGATCGGTACGGAGCGCGGAGGTCGTCCCTTCGAACCAATTACCCACACCCTTTGATTCTCAAAATCAATCACATCCTCGTTCAAAGCCAATAGTTGGCCCCGGCGCAACGGCATGTTAACGGCCAATTGGACAAGCCTGTAAAGTAGCTGATCGGATTCGAGCTCCTTCCACAACGCTTTCTTCTGCTCGGCCGTGAGTAGGCGCTTTCTTGGCGGTGGTTCTGGTAAGGCCTTCACATACTGCATTGGGTTGCGATCGAGAACGTCTTCTTCGCAAGCGAGACTAAAGATCTTCGACAGAGTCGACATGATCCGATTAATCGAGGACGGAGATATTAAACTTTTCTTGTTTCGCTGGTTTTTACCGTACTGGAGTTTGTTCCTACAATCGCGACAATCCTGTGGCGTAATGGTATGCAGAGGTTGATCCTTTAGGTGTTTTAATAGAAGTTTTATGTAAAGCTTCTTCGCACCCTTATTGACGTTGTTTTGCTCTACATATTTTCGATAGTTTGTTTCTACAAAGTCTCCAAAAGTTACAGTCGTATCTGTTTGTCCGAATGATCTGTCGAACAGTTGCTTGACCAGTTGTCGCTCGGCGAGTTCAGCTTCTTCCTTAGTACGCGCTGTCGGAATAACCTGATGAATGGTCTTATGCCCTTTAACTCGTCTGTATACCCACCAGCGAGCTGCCGCATACGCCGGATGCTTAGCGTTTATCCGCTTACCGTTATATTTCTTAAAAACTGACATACGCTTAGTAATTCGCTAACCAGGCA
>LNFM01005766.1_pt1 | contig 21038 bp, 17 predicted proteins | sample 596031 | NCBI WGS metagenome assembly LNFM01 (sample SAMN04254537, study PRJNA301005) | activated carbon metagenome | isolation source: dual media filters at the Ann Arbor, Michigan drinking water treatment plant | place: USA: Ann Arbor
CGGTGGCGGTGACGAAGATGTCGGCCTGCGGCGCGGCGTCTTCCATGGTCACGACCTGGTAGCCTTCCATCGCCGCCTGCAGCGCGCAGATCGGATCGATTTCGGACACCATGACGCGGCAGCCGGCCTGACGAAGCGAGGCGGCCGAGCCCTTGCCGACGTCGCCGAAGCCGGCGACCATCGCGATCTTGCCGGACATCATGACGTCGGTGCCGCGGCGGATGCCGTCGACCAGCGATTCACGGCAGCCATAGAGGTTGTCGAACTTCGACTTGGTGACCGAGTCGTTGACGTTGATGGCGGGCCACAACAGCGTGCCGGCCTTCTGCATGTCGTAGAGGCGGTGCACGCCGGTGGTGGTCTCTTCCGAGACGCCCTTGATGCTCTTGGCCATCTCGGCGAAGTAGCCCTTCGGCTTTTCCTTGAGCTGCTTCTTCAGCAGCTTGAAGAAGATCACTTCTTCGTCGGAGCCCGGCTTGTCGAGGAACGCGGTGTCGCCGTTCTCGGCGCGCAGGCCGAGATGCACGTACATGGTGGCGTCGCCGCCGTCATCGAGGATCATGTTGGGGAAGCCGCCGCCGTGCCAGTCGAACATCTTGGCGGTGTATTCCCAATAGTCTTCCAGGCTCTCGCCCTTGATCGCGAACACCGGGATGCCGGCGGCGGCGATCGCCGCGGCGGCATGGTCCTGGGTCGAATAGATGTTGCAGGAGACCCAGCGCACGTCGGCGCCGAGCGCGACCAGCGTCTCGATCAGCACGGCGGTCTGGATGGTCATGTGCAGCGAGCCGGCGATGCGCGCGCCCTTCAGCGGCTGCTTCGGGCCATATTCTTCGCGCGTGGCCATCAGGCCGGGCATTTCGGTCTCGGCCAGGGAGATTTCCTTGCGGCCGAAGTCGGCGAGCGCGATGTCCTTGACGATGTAATCGCCGGCGGGGGCCTTCTTTGCGGCAGCAGCGGTCATGGCAGTCCTGTTCAACACGAGAGAGGGATTGGTGGATTGGCCGTGGCTATACCAGCCCCGGGCTGCGGCCGCAATGCAGATATAAAGATTTCTTTATGTGCGGTGGCGTGTTCCGGGCGCGCTGCTGCCCGGCGTCGTGACGCGCCGCTGACCCGGGACCGTTAGGTGCTCGGAATCTGGAAGGCCCCGGATCTGCGGCGCAGCGCTCCGCACTGCGTCGCGTCCGGGGCAGGCGTAACGCCTATTCCTCTTCGCCGAACCGGTCGGCGACCAGCGCCACCAGCGCCTCCACCGCCTGGACGTGCTGCTTGCCGGTGGCCTTGATGGTGATGGTGGTGCCGGTGCCGGCCGCCAGCATCATCAGCCCCATGATCGAGGTGCCGCCGACGGTCTCGTTGCCGCGGGTGACGGTGATGGCGGCGTTGAACTGTTCGGCAGTTTGCACGAATTTCGCCGAAGCGCGGGCGTGCAGGCCCTTTTTGTTGACGATTTCGACTTCGCGGACCACTGCGACGGCATGTTCGTCGCTGCCTTTGCCATCCGCTGAGGCCTGGCCGGTCATTTTCCGCTCAGGACCCGGCTGGCAATCGTACAGTATTTGCGGCCGGCCTCCTGAGCCGCCGCGACGGCAGCCTCCAGCGGGCAGGTCTCGCGCACCTTGGCGAGCTTGATCAGCATCGGCAGATTGATGCCGGCCAGCACCTCGACCTTGGGCTGGCTCATCACCGAAATGGCGAGGTTGGACGGCGTGCCGCCGAACATGTCGGTGAGGATGGCGACGCCGTCGCCGCTATCGACGCGCTTGACGGCGTCGACGATATTCCGGCGGCACTGCTCGACGTCGTCGTCGGGGCCGATGGTGATGGCTTCGATCTGCCGCTGCGGTCCGACCACATGCTCAAGCGCCGAGCGAAACTCGACGGCGAGGCGTCCATGGGTCACGAGTACGAGGCCGATCATTCCAGACTCCAGGCGGGCGCGAATTCGCTGCACCGCACGAAAGGGCGCGTATTCAGGCCCATTCGAAAGCCCGTTGCAAGGGCTGCACCGCTATATAGGCGTTCTGTTGCACTGCGGAAAGGAGGGCCAAAATGAGGGCTCGGAGGTCCGGTTTCGGCGAAGACGATCCTAGGCCCAGTGGGGTTAACGTTTCCGAACCGGATCGAGGCGCGGGGGTAGCCCAACTGGATACCCGAGGTCAATCGCCGCCCGGTTTCGTCCTCAAAATAGCTAGCACCAGCGGCAGCGCGTGCAATCCCGATGCGACCGCAAGCCGCGGCAGAACAACGCCGCCGATCGTCACGGTTCCGGTTTCGCTGCCGGGATAGCGAGCGGCATCCGCCGCGCCGACGTCGATGACCAGACCGATCACGGCGACCGATTCATAGGCGATCTGCCGGATGCCCAGGCCGCGCACTTCGATCAGGCCGGCGAGCGTGGCGGCTGGGCGGACCAGCAATTGCCCGCCGGCGACGGCGAGATGAGCCCGATCGTCGGCGACCAGCCGGGCGAACGGCAGCGCGCCTTGCCGTGCCGCTTCGATCAGGTCCCACGCCAACCGCGACTTGCCCGCACCGGAAGGACCGCGGATCAGGACCGCTGTGGCGCCGATCAGAACGGCGCTGGCGTGGATGGTGGGTCCTTGATCGTTGCTCACAGCCGCGCCGCGTTTTCTGACGGGGAGGTAAGAAGGAAGCGCGCCCGGAGCCGCATGGCGTCCCTCACACCGCCGGCAGGCGCACGACAAAGCGCGCCCCGACGACCCGTGGCGGCTCGCCGGGAGCGCCCGCGGCGGTGCGGTTCTCGACCGAGACGCGGCCGCCATGGGCCTCGACGATCTGCTTGGTGATCGACAGGCCGAGGCCGGAGTTCTGGCCGAAACCCTGATGCGGCCGGTCGGTGTAGAAGCGCTCGAAAATCTTCTCCAACGCATCGGGCTGGATGCCGGGGCCGTCATCATCGACGACGATCTCGACTTCGTTCTTTAGCTTGCGCGCGGTGATCCGCACGGTGCCGCCGGGAGGCGAGAAGGAGCGCGCATTGTCGAGCAGATTGCTGACCACCTGACCGAGCCGCGAGTCATGTCCAGGCACCTGGAAACTCTTCGCCGGACCGCCTTCGAAGGTGAGCGAGACCGAAACGTCGTCGCGGCGCACCTCGTTGGCCGCTTTGACAAGCGCTTCCAGCAGCCGGGCCAGATCGACCGGCGCCATTTCCTGGCGCTGCAATTCGGCATCGAGACGGCTGGCGTCAGAGATATCGGAGATCAGCCGGTCGAGCCGTTTGACGTCGTGCTCGATGACATCAAGCAGCCGCTTGCGGTTGGCGTCGGTCTTGGCCATCGGCAAGGTCTCGACCGCCGAGCGCAACGACGTCAGCGGATTGCGCAGCTCATGCGCGACGTCGGCGGCGAAGCTTTCGATCGCCTCGATGCGGGTATAGAGCGCGCTGGTCATCTCGCGCAGCGCCCCGGAGAGATGGCCGATCTCGTCGCGGCGGCGGGTGAAGTCCGGAATTTCGACGCGGGTGCGAATGCGCCGCCGCACCCGCTCGGCGCCCTCGGCCAGCCGCCGCACCGGGCCGGCGATGGTGCCGGCCAGCAGCATTGACAGGATCACCATCACCGCGGCGGCGACCAGGAACACCTTGACGATGGCCAGACGTTCGGCCTCGACCATGTCGTCGATGTCGGCGCCTTGCGTCGACAGCATCAGCGCGCCGCGCACGGCGCGGAAGCGCTGCACCGGCACCGCCACGGAAACGATCACCTCGCCGCGGTCGTTGACGCTGACCATGCTGGCGTTCAGTCCGTTCAGCGCCCGCGTCACCTCCGGGTAGCCCTTGCCGTTTTCGGGTCCCAGTTCCTTGTAGATCGGGAGATCGCCGCGGCCGAACCAGCGGCGCGCGCCGGTATAGACGCGCTCGAGAAAGCCCGGCTGCTCCGCGGTCGGCGGCGGCAGGTCGAAACGCAGCACGTCGCCGCGGCCGTACAGATTGCGGCTGTCGAGGAGCAGGACGCCGTCGCGGTCGTAGATGCGCGCCCGCGTCTTGGTCGGCGACACCAGGCGGCGCAGCACCGGCGCGACGCGTTCGGGATTGATCGGGAATTCGATGCCGGAGCTGTATTCGTCGGACGGGCCGAAGCTTTCGCCGGCCTGCAATTCCAGCAGCCGCTCGGGATCGATGGTGACGGCATCGCTTTCCACCGTGGCGGAGGCGGCGATGGCGCCGGCGATGATCTCGCTCTGCACCAGCAGGCTCTGCACCCGCGCGTCGATCAGGCCGGCGCGGAACTGGGACAGGTACAAGACTCCGACCACCAGCGCGACCAGGCCGGTGAGATTGAGAAAGACAATGCGGCGGGTGAGGCTGGAGAAGCTCTGGGTGACGAAGAACTGCCAGATCGACCGCAATACGCGCCGGACCGCGCCGGCGCGTCGCGGCGCGGCGCCTGCCGCGGTCGGCTCGGCTTCGGCGTTCTGTGCCAGGTTTTCCTGGGTTCGATCGAGCACGTCGTTCAATCCCGCCGGGTTGATCGGTTGATCGACTCTACCGCAAGCCGGGTCCCGAGGTCAGTAGACCCGGGCCCGATCATTCCCGTGTAAAGCGCGGTTATTCCTTGAAGCGATAGCCGACGCCGTACAGCGTCTCGATCATTTCGAAATCGTCGTCGACCACTTTGAATTTCTTGCGCAGCCGCTTGATGTGGCTGTCGATGGTGCGGTCGTCGACATAGACCTGGTCGTCATAGGCGGCATCCATCAGCGCGTTGCGGCTTTTCACAACGCCGGGCCGTGTCGCCAGGGCCTGCAGGATGAGAAATTCGGTGACGGTGAGGGTGACCTGCTCGTTCTTCCAGGTGCAGGTGTGACGCTCCGGATCCATCCGCAGCAGGCCACGCTCGAGCACCTTGGCGGAATCGACTTCCTTGGTCGCGGTCACGTCTTTGGGGCTGACACGGCGAAGCACCGCCTTGACCCGCTCCACCAGCAGACGCTGCGAGAACGGTTTGCGGATAAAATCGTCGGCGCCCATCTTCAGGCCGAACAGCTCGTCAATTTCCTCGTCCTTGGAGGTGAGGAAGATCACCGGAATATCGGTTTTCTGACGCAGCCGCCGCAGCGTCTCCATGCCGTCCATGCGCGGCATCTTGATATCGAGGATGGCGAGGTCGGGCGGCGAAGTCTTGAAGCCGTCCAGCGCGGACGCGCCGTCGGTATAGGTCATGATCCGGTAGCCCTCGGATTCGAGCGCCATGGATACGGACGTGAGAATGTTGCGGTCGTCGTCGACGAGAGCGATTGTTGGCATCGGTGCCCCTTGGCTGGCGTCTTAGGCGTCACGTCCCGCATCGATGGAGCGAAAAACCGGGTCTGAAATGTGGCCTCTTTACAACAACTATGTGATTCTGGGGCCGTTTCAAGCCTGAAAGCCCCTCAAACGGGAAAAAAGCCCTGCATTACCAAAGCTTAACCCGCGGCGAGCCGAAATGATCCCTGACCAAGACCACGATAGCCGGATGGTCGCGCGGAAACTGCTGCGCGAAGCCCGGGTCGGCGCACTGGCCACGCTGGTGTCCGGCTCCGGCGACCCGTACTGCTCGCTGGTCAATGTCGCCACGGCGGCCGACGGCGCGCCCTTGCTGCTGCTGTCGACGCTGGCGATTCACACCAAGAACCTGCTGGCCGACCCGCGCGTGTCGCTGATGCTGGACGAGCGCAAACCGGGCAATCCGCTGGAAGGGGCGCGGGTGATGCTGTCGGGCTCCATTGCGCCAACAAGCGATGCCGCTGCCGCGCGCGCCTATCTGCGGCGCCATCCGGAGGCAGAGATGTTCGCCGGCTTCAAGGATTTCGCGTTCTACCGGGTCGAATTCACGCGCGCGCATCTGGTCGCCGGCTTCGGCCGTATCGTCGATCTCGCGCCGGAGGCCGTGCTGACCGATATCGCCGATGCCGCGGAACTGATCGCGGCGGAAGAAGGCGCCATCGCCCACATGAACGCCGATCACGCCGACGCGTTGCGGCTCTACGCCACCCGGCTGCTCGGTGCGGCCGATGGCGACTGGCGCTGTGTCGGGATCGATCCGGACGGCATCGAATTGCAGCACGGCCGGATCGCTTTGAGGCTTTTGTTCCCGCAGCGCGTCACCGGCCCTGGCCCGTTGCGCGCGGTGCTAAAGCAGCAGGCGGACCTCGCGCGGGCGCAAGCCGGCTGATTCATGGGGTGTCTAACCATGCAACTTTCGGTTAAGCTGGCGGTTATCACTAATCTGATACCGCTCGCACGTCATCAACGGTAGATCATGCTTTCGGCTAAAGCCGCCTTAGCCTTGGAACTGCGTGCCGCCGGCCCAGGAATTGAGGGCAACGACGATGTGCTCCGCGCGGTCTTGGCCGGCTGCGGCGATTGCATCAAGATCCTCGACCTCGATGGCCGCCTCCAGTTCATGAGCGAGGGCGGCAAGCGCGTGATGGAAGTCGATGACTTCACGCCGCTGAAGGGTTGCCCGTGGCCGAGCTTCTGGGCCGGTGCTGGCAATGCCGACGCAATCAACGCCGTCGAACTGGCCCGTCAGGGCAAAACGGCGCGCTTCCAGGGCGCGGCCAATACCGCGAAGGGCACGCCGCGCTATTGGGACGTTCAGGTGGCGCCGATTTTCGGCGAAGACGGTCAGCCGGCGTATCTGCTGTCGTTATCCCGCGACATCACCGAGGAATGGCGGGCAACCAACGAACTGCGCGAGGCGGCGGAGCGTCAGAAGCTGCTGACCGAGGAATTGAGTCACCGCATCAAGAACAGCCTGGCGATGGTCAGCGCGATCGCCGAGCAAACGATCCGCGGGGATGATGTGTCTGTCGCGCGCGCGGCTTTTACGTCGCGGCTGGTCGCGTTCGCTCATGCGCACGATGCGCTCACCCAGACGAGCTGGATCAGCGCGCCGATGCGCGACGTCGTCGATGGCGCGTTGATGCCGCATCGCTCCGATCCCAGCCGGGTTCGCGTTTCCGGCCCGGAGATCATGCTGCCGCCAAAGCCGGCTCTGGCGCTCTCGCTGGCGATCCACGAATTGTCGACCAATGCGACGAAGTACGGCGCGCTCTCCAATGAGACCGGCTACATCGATATTGTCTGGTCGGTCGAGCCCGCCGAGACGCTGGTGTTCAATTGGTCCGAAACCGGTGGCCCGCCGGTGTCAGAGGCGCGCGGACGCCAGGGCTTCGGTTCGCGCCTGATCAAAGGTGTGCTGGCAAACGATTTCAACGGCGAAGTTACGATCGACTATCGACCGGCCGGCGTGGTGTGCGAAATGCGGTCGCCGCTGGGTCATTTGGCCGCCCAGCCAACCGGCAATTAGGGCGCCAGGCGCGTTAGCGTCGGCGTTTCAACCCTTGCGGCATTGATGCAGTGCAATGCCGCGTTCCGGCGATGCATGGCATTTGGTCTTGGCAATAATACCGTTTCGTGACTATGGTCGCGCGCGTTTGGACGAGGGGCTATACTAAAGTTTCTAGCCGCTAAGGGCCTCGCCCCATTGAGGAATCGCTCGGAAGTTCAAGTGGAGGGAATGGCGTGCAGGAAACCGGTGTGCGGAATAGCGCCTATGGCGCCGACAAGTTCGGGTTCAAGGGTCTCAAGGAGGTCCAGTGGAATCTGACCGAGGCGCCGCTCTATGAACACGCCATTGCGGCCGGCGAAGCGACCATCGTTTCCAGCGGTGCGCTCTGCGCCGAAACCGGCCACCACACCGGCCGTTCGCCGAAGGACAAGCACACCGTCGTCGACGCGCTGACCGAGAATTCGCTGTGGTGGGACGGCAACCGCAAGATGTCGAAGGAGAACTTCGACACCCTGCTGGCCGACTTCCAGGAGCACGTGAAGGGCAAGAAACTGTTCGCGCAGGACCTCTACGGCGGCGCCGACCCGACCTACCGCATCAAGGTGCGCGTCTTTACCCAGTTTGCCTGGCACTCGTTGTTCATCCGCCAGTTGCTGATCCGCCCGGAGCGCGCCGAACTGGCGTCGTTCGTTCCCGAACTGACCATCGTCGACCTGCCGACCTTCAAGCCGGACGCCAAGCGTCACGGCGGCCGCGAAGGCTCGGACACCATGGTGGCGATCGATTTCACCCGCAAGATCGTGCTGATCTGCGGCTCGTCCTACGCCGGCGAAATGAAGAAGTCGGTGTTCACCACCCTCAACTTCTACCTGCCGGCCCAGAACGTCGTGCCGATGCACTGCTCGGCCAATGTCAGCCATGACGGCGAGAGCGCGCTGTTCTTCGGTCTGTCCGGCACCGGCAAGACCACGCTGTCGTCAGATCCGGATCGCATCCTGATCGGCGACGACGAGCACGGCTGGGGCCCGGACGGCATCTTCAATTTCGAAGGCGGCTGCTACGCCAAGACCATCAACCTGTCGCGCGACGCCGAGCCGGAAATCTGGGACGCCACCAACCGCTTCGGCGCGGTGCTGGAAAACGTCGGCTTCGATCCGGATACCCGCAAGCCGGACTACACCGACGAGTCCAAGACCGAGAACACCCGTTCGGCCTATCCGCTCGACTTCATCCCGAACGCCTCGGAGACCGGCCGCGCCGGGCATCCGAAGAACATCATCTTCCTCACCGCCGACGCCTACGGCGTGATGCCGCCGATCGCCAAGCTGACGCCGACCCAGGCGATGTACCACTTCCTGTCCGGCTACACTGCCAAGGTCGCCGGCACCGAAAAGGGTCTGGTCGGTGTCGAGCCGGAATTCTCGACCTGCTTCGGCGCGCCGTTCCTGCCGCGGCATCCGTCGGTCTATGCCGACCTGCTGAAGGACTACATCAACAAGCACGACGTCGACGTCTGGCTGGTCAACTCCGGCTGGACCGGCGGCAAATACGGTGTCGGCCGCCGCATGCCGATCAAGGCGACCCGCACGCTGCTGACCGCGGCGCTGAACGGTTCGCTGAAGAACGCCGAATTCCGCACCGACCCGTATTTCGGCTTCGCGGTGCCGACCTCGGTGCCGGGCGTCGAGACGGATCTGCTGACGCCGCTCAAGACCTGGCAGGACAAGACCGAGTTCGACAAGACCGCGCGCGATCTGGTCGCCATGTTCCAGAAGAACTTCACCAAGTTCGAGAAGCACGTTACGCCCGACATTCGCGCGGCAGCGCCGGAAGTGCGCATCGCGGCGGAGTAGGCGCCTGCGGATTAAAATAAAAAGAGGGCGGCCGATGGGCCGCCCTTTTTTGTTGTTTGGAAGCTACGGCTTGCCGATGCCGGGGTTGCCGCCCATGCGCTCGATCAGTTCGAGGGTCGGGAATGAATCGGCCGGCAGTTTGACTTTCATCTGCGCCAGCTTGATGGCGGCGCGGGTCTTGGCGCCGATCTTGCCGTCGACATCGCCGATGTCGTGGCCGTCCTTGATCAGCAGGCGCTGCAACTCCATCACCTGCTTGGGCTGCAACGCCTCGACCGACGGATCGCCGCGGCCGACCGGCGGCGCGCCGTCGAGCCGGGTGGCGAAATAGGCGATAGTGGTGACGTAGACCATCGAGTTGTTCCAGCCGAGCAGCGCCTGGAAATTCTCGTAAGCCAGGAACGCCGGGCCCTTGCGGCCCATCGGCAGCAGCAAGGACGCCTTGGCGCCGTCCGCCGGCAGCTTGCCGTGCGCGGCGCGCACGCCCCAGGCCACCCATTGCGACCGCGGCAGCAGGATCGTCAGATCGGCCTGGTCCCATGGCAGCTCGCGCGGCACCTTGACCTCCTGAAGCCAGGGCTGGCCGCGCTTCCAGCCGTGACCGCGCAGGAAATTGCCGGCCGAGGCGAGCGTGTCCGGGGTGCTCTTGATGAGGTCGCGCCTGCCGTCGCCGTCGTAATCGACGGCGCTGCGGAAATAGTCGGAGGCGGTGAACTGCATGGCGCCGAGCTCGCCGGCCCAGTCGCCGCCTTTCATTTCATCGACGGTGAGGTCGCCGCCCTCGACGATCCGAAGTGCGTCGAGCAACTGTCCGCGAAAGAATTCGCCGCGGCGGCAGTCATAGGCCAGCGTTGAGATCGCGCCGAACACGTTGCTGTTGCCGGTGATGCGGCCGAAGTCGCTTTCGAGTCCCCAGAATGCCGTCAGCACCGGCGCCGGCACGCCGTATTCCTTTTCGACCTTGGCGAACAGCGCCGCATGGGTCTTCATCTGGTTCAGGCCGTTCTGCATCCGGGCGCCGGCCAGCAGCCGGTCGGAGAATTTCAGAAACGTCAGGTTGAAGATGCCCTGGGCGCGGTCCTTGTCGATGATGCGCTGTTCGAACTTCATGTACGGCGCAGCCTGCGCGATCACGCGCGGGGAGATGCCCTTGGCGGCGGCTTCCTTCTTGAAGTCTTCCAGCCAGCGCGCGAAGCTGACGGTGGTCTCGCAGGTCACGGCCAGCGCCGGTCCGGCAATGGCTACGCCGAGCAGGGCCGCCACCAGTGTCAACGCCGTTTTCCGCATGATCGATTCACCTGGTTTTCCGATGATTAAACGGCAAATCTGCCCAATGCCCGGTCGGGGTCAAGGACGATTGAAGATAAGCGTTAAGGGGCGGCTCACCGGCGCTGCGGGTGGGTTTAATCGAATCCCAATCGCTGCTTAAGTGGCATGGCTTTCATCGAGACACGAACCCCATGCAAGTTCTGGTGATCGGCGCCGGCGTCAGCGGCCTGGCGGTGGCGCGCGCGGCGGCGCAAGCCGGCCATGACGTTGTCGTCGCGGAGGCGGAAGACGCCATCGGCACCGGCATTTCCTCGCGCAACAGCGAGGTCATCCATGCCGGGATGTACTATCCGGGCGGTTCGCTGCGGGCCCGCCATTGCGTCACCGGGCGTCGGCTGCTGTACGACTTCTGCGCCACACACGGCGTGCCGCACCGCAAGTGCGGCAAGCTGATCGTCGCCACCAATGATGTGGAACTCGGCAAGATCGAGGCGATCGCGGCGCAGGGCGACGTTAACGACGTCGAGGGTCTGGAGATGCTCGGCGGCCATGCCGCTCGCGCGCTGGAGCCGGCGCTCAATTGTGTCGGCGCGTTGTTGTCGCCGCAGACCGGTATCGTCGACAGTCACGCCTATATGCTGGCGCTGCGCGGCGACCTCGAGGACGCCGGCGGCGCCATTGCCTTCAATACGCCCGTCGAACGAGCGCGGCGCAGCGGCGGTCAGTGGGAGGTGACGTTCGGCGGCGTCGAGGGCGGCGCCTTCATGTTCGACGCCATCGTCAACTGTGCCGGGCTTGGCGCGCAGCGGATGGCACGCGCCATCGAGGATTACCCGGCGGGGCGCGTGCCGCGGCTGGTGCTGGCCAAGGGCAACTACTTCTCCTGTGCCGGCAAGCCGGCGTTCTCGCGGCTGATCTATCCGACGCCGGTGGATGGCGGGCTCGGCGTGCATCTGACGCTCGATCTGGCCGGCCGCATGCGCTTTGGGCCCGACGTCGAGTGGATCGACAGCGAGCACTATGAAGTCGATGCATCGCGAGCGGAGTCGTTCTATGCGCGCATCCGCAGCTACTGGCCCGGCCTGCCGGATGGCGCGTTGGCTGCGGACTATTCCGGCATCAGGCCGAAGCTGACCGGGCCCGGCGAGGCGGCGGCAGATTTCCTGATCGACGCGCCGCCGCAGCATGGCGTGCCCGGACTGGTGATGATGTTCGGAATCGAGTCGCCAGGACTGACGTCGTCGCTGTCGCTGGCGGATCAGGTGGCCTGCTACCTGCGCAGTTGAACGTTGCGCTGGGCGCCGGTGTTATCGGTGCGCGGAGCGATTCCGGCCGGCGGTGCATTGGTTTCCGACTCGTCGATCCCGGCCGACGGGGTTTGCAGAATTTTGACGTCAGAGAGCTTTTCGCGCGCCTCAGCCGACAGGCCGCGATAGGAACTGACCGGGGTGAACGCAGCCAGATTGTTGCGCGTGCCGGTAAAGGCTGCCAGCCCGTCAGGCGTCGCCACAATGTCGCCGGGACGCAGCGTTTTGTCCGTATAGACATCGAGTTGCGTGAGGCCGAAAGCGCTTTTCCCATTACAGCTGCAGCTGCCGGACACGACCTTTTTGCGATAGGCGAAGGCGTTCGGCATGGCGCTGTAACGGCTGCCGTCGCTGGCCGCCGCGGTATCGATATTGCCGCCGGCGAACATTTTCGTTTCGGCCGCCGGGCAGAGCGCGCGGCAGCTCTCGGCGGTGCTGAGGCCGCTGTTGGAGTTCACCGGGAAATAAAAGCCATCGCAGGTGCGCACGCAGAACGCCCGCGACGGGCCGGTCTCGGCCGGGATCTGGGTCGGCCCTTCGATATTGTTGGGGCGCACGCCGGGGTCAACGAGGGTGCGCAACTGCTCGGCCGGAACTTCGATCGCCCGCCGCGCGCCACCGAACAGGCGCTCGAAGAAGTTGGCGGAGGCGGGCAGCGGCAGGGCGACGGTCAGCAGGCCCACCGCGATACCGGCAGTCGCCAGACGAATGATCGTGCTTTTGCCCTGGAACTGCATGTAATCCCCGCTCGGTCCACGGCGCGGCATTTTGCGCGCCGCCGCCCAGCCCAACGCGCGGAACCCGGGGAAAGTTGCAAGATGACGCCGACCGGCGGGGGGAGGGTCAATCAAAGGTTAGCGGGCCGCTCACCGCCACGGTGGGATGAGCGGCGCCATAATCCTTAACGCGCCAAGGTTGCCGCCAGCCAATCTGCGGCGAAGCCAACGCCGAGCTGCCGGTGATCGACATGGGCATGTTCCGCGCCGCCTTCTTCGGCGGTGAAGATCTTGAACTGCTTGTTCTTGGAGCCGATGGCGTCGAACAGCTTTGGCGCTTCCTCGACCTTGATCACCTTGTCGTTCTGCCCATGGGTGACGAGGTAAGGGCAGGTGATGCTGCCGACGACACCCTCGAGGCTGAAGCTCTTGGCGATTGCCAGTTCGTCGGCCTCATCCTTGGCGCCCATGACCCAGCGCCACTGGAACGGGTTGGCATGACCCGGCTTGCCGGCCGCGCGGTTCTTCTGCGCGTTGAGCTGCCATGTGTACATGTCCCAGTTCGCGGCGGACAGCGAGATACCGGCAGCGTAGCGCTTCTCGAATGAGGCGATGCGTGCCGCGTAGTAGCCGCCGAAGCTGTAGCCCATGATGGCAGTCTTGCTGGCGTCGACGTCGGCGCGGCCGGCCAGATAATCGAAGGCCGCGGTGCCGGCGTGTTCGTAATCGAAGCGGCCGGGAATGCCGCGCAGCCGCAGGGTGGCGCCCTGGCCTGGCCCATCGACGGCGAGCGTATGGAATCCGCGCTTGGCGAACTCCAGACCGGCAAAGATCACGCTCATTTCCTTGCAGTTGTCCATGCCGTTGAAGATGACAACGGTCGGCGCGCGACCATTGACGCCGGGCGCCTTCATGAAGAAGGCGTCCATTGCCTTGCCCTCATACGGCACCGCGACCGGCTCGACGTTCGGGTACAGCCTTTCAATCGCCGCGTGGTAGCAGCGGATCGCTTTCTTGTAATAGCCGAGCCGTTCGTCTCCCGGCGGGATCATGCGTTCGGCGCTGTAATAGTAGTTGCCGGCGCGCATGTAGTGGTCGCCGGCGGTGATGCGGTGGCCGGCCGCGTCGGCCTTGTCCGCAACGGCGGCAACCGTGTCCGCCATCGCCTCCCATTCCTGCTTCCACGCGGTATCGTTATCGCCTTCGCCCACGCGGGCGTTCAGCCGGGCGGCAACGCGGTCGACTTCCTCAAGCGACACCGCGCCCCAGGGCGCCATGCCCTTGACGATCTGGATGGCATTGCTCCATTTCGCGTTGCCGGGAAAATGCTCGACCCAGGTGCCGCACTTGTTGTCGTTGCTCATCAGGCTTTGGCCTTTCCGGTAAACACGTTTTCGCTGAGCCAGTCGGCGATCCAGTTGACGCCAGCCTGGCGATCGTCGACCTGGCAATGTTCGGCGCCGCCTTCGACCTCGTCGAATATCTTCAAGGTCTTCACTTTCGACCCAAGCTTGCCGTGAAGGATTTCGGCTTCTCCCGGCGGGATGATCCGGTCGTTGGTGCCGTGCAGCGTCAGGAACGGCGATTTGACCTGCTGGGCCACGCCTTCCAGCGTGAACTTCTTCATCAGGTCGACGGCCTTGTTGAAGTCGAGATCGGGCACACCGAACACCCATGGCACCTGGAAGTGGGAGGTCGCCAGCGCGCCTTTTTTCATCTGCTCCTGCGAGCGCACCAGCCAGGCATGCATGTCCCACCACATCGCGCCGAAGGCAACGCCGCCGGCGTAACGCGGCTCCAGTGCGGCGATGCGCGGCGCGCAGTAGCCGCCGAAGCTGTAGCCCATGATGGCGACCTGTTTGGCATCCACGTCCTTGCGGCCGGCCACATAATTGTAGGCGGCGATGCCGGGCACTTCGTAGTCCCAGCGCGACGGAAGCTTCTGGATGCGCAGCGCCTCGCCCTGGCCGGGGCCGTCGATCGCCAGCGTATTGAAGCCGCGGCGCGAGAATTCGAGGCCGCAGAACAGTGAGCTCATTTCCTTGCAGTTATCGAGGCCGTCGAACACGACCACGGTGGGCGCAGGTCCGCTGACGCCCTCGGCCTTGACGAAGTAGGCAGGCAAGGTGGTGTTCTCATAGGGCACGTCGACCCGCTCGAACTTCGGATAGCGGATTTTGAAGCCCCGTTTGAAATTCTTGAGCGCTTTGTCGTAGATCTTCGACTTCAGGTCGCCCGGCGGCACCATCCGCTCGCCGGTGTAATAATAGTAGCCGGCGCGCATGTAGTAGTCGCCGGCCGATAGCGTGCGGCCTTTGGCTTCCGCGTCTTCGCCCAGCTTGGCGACATGGTCGCCCATCGCGCACCATTCCTGATACCAGGCTTCCTTGTCTGTCGGATCGTTGCCGCGCGCGATCAGCTTCTCGCCGATGCGCTCGATTTCACCCATCGCGACCACGCCATAGGGTGCCATCCCTTTGGTGACCATGGTCGCGTTTGACCACGAGAAATTGCTGCCGAACTGATCGGTCCAGTGATTAGCCATGTGCTGCCTTTCGATACACTCAGTCGTGAATCAGGGCCGGCCCGTCGGCCGGCCCTGTGCATTGGCGCCGTGCCGGGCTTATTGCGGCTGGATGCCCGCTTCCTTGATGACCTGGGTCCAGCGCTCCAGGTCTTCGGCGAGCATCTTGCTGAATTCTGCGGGCGCATTGCCGACCGGGCTCATGCCCTGCTTGTCGAACTGGGCGATGATGTCGGGCGCCTTGACCGCCTTGGCGACGGCGTCGCTCAGTTTCTTGACGATGGCCGGCGGCGTGCCGGGCGTGGTCAGGAGGCCGAAGTAGTTGTTGGTCACGAAGTCCTTGACGCCGGCTTCGGTCATGGTCGGCACTTCCGGCAAGGCCGGCGACCGCTTGGCCCCTGTCACCGCCAGACCGGTGACACGTCCAGCCTTCACCTGCTCCACTTCGACCGGCAAGGCATCGAACATCGCGTCGATGTGGCCGCCCAGCAGATCGGTCAGCGCGAGCGCTGCGCCCTTGTACGGGACGTTGATGATCTGGATTCCGGTGCGCAGACGAAACAACTCCGCCGACAACGACAGCGAACTTCCGGCGCCGCCGCCGGAGCCAAACGACAGCTTGCCGGGGTTTTTCTTGGCGTAGTCGACAAGATCCTGAACGGTCTTGAAACCAAGTGCGTTGCGCGAAGTCAGAATGAAGGGGCCTTCCGAGACCAGAGAAATCGCCTCCAGCTTGCGGATATCATAGGGGAAGTCCTTGCGGCCCGGCTGGGTGACGACGGTGGCGGCTGAAATCATGAACATCGTATGGCCGTCGGGCGGTGCGGTGGTCACTTCGCGGTAGGCCGGCTCGAAAAAGGCGCCAGGCTTGTTTTCGACAATGACGTTGATGCCGAGGCTCTCGGTCATCTTCTGCGCGATCATGCGGGCAGTCACGTCGGTGGCGCCACCGGCTGCAACGCCGACGATCATGCGGATGGGCCGGTTGCCGAGGTCCTGCGCCTGCGCCGGCATCAGCGACGCGGTCGCGAGTGCCAAGGCCATCGCTGCGATCTTCAGGGAATGCTTCATCGTTTCCTTCCTCCAAATGTCCGTTTGATTTTTTTAATGTTTGCGGGCGGGGACGCGGTTCACCGGCAGTCCACCGTTGGCTCCAGGCCCGGTGCGTCTGCCACAGCCCAGGCCAATACTCTCCTTTACAGGCACCTTAGATAACTGGGTTACCCACTTTTGACCTAAGCAAACCACCCATAGGCCGTCAATCCCTGCCGGTGCGGCCGGGCGACACGGCACGGACTCGCGTCAGCTCAGAGTGCGCCGATGGTTTTCCGCAGGTCGTCGAAATGCCTGACCATGGCCAGGCGCGCTGCCACCGGATCGCGGCTGGCAATGGCATCGAAGATCGGCTGATGAATGCCGAGCAGCTTGGCGAAGTCGTCGACATCCAGCAATTCGCGGAAGCCGATTTCGCTGGTGCGTGCGACCAGGCTGCTGATCATTTCCAGGATGAGCGGATTGCGTGCCGCCTGCGCAATGACCAGGTGGAAGGCGCGGTTGAGATCGAGCCGTTTGGCTTCCGCCGGTGGCAGCGAGGCCAACAGCTTCAGTGGCTTCTCAAGCGCTGCGATTTCGTCGGGGGTGGCGCGCAGCGCCGCCAGCTCTGCCGCCTTGGTCTCGACGCTCTCGCGCGCGTCCCAGATCTGCAGCAGATTTTCGCGGTTGGCGACCAGCCGGCTGCGGCGCAACTGCGCGGGGTCTGGAATCCACGATGACCGGAGATAGCGCCCGCCGCCGGGCCGGCTCTCGATCAGGCCCTGCACCTCCAGCGCGCGGAATGCCTCGCGCAGCACCGGACGGCTGACTTTCCATTGCTGTTCCAGAACGCGCTCGCTGGGAAAGCGTTCGTCGATCGCCAGTTCGCCCGATGCTACCAGCCGCGCGATCTGGCGGATGATTTCCTCGGACAGGCGCTGGGCGCGCACCGGTGTGAAGGGGGTCTCGGTCGTCATCGGTTGCTTATTGCATGAATGCGCGCGGTTGGACAGGAAGGCAGCCCGCCACGCCCGGCATCGCGGGAACCATTTGCACCGTTACGTCGCCTTATGGGATGCTGCGCCGATAACGAGAGGTTGCCACGGGGGAAATCATGGCCGGACATCTGCGCTTTCTCAATCCCAAGACGATCGCCCCGCCGCCGGGCTACAGCTACGTCGTCGAGACCAGCGGTGCGGTGCGCACGGTCTATCTGGCCGGCCAGCTCGGCGTCGACATGGACAACAAATTCGTCGGCGCGCCGGGCGACTTCCGGGCCCAGTGCGTCCAGGCGCATGACAACCTGACCCTCGCGCTGGAGGCGGTCGGCGCGACCTGGGCGGACGTGGTCAAGATCAACAACTTCCTGGTCGATATTGCCGCCAACATTGCGGTCTATCGCGAGGTGCGCGGCCTCTATCTCAACGCCAAGGCGCCGCCGGTCAGCACCACCATCGGCGTGCCGGATCTGGCGCGCCCGGGCGGGCTGTTCGAGATCGAGGCGATCGCGGTGCTGCCGGCCAGGCCTGCGGCAAAGGCCGCGAGCCGCGCCGCGGCGAAAGCCAAGGCGCCCGCGAAGACGTCGAAGGCAAAGTCGAAAAAGAAGAAGCGCTGAGGTTGCTGACGTATTCCGGGCGCAGCGGATCACGCAGTGATACGCTGCCGAACCGGGACCGTCACGACCTCCGTGTCTGGAACAGACCGGATCAGCGGTGCACCGCTACGCGCGCACCGCGTCCGGGGCAGGCATGCCTCAGTGCGCTTCGTCCCAGTTGTCGGCGGCCCGCGCATCGACCTGGAGCGGCACGTGCAGCGACACCGCCGGGTGCGGCGCCGATTCCATCACGCTCTTGATGATGGGAATGGTGCGCTCGACCTCGCCGGCCGGCACTTCGAAGATCAGTTCGTCGTGCACCTGCAGCAGCATCTGCGCGCCGAGTTTGTCCTTCGCCAGTTCCGGCTCGATGCGGATCATGGCGCGGCGGATAATGTCGGCGGCCGAGCCCTGCAGCCGCGCGTTGATGGCGGCGCGCTCGTTGAAGGCGCGGATCGACGCGTTTGACGCCTTGATGTCGGGGTAGTGACATTTGCGTCCGAACAGCGTCAGCACGTAACCATTGGCGCGGGCGAAATCGCGGGTCTCGTCCATGTAGTCGCGGATGCCGGGGAAGCGTTCGAAATACTTCTTGATGTAGGCGCCGGCTTCCTCGCGCTCGATCGACAACTGGTTGGCGAGGCCAAACGCGGAGATGCCGTAGATGATGCCGAAGTTGATGGCCTTGGCGCGGCGGCGGATTTCCGCCGGCATGTCCTTGACCGGCACGCCGAACATTTCCGACGCCGTCATGGCGTGAATGTCGACGCCGTCCTGGAACGCCTGGCGCAGCGCCGGCACCTCGGCGACTTCCGACAGCAGTCGCAGTTCGATCTGGGAATAGTCGGCCGAGACCAGTTTGTTGCCGGGCGCGGCGATGAAGGCGCGGCGAATCTTGCGGCCTTCCTCGGTGCGGATCGGGATGTTCTGCAAGTTGGGCTCGGACGACGACAGCCGCCCGGTCGAGGTCGCCGCCAGCGCGTAGGACGTGTGCACGCGGCCGGTGTCCGGGTTGACGTAAGTCGGCAGCGCCTCGGTATAGGTCGAGCGCAGCTTGGACACCTGCCGCCAGTCGAGGATCTTGCGCGGCAGGGCGTGGCCCTGTTCGGCCAGTTCTTCCAGCTCGCGGGCACCGGTCGACCATTGGCCGGTCTTGGTCTTGGTGCCGCCGGGCAGGCCCATCTTGCCGAACAGGATGTCGCCGAGCTGTTTCGGCGAGCCGGGATTGACCTCGGTGCCGGCGATGTCGCTGATCTCCTGCTCGAGCCGCACCTCCGTGGTGCCGAATTCGTTCGACAGCCGCGCCAGCACATTACGGTCGATCGAGATGCCGCGCTCTTCCATGCGTCCCAGCGTGTGCGGCATCGGCCGCTCCAGCGTCTCGTAGACGCCGACGACCTGCTCGGCCGCCATCCGCGGCTTGAAGGTCTGCCACAGCCGCAACGTGACATCGGCGTCCTCGGCCGCATAGCCGGCGGTGCGCGCGATCGGCGTCGCCTCGGGCGTGAACTGCGCCTTGTCCTTGTTCTTGACCTCGTGGAAGCGCGACGGACTGCGGCCGAGATAGCGGTTGGCGACCGCGTCCATGTCATGCGGCCCCTTGCCGGCGTCCAGCACGTAGGACATCAGCATGGTGTCGTCGATCGCGCCGAGACGGATGCCGCGGCGCGCCAGCACCAAGGTGTCGCGCTTGATGTCATGGCCGACCTTGATGACGCCGTGGTCTTCCAGAACCGCCTTCAGCGCCGCGAGCGCATCGCTCTCGGCAATCTGGCCCTGGCACAGCTTGGCGGCGAACAGGCCGGACGCCTCGCTGTCGCTGGCGTCGCGGTGGCCGAGCGGCAGATAGGCCGCCTCGTTCGGCGCGACGGCGAGCGCCAGGCCGCACAGCGAAGTCTGCAGCGGATCGAGCGTGTTGGTCTCGGTCTTGATCGCCAGAACGCCGGTGTCGTAGGCGCGCGCGATCAGGGCCTGCAACGTCGGCATCGACTCGATGGTCTGGTACCTCGACGCATCAAGCGTGGCGCTGCGCAGCGCGGCGAGGCGGCGTTCGGCCAGCGAGATCGGGGTGAGGGCATCGTTCGTCCCGGCTGCGGCAGCGGCAGGCGTGGCCGCAGGCGGCCGGCTCGGAGGCGCTCCAAACAAATCCCCACCGGGCGCCGCTGGCGCGGCGCCGCTTTGCGGGGGAGAGATCGAAGATGACGACGTCAAACTCGCATCCGCCGTCACCGCTCCCGCGTCGATGCCGCTCTTTTCGGCGACGCGGCGGGTGATGGTGGAAAATTCCATCGCCTTGAGAAACGCGATCAGGTTCTTGTAATCCGGCTCGTGCACGGCGAGTTCGTCGACCGCGACCTCGAGCGGCACGTTCTGGTCGAGCGTCACCAGCCGCTTCGAAATGCGCGCGACCTCGGCATTGTCGATCAGGGTCTGGCGGCGCTTGTCCTGCTTGATCTCGCTGGCGCGGGCCAGCAGCGTTTCCAGATCGCCGTACTGGCCGATCAGCTGCGCCGCGGTCTTCACCCCGATGCCGGGCACGCCCGGCACGTTGTCGGACGAATCGCCGATCAGCGCCTGCACCTCGATCACCTTGTCGGGACCGACGCCGAACTTTTCCATCACCTCGGCGGGACCGATGCGCTTGTCCTTCATGGTGTCGTACATGGTGACGCAGTCGTTCACGAGCTGCATCAGGTCCTTGTCGGACGACACGATGGTGGCGGTGGCGCCGGCTTCGCAGGCCAGCCGCGCATAGGTCGCGATCAGGTCATCGGCCTCGTAGCCGGCCTGTTCGAGACACGGGATTTCAAACGCGCGCACGGCGTCGCGGATCAGCGGGAACTGCGGCCTCAGGTCTTCCGGCAGATCGGGCCGGTGCGCCTTGTATTGCGGGTACATCTCGGTGCGGAAGGTTTTTTCCGATTTGTCGAAGATCACCGCCAGATGGGTCGGCTTGTTGTCCTTCGGCATCTCGGCCAGCAGCTTCCACAGCATGTTGCAGAAGCCGAGCACGGCATTGACCTGAAGGCCGTCCGACTTGCGGGTCAGCGGCGGCAGCGCGTGATAGGCGCGGAAAATGTAGCCGGAGCCGTCGACCAGGAAGATGTGGTCGCCCTTTTTCAGCGGCCGTGCCGCCGGGTTGGCAGGAACAGCGGCGGGCGCGGTGGTTTTGGCTTTGGCTTTTGATGCTGGCATGGCCCGAATGTGGGCCGCCGGAGGCGGTTAATCAATCCGGCGACGGACCTGCCTGTGGACGCCGATTACTCGGCCGGCTGCATCGAGATTTTGGCCTTGCGGGTCGATTCCGGCACCAGCCAGAACCGCGCCGGCCGCTCGAACAGGAACCTGGCCGGGGTGCCGCGCACCAGCCAGTAGATCGTCAGCGCGCCGATGACTCCGGCGGCGGTGACGATGGCCGACATGGAACCGATGTCGGTGA
>LNFM01005767.1_pt1 | contig 21035 bp, 21 predicted proteins | sample 596031 | NCBI WGS metagenome assembly LNFM01 (sample SAMN04254537, study PRJNA301005) | activated carbon metagenome | isolation source: dual media filters at the Ann Arbor, Michigan drinking water treatment plant | place: USA: Ann Arbor
GATGCCGACGAGCGTGACGAAGATCCAGAAGCGCTCGCGCATCACGCCGGCGACCACCGTGATCGGGTCGCCGATGATCGGCACCCAGCTCAGCAGCAACGACCAGCGGCCGTACCGTGCATAGTGAGCCTGTGCTTTCGCCAGGGCCGTACCCGAGACAGGGAACCAGGGGTGACCCCTGAACCGGTCGATGCCGCGGCCCAGCCACCAATTGACGACCGAGCCGAGCACGTTGCCGAAGCTGGCAACCGCGACGAGTGCCCAGACCGGGTGGCTTTTCAGCGCGAGCAGTGCAACGAGCAGGCCCTCCGATTGCGCCGGGATCACGGTCGCGGCGAGGAACGACGCCGCGAAAAGGCCCACATAGCCTGTGGCCTGCATGGCCTGATCCCCCGTCGCTGACCGCGCTTGCCCCTGCTCCTCTCCTATCGCATCCTCTGTCTTGTGACGATGCCCCCGCGCGCCAATGCCGGTCGCGACCGAGTGGCAGCGGGTGGCGATCCGCAAGGCGCTGGATGGGCTGGGGGCGCTGCGCTGACGCAGGCGGAGTGAAGGCGCGACATCGCAGGGAGCGGGTGAAATGACCGAGGCAACGCACGACAGCTCGAGCTACCGGCGGAACGTGCCGATTCTGGCGTTCGCCCAGGGTCTCTTCATGACCGTCCAGTCGATGGGAACGGTCACGCTGCCGCTCGCTGCCCTCGCCATGCTGGAGCCGAAGTGGCACTGGCTCGCTACAATGCCCCTTTTTCTCAACCATGCCGGCATCATGGTGCTGACGATCCCGGCCTCGCTCTTCATGGCGCGTTTCGGGCGGCGCGCTGGCTTCACTGTCGGCGCCTGCCTCTCTATTTCGTTCGGCGTGCTCGGCGCCCTCGCCGTGCTCTGGCGCAGCTTCGAGCTGCTCTGCTTCGCGGCATTTCTCAAGGGCTCGGCGGCCGCCTTCGCGCACTACTATCGTTTCGCCGCCGCCGACGTCTCATCTGTGCTGATGAAGCCGCGCGCCATCAGTTATGTGATGGCGGGCGGCGTGGCGGCAGGCTTCATCGGCCCCGAGCTCGCCAAACTGACCGTCGACTGGTTCGCGCCGGTCACCTTCATGGGCATCTTCGTCGCCCTGTCACTTGTCGCAGCCATGAGCCTCCTGCTGTTACAGGCGCTCGCGATTCCACCCCTCACCGCAATCGAGAAGGCCAAGGGCGGCCGCCCGCTGCGCGAAATCGCGCGCCAGCCGGCCTTCGTCACGGCGGTCATGTCGTCCATGTTCGGCTATGCCGTGATGACGCTGGTCATGACCTCGACGCCGCTCGCGATGGTCGCTTGCGGCTACGGCTTCCGCGAGAGCGCGACGGTGATCCAGTGGCACATCATTGCGATGTTCCTGCCGTCGTTCTTTACCGGCCACCTGATCCAGCGCATCGGTGTGCTGCCCGTCATCGCCATTGGCGCCGTCATTCAGGTCGGTTGCGCGATCATCAACCTGGCGGGGATCGACTTCTGGAACTTCCTCTTCGCCAATATTCTGGTCGGTCTTGGCTGGAACCTCACCTACGTCGGCGGCACGACGCTGCTCACCCGCACCTACGAACCCGCCGAGCGCGCCAAGGTGCAGGCCGCCCACGACTTCACCGTCTATGCAACCACAGCGACGGCGGCCCTCTCGTCGGGCGTGATGCACGCCTCGGCCGGGTGGTTCGTGATCAACGTCGCGACACTCCCCCTGATGCTTTCGATCGTGCTCGCAACGCTCTGGCTCGCTCAGCGCGAACGGGTGGGGCGGGCCGCTGCGAGCCAGACGTGAGGTGAGTTGGACGGTCCTATGCCTTGGCCGCGGAACGCAGGACCGCTAGGCTCGGGCGAATCTCGTCGCGCCACCTGATCCAAGGAACCACCCCATGAAAACCCGCGCCGCCGTTCTCACCGAGGTCAACAAACCGCTCCAGATCATGGAACTGGAGCAGGAGGGACCGAAAGCCGGCGAGGTACGCGTCAAGGTGAAGGCCGCGGGCGTGTGCATGTCGGACTATCACATCATGATCGGCGACTGGCCGCTGCCGCTGCCGATGGTCTTGGGCCACGAGGCGGCGGGTATCATCGACGAGGTGGGACCGGGTGTGACGAGCGTGAAAAAGGGTGACCACGTTATCTTCTCGTTCCGCTCGAACTGCGGCCACTGCGCCTACTGCTCGAAGGGGCGCACGGTGCTCTGCATCGGCTTCAACGACACGCCGCGCTGGGGCATGCACGACGGCACCAGCCGCGTGAAGCTCAACGGCGAGCCGGTCAACGTCATGGCCCGCATCGGCACCTTCACGGAATACTCGGTCTGTCCGGCAGACCAGGTCGTGAAGGTACGCGAGGACCTGCCGTGGACACATGCGGCCATCATCGGCTGCTCGGTCGCGACCGGTGTCGGCGCCGTGATCCGCCACGCCAAGATCGAAGCGGGCTCGACAGTATTGGTCGTTGGTTGTGGCGGTGTCGGTCTCAACGTCGTGCAGGGCGCGCGTCTCGCAGGCGCCAAGACGATCATCGCTTGTGATCTTCTCGACAATAAGCTGCAGATGGCAACGAACTTCGGCGCGACCCATATCGTCAACGGCAAGCGGCAGGACGTGATCAAGACGGTGAAGGAGATCACCGGCGGTCTCGGCGTCGACTATGCCTTCGATGCCATCGGCACCGAGCCGACGGTGCTCCAGATCGTCGATTCTCTGGCGCCGGCCGGGCATGCCGTCATCGTTGGCATCCCGGCGTTCTCGACCCGGGCGCCGATCACGCCGCATCTCATGGTCTATGGTGAGCAGACGTTGTCGGGTACCTACTACGGCTCGGTACGCCCGGCGGTGGACTTCGGCACACTCGCGGACTTGAGCATGGACGGTAAGCTCAACCTCGACGACCTGATCTCGCGCACCTACAAGTTCGAGGAGATCAATGAAGGCTTCCAGATCATGGCCAGAGGCCAGGTCGCACGCGGGGTGATTTTGTTCGATTGATCAGGCATCGGTGACTGGGATCTCGGCTCGCTGCGATCCTGGTTGTTGCCTCGACTGCGGCGCCAACCGGCGCTTTGACTCGAAGAAGGCGCCGCACATGAAACTCGCCATCGTCTCGGACATCCATGCGGACGCGAAAGCGCTGAGGCGTGTCCTCGACGACATGCCGTCGGTCGATCGTGTGCTCTGCGCGGGCGACGCGTGCAGCGACTATCGCTTCTGTCCCGAGACGGTGGAGTTGCTGGTCGATGTGGGCGCCCAGTTCATCCAGGGCAACCACGAGCATGTCCTGTTCGGCGGCCAGAACCCCGGCTACCTTGCCAAGTGCCGTGCGCAGTACGATCACGCACTGCTGGACGTACTGGCCGAGGCACCGCCCTCGTTCGATCTCGAGGCTGCGGGTGCGCGCGTGCACATGATCCACGCCACGCCTTGGAGCCCGTTCTCCGGCTACATCAATCCCGGCAGTCCGAAGCTCGCGCAGTTCGCGCCGCTCCCCTATGACTTCGTCATCCTGGGACACACGCATGTGCCGATGGTCGAGCGTGCCGGACCAGTGACCGTCATCAACCCAGGCTCGCCCTCGCAACCGCGCGACGGTGACCGGCGCGGCGCCTATGCTGTACTTGATCTCGAGAGCCGCGAGGCCACGATCCACCGGGTTCGCCTCGATTGATTGCCGGAGTATCTGGCGGCGCCGCGTGGTCCCCTGCTAGGGTCCGTACGCAAAGAGACCAGTGGAGCCCCAAGCCCATGCAGTACACTCAGCTCGGCCGCACGGGTCTCAGCGTCTCGGTCGCCGGACTCGGCTGCGGCGGCAACAGCCGGCTCGGTCTCGGACGCGGAAAGAGTGATGCCGAAGCAGTTGCGCTGGTGCGCGCCGCCCGCGACGAGGGCGTCACGTTCTTCGACACCGCCGAAGTCTATGGCACGGAGCACATCATCGGCGAGGCCTTCTCGCCGGCCGAGCGCGCCGAAATCGTGGTCTCGACCAAGAGCCGCATCCTCAAGGGAAGCGAGCGCATGACCGCCACCGAGGTGGTGGCCAATCTCGATGCCTCGCTGAAGCGTCTGCGGAGCGAGCGCGTCGAGGTGTTCCTGTTTCATGGTATAGCGCCGGCATACTACGATTATGTCCGTGACGAACTGGCGCCGGCGCTGCTCGCCGAGAAGCAGAAGGGCAAGATCGGCCACTTGGGTCTCAGCGAGACAGGGCCCAACGATCCCGAGCACAAGATGCTACGCCGCGCGCTCGACGATCCGCTGTGGGAGGTCGGCATGCTGGCCTTTCACATGATGAACCAGAATGCGCGCCAGGAGGTGTTCCCGCGCGCGATGGCGCAGGGCTTCGGCACGCTGCTGATGTTCGTTGTGCGCAATATCTTCTCGAAGCCGGGGCTGCTGGCCGAGACCATGCAGGGCCTCGTCGCCGAGGGGCAGGTGCCGGCAGAGCTGGCGACGAGGGAGAACCCGCTGGACTTCCTCGTCCATCCGGTCGGTGCTTCGTCGCTGCTCGATGCCGCCTATCGCTTCGCGCGCCACGAGCCTGGCGCGAACGTCGTGTTGTTCGGCACGAGCGACATCGGGCATATGAAAACCAATGTCGCATCCATCCTCGCCCCCCCGCTGCCGTCGGCCGACGTGGCTCGCCTCTACCAGCTGTTCGGTCGCCTGACTGGCGTCGGATTGGACTTGCCGGATCACATCAAGTCGCAGGCCAAGACGGGCCCGCAGTAGTCCGCGATTACAGAAGTTGCGTGGCCAGGGGGGAGACGATGAACGGCGATTGGTTGACGGCTGCGGTGCCGGTCGGCTTCATTCGATTCCCCGGTTAGCCGATGGTGGTTGGATCGACGAGCGGTTTGGGAACGGCAGGGGGCAGGCTCGCCACCCTGGGCCTCGCCATCGCGCCGATCGTCTTTCTGCTGTTCTGGTCGGCGGGGTATCCGTTCGCCAAGATCATCCTGCAATATGCCGAGCCTCTCACAGCGCTGGCGACGCGCTACATCATCGTGTTGCTCGTGATGGCGGCCATCGCGCTCGTGGTGCGGCCGCCAATGCCGCGCACGCTGGGGCAGCTCGGCCATATGCTGGTGAGCTCGGCGCTGCTGCAGATCGGCTACTTCGGTGCCTGTTGGTACGCGTTCTGGCTCGGCACCTCGAGTGGCACGGTGGCGCTGATCCTGTCGCTGCAACCGATCCTCGTTTCCGTGCTGGCGCCCGGCCTGATCGGCGAGCGGGTGCGGGCAATTCAATGGGCCGGTCTCGCACTGGGGATCGCGGGGGCGGCTGCCGTCATTCTGGCGCGCCTGCAGGTCGAGACGATCTCGGCAATCGAGTATGGGCTGGTGATTGCAGCGCTCGCCTCGATCACGGCTTCGACGCTCTACGAGAAGCGCTTTGTCGCCCCGCATCATCCTGTGACAGTCAGCCTCGTTCAGCATCTGGTCGGTGCGGGCGGAACGGCGTGGCTCGCGGTCGCCCTCGAGACGTGCCAGGTGCAGTGGACCGCGGAATTCGCTGTGGCGCTGGCTTGGTTCGTGGTCTGCAACTCGCTGATCGCGGTCAGCCTGCTGCTCTACATGATCCAGAAAGGCGAGGCCGCGCGTGTGTCGGCGCTGTTTTTCCTGGTGCCGCCGACGGCCGCGGTGCTGTCGTGGCTCATGCTTGGCGAGACGATGCCACTGTTGGCCTGGCCGGGTATGGTGTTGGCGGGGGCAGGTGTGGTGCTGGCAACGCGGCGGCCGCGCCTGGCACTGGCCCCGAAAGCGAGCGTGAGGCCGTTGCCACCGCCGCCCCGTCCATACCGAGCGACGTCGGAGTCGATTCTGCCGATTCATCATCCTCCGCGCTGAGTCGGGCTGCTATGCTTGGGCCATGCGCGCGCAGTGAGCCGGAACAACACAATGACGAAGCTGAAGACCGTTGATCTGCACCTGCCCGCGACGCGGGAGGAGTTGGCCAAGCTGGAGATTGGCACCGTGGTCTATCTCTCAGGCCGCGTTCATACGGCGCGGGAGGGCGTCTACAAGCGCGCCGTCGAGGAGCACGCCAACGTTCCCGATTCGATCGGTACGGCGAGCTTCCACTGCTCGCCCGCTGCCTCTGTCGGCCCCAATGGCGAGTTGACCGTCGGCGCGGTCACGGCGACGGCCTCGTTCCGCTTCGCCAAGTGGATCGACGGGTGGCTGGAGCGTTCGGGCTGTAACGTCATTATCGGCAAGGGTGGCATGTCGAGCGAGATCTACAAGTCGAGCTTCCTGCCGCACGGTGCCATCTATTTGACGACCGTTGGTTACGGCACGGGGGCCTTGCTCGGGCGCGGCATCAAGAAGGTCGTCGCTGCCCATTGGCTCGAGGAGGTCGGCATCGCCCAGGCGATCTGGGTGCTGGACGTCGAGCGGTTCGGTCCATTCCTGGTGGAGAGCGACCTCCAGGGACGATCCCTGTTCGAGCGCGAGAATGCCAAGATCGCGCCCGGTCTGGAAAAGCTCTACGCAGGTACGCGGCCAGCCACACTCCGCCGGTTCGGTGAGACCGACGACAAGACCGACGAGATCATCTGACAGTCCTCAGCCGGTCGCACCGAGGACAGTGCGACCGGTCGTTCCAGGCTATCGCGTCGCTCAATGAACGGCCGAACTTCGACCGTGCACGGCTTTGAAACTACCAGCGACGGTAGTGGCGATGCTTGTAGTGCTTGCGATAGTACGGGCGGTGGTAGTAGCGGCGCTTGTGGTAGTGCCGGGGACGACCATAGTAGCCGTACACGCGCGGAGCGCTGTAACCGTAGTAGGCGTGCGGCCGATAATGGCGGCGATGGTACTGAACGGCCTCGACAACGCTTGCTGCCTCAATGCTGCCTCCAGCGACAACCGCTGACGCAGCACCGGCATTGGCCGGCGATGTCGCCCCAACGAAGCCGAATGCGGTGGCGAGAGCCAGCGCCGCGGCCAATATGAAACGTTTCATTCGAGCCTCCTTCAAATCCTCCCACGCCCCGATGAGATTATGCGAGATCGGCCTGGAAGCAACCCCTCGGGGCACATTTGGGTGTGGGTTCCGCCACTTTAGTGAATGCACGACGCCGTTAGACCGTAGTTTTACGAGTGTCGCAGTCCGTCCACCTGGACTTGACGCATCCAGCAGAGCAGCGCCCTATTCTGTGACGACGCGCCGAACCCTTCCCACCCGGCCGCCGACCCGACGACCACAATCCGAGACGAGATGAGATGAACGAAAGCGGCGGTAGCCGAGGCGCGCTCGACGGCGTTCTCGTGATCGATTTCACCCAGATGCTGTCCGGTCCCTTCGCCGCGATGATGCTCGCCGACCAGGGCGCTCGCGTCATCAAGATCGAGCCGCCGGGTGGCGATCAGACCCGGAAGTTCGGACCGTTTCGCGCGGGTCAGTTGACGATGGCCGACGGCGGCTATGGCGGCTATTTCGCCTCCACAAATCGCAACAAGGAAGGGCTCTGCGTCGACCTGAAGTCGCCAGAGGGCCGCGAGGTGATCCGGCGGCTGGTTGCCAAGGCTGATATCGTCATCGAGAACTTCCGGGCCGGCGTCATGGAGCGTCTCGGCCTCGGCTACGAGGCGCTGGCCGAAATCAATCCCCGTCTCGTTTACGGGGCCATTCGTGGCTTCGGCGATGCGCGCACGGGCAAGAGCCCCTACGGCGAGTGGCCGGCCTACGACGTCGTTGCCCAGGCGATGGGCGGCATCATGGGCATCACCTCGACCGAGCCCGGCGGCCAGCCGACCAAGATCGGCCCCGGCGTCGGCGACATCGTGCCGGCCATGCAGTGCGCGTTCGGGCTGGTGTCGGCGCTGTACCGGGCGCAGGCAACCGGCAGGGGCCAGTTCGTCGACGTGGCGATGGTCGACGGCGTGCTGGCGCTTTGCGAGCGGATCGTCTTCCAGCACGGCATCGACGGCACGGTGCCCGGCCCCGAGGGCAACAGCCATCCGCTGCTCATCCCATACGGTCTCTTCCCGGCCAAGGATGGCTGGGTCGCGATCGGCTGCCCGCACGACGACTTCTGGAAGCTGCTCGCGCGCCAGATGGGGCGGAACGATCTTGCCGAGGATGCCCGCTATCAGACGACGCCGCAGCGTCTCGCGCGTCGGGCCGAGGTCGAAGGCGCGGTCTCTGCGTGGACCAGCGCCCTCACGAAGGCCGAGATCGCGGCCGCTCTGGGTGGCAAGGTTCCGTTCGGCCCGGTGCTTCGCGTCGACGAGATCTTCGCGGACGGCCACACGGCAGCGCGCGGCATGCTGGCGACTGTCGAGTTGCCCGGAGTGCCGGACCATCCCCTCGTGATCGCAGACACGGCGATAAAGATGACGGAAACGCCGGGAGGGGTGAGGGTGCGTGCACCGCTGGTCGGCGAGCATACGGCGCGCGTCTTGGCGGACGTCGGCTATACGTCGACCGAGATCACGGCGCTGACCGGCTCCGGCGGAGCATGTCGGGCGAAATGAAGGGAGCGCGGCTCGAGGTTCGGCAGAACACGGAGCGGGGGCCGACATGAGCAGCGCAACCGGGCGGCTGGCGGGGAAGTCGGTTGCGGTCCAGTGGACGGCGCTGCTCGGCCTGTCGCTCGTCTTCGTCGCCATCGCGCTGGCGGTGCGTCTGCCGGCCGCGCTCATGATCGGGCCGATGGTCGCCGCGATCCTGATCGGCACGTCCGATGGCACCATCCGCGTGCCGATGCGCCCGATGATCGCCGTGCAGGGCGTCATCGGCTTCCTCATGGGCCGCGCCATACCGCTGACCTTTCTGGAGGATCTGGCGCGCGACTGGCCATTGCTGCTGATGGGGCTTGCCGGCGTCATCGTGGCGGCGAGCGTTATCGGCCTTGCGCTCACCCGCTGGGGTGGGCTGCCGGGAACCACGGGCGTCTGGGGCATCTCGGCCGGCGCCTCGACGCCGATGATCGTGATGTCCGAGCAGTATGGCGGCGACCCGCGCATCGTCGCGGTGATGCAGCAGATCCGCATCATCCTGGTCATCGCCATCGCTGCTCTCGTCGCCCGCATCTGGACACCGGCAAGCGCCGCTCAGGCGATGCAGACGGCATGGTTTCCGCCCGTGGCCTGGTTTGCTTTTTTCGCCAGCGTCGGCCTTGCGGTCGCGAGTGCGTTTCTCGCAGCGTGGCTGCGTGTGCCCGCCGGCCCGATGCTGGTGCCACTCGCGCTGGCGGTGATCCTGCAGGAGACGGGGCTGCTGACGATCGAACTGCACCCCTTGCTGCTTGCGACTTGCTACGCGATCGTCGGCTGGAATGTTGGCCTGCGCTTCACGCGGCCGATCGTCTGGTATGCGTTCCGAGCCTTGCCGATCATCCTCGCGGCGACGTTCGCGCTGATCGCGGCGTGTGGGCTGCTCGCATGGGCCATGGTGCTCGTCGGCGACGTCGACCCGCTGACGGCCTATCTTGCGACGAGCCCCGGCGGCGCTGATACCATCGCCATCATCGCGGCGACGAGCGCCGTCGACATGCGCTTCGTGATGGCCATGCAGACCACGCGGCTCGTCGTGGTGCTGCTGATGGCGCCGGGCCTGTCGCGGCTGTTGGCGCGGTGGGCGGGCGGTGGCAATGGCACCGCGCCGCCGCCGTGATGACCGCGCGCGATCAAATCGTCCGGTAGCCGCCGTCGGCCATGACGATGGTGCCCGTTACGTACTGCGAGAGGTCCGAGGCGAGGAAGACCGCGGGGCCGACGATGTCCTCCGGCTTACCGGGACGGCCGAGCGGCGTGTGGTCTAGGAAGATCTTGACGAGTTCGGGGTTGTTGGCGCGTGCCTGCGCGTTGAGCGGCGTTTCGATCAGGCCGGGTCCGATCGCGTTGCACCTGACGCCGAACTTGCCGAGTTCGGCGGCCATCGCCTTGGTGAAGCCCAGGACGCCATGCTTCGACGTGGTGTAGGCAGCGGAGTTCGGCGTTCGCACATGCACGAACGACTGGATCGAACCGATGTTGACGATCCGCCCCTTGGTTTCGCGCAACGCAGGCAGGAACGAGTGCGTGACGTTGAACACGCCCATCACGTTGATCGAGATGATGTCGTCCCAGTCCTTGAACACCGCCGCGTCGTCGCCCGTGATCGGGTTGCGGCGGTTGATGCCGGCGTTGTTCACGAGGATCGAGACCGGCCCCACTTTGACGGCGATCTCGGCGGCGACCTTGTGGGCAGCCTCGCGGTCGGTCACGTCGAGCATGAACACATCGGCTTTGCCGCCGGCAGCGGTGATCAGCTTCTGCGTTTCCTTGGCGCCTTCGGGGTCGGCGTCGAGAATGACGATGCGCGCGCCTTCACGAGCATAGCCCTCGGCGATGGCCCGCCCGATGCCGGACCCGGCCCCGGTGATGGCCGCGATGTGGTTGGTGAGTAGGGGCATTGGTGGATACTCCGTGCTTGAAATGGTAGGCTGGGCTCCAGATCAACCGGGACGGGTTGCCCCGTCGCACGATTGGGACATGAGGCATGGGTAGAGCGGAAGCGATCGCGTTGATCCAGGCGAATCTACAACGCCTTGGCGAGAAAGAGCTCGAAACACTGCTTGAAATGACGAGTGCCTGGGCAGGAACGGCCCCCGGCTTCACGTTGACGGACGAGGAGTTGGCCGCTATCGAGCGCTCGCGCGAGGACTTCAAGGCGGGGCGGACTTTTAGCCTCGAGGAGGCGGAAGCGAGGACTGACGCTTTCTTTGCGAGTCGCAGGGCTGCGCGCCGCACATGACCCGGCTTGTGCGGATGTCCCTGACCGCAAACGATCAGCTGAACGAGCTGCTCGCGCAGGGTGCGGATCGGTTTGGAGAGCGGGTCGCTCAAGAGAAGAAGGCACTTTTCTACCGGACGATCGAAGAACACATTGCACCATTTACTGCCTTGCGAGCATCCGACCCCGACACGGGCCTCACCTTCTATCCGGTCTCCCGCACACCATTCGTCCTGGTCTACGACTACGACGACACGGAGCTCCGTATTCATTTCGTCCTGCACAAGCGGGCGGATCGCAAACGCGTCGATCTCCGCGATGCTGAATGGTGAGCGAAGTCTGCCGCGCCGACAGGGGCTCGGCTATCGCGAACCGCCTTCGCCGCTATTCAGCTCGGACACGCCGCTTGACCTTCGTATGCACGGTCCCGACTCGCGGATGGATGGGTCCCGGCAACACGTGCCGGGATGACATCGGAGGTTACGTCCCGCCCTTCCCCGTCGGCACCTTGTTGAACGGCACGTCCTTGTCCACCCGCACGTCTGCCGGCAGCCCCAGCACGCGCTCGGCGATGATGTTGCGCATGATCTCGTCCGAGCCGCCGGCAATCCGCGACGAGGGCGACGTCATCAGCGTCTGGTGGAAGAGGGCCGCCATCGGCGCCACCTCGGGGTCGGTGATGACGCCACCCTGCTCGAGCACGTCGAGCGCCATGGCCGACATGTTCTGCAGCTTCGGCCCCGTCACCAGCTTGCCGATTGAACTCTCCGGCCCCGGCGTATCGCCGCGCGAGAGCGCCGTCATGGTACGGAAGTGCGAGTACTTGAGGCCGCGGCTCGCCACGTACCAGTCGGCGATCTTGTCGCGCACGGTGGGGTTCTTGAGCGCCGGGCCATCCTCCAGCTCGATGCCTCGGGCGAGTTCCAGGAACTCGTCGACATCGACGCCTGCGCGCCCGCCGATCGTGAAGCGCTCGTTCATCAGCGTCGTCAGCGACACTTTCCAGCCGTCGCCGACCTTCCCGAGACGCTGGCTGTCGGGAATGCGCACGTTGTTGAAGAAAACCTCGTTGAAATGCGAGGCGCCCGAGATCTGCTTGATGCCGCGGATCTCGACGCCGGGCGAACTCATGTCGAGGAAGAAGTAGGTGAGGCCCTTGTGCTTCGGCGCGTCGAAGTCGGAGCGCGTGACGATGACGCCGTACTGGCAATAGTGGGCGCCGGACGTCCAGATCTTCTGGCCGTTGATGACCCAGTCGTCGCCGTCGCGAACCGCGCTGGTGCGGAGCGCCGCAAGATCCGAGCCGCCGGCCGGCTCCGAGAAGAGCTGGCACCAGACCTCTTTGCCCTCGAGCGCCGTTACGGCGTAGCGGTCGCGATGGGCCTGCGTGCCCCAGGTGCACACGGTTGGAATGCACATGCCGAGACCGATCTCGTAGATGCCGCGCGGCACCGAGAACTGAGCCTCCTCCTGGTCGTAGATAACCTGGTTGATCGCCGAGAGGCCTTGTCCGCCCCACTCTTTGGGCCACGTGATGCCGGCGAAGCCCGCCGCGTGCTTCTTCTTTTGCCAGTCACGCGCCTCGCCGAGGACGTCCTCGGTGGCGTGGGCTGCGCGGTAGAGCATGCCCTTGCCGGTGCGCGGCTTGGCGTTCTTGTTCAGAAACGCACGAGCGTTGGCGCGGTACTCGGCCTCTTGCTTGGTGTCCTCGAAGTCCATCTTTTCTCTCCGTTGCGGGAGTGGAATTGAAGCTCTGGCGCTGAGCGCGCCGTCGGCTTGTGCGATCAACCCGGCGCGTTGGCGCTCTCGAGTTCAGTGACGAGGCGCTCTTTCCAGAGCCGGGTCGAGCCATTGGCGACGGCAAGCACCTTCGCGCGCCGGTAGTAGAGGTGGCAGTCGAAGGCCCAGGTGAAGCCCATGCCACCGTGCACCTGGATGTTCTCCTTGGCCGCGAGCCAGAACGCCTCGTTGGCAGCGACTCGGGCCGTCGCGGCGGCAAGGGCAAGCTGAGGCGCATTCTTGGACAGCGCCCAGGCGCCATAGTACGCGTTCGAGCGGGCCAGCTCTGTTGCCACGTAGACGTCAGCGAGCTTGTGCTTGATCGCCTGGAACGAGCCGATCGGCCGGCCGAAGGCATAGCGCTCGAGTGCATAGTCGCGCGCCATCTCGAGGCAGCGCTGGGCGCCACCGACCTGCTCGAAGGCCATGAGGATGGCGGCGCGCTGCTCGATGGTCGCGAGCAAGCGCTCGCCATCGCCGGCCGCGCCAAGCAACTCGCCGGGTACGTTCGCGAACGTGAGGCGCGCCTGCTTGCGGCTCTCGTCGAGGGTCTCCACGTGATCGCGCCTGACGCCCGCATGGCTCAGATCAGCGAGCACGAGGCCGATGCCGCGATCCGTCTGCGCGACGACGATGGCGATGTTGGCGGCGCTGCCATCCGGCACGGGCAGCTTCTCGCCGTTGAGCACGCCGTTGCGGAAGGTTGTGCGCACGCGCTTCGGGGTCGCTTTGCCCGGCCCCTCGGCGAGGGCGAACGTGCCGATGCACGCGCCCTTGGCGATCTTGGGTAGCCACGCCTTCTTCTGGGCGTCGGAGCCGCCCGCCATCAGGGCCTCGGCTGCGAAATACATGGTCGATGCGAACGGCACGGGGGCCAGCGAACGGCCGATCTCCTCGGCGAGCACGCAGAGGCCGAGGGCACCCATGCCGACACCGCCCAGCTCCTCCGGGATCGACGCCCCGGTCCAGCCCATCGTGGCCATCTCGGCCCACAACCCCTTGTCGTAGCCGTCCGGTCCCTCGAGCACGCGGCGCACCACGGCGGGCTGCGACTTGTCCTCGAGGAACTTTCGCGCCTCGTCCTTCAGGAGCTTCAGGTCGTCACTGAAATCAAAGTTCATGGCGTCTCCTCACGTCGCTTCCGCCTCTCTCCAGCGAGCGCTGATCGATCGGGACAGGGGCCGTTTCTACCATCGCGGCGGCCGCTTCTCGTTGAAGGCGGCAAGGCCTTCCTTGGCGTCGTCCAACTCGATGATGTTGCAGATCGTCTCGACCGTGCTCTCGATGGCGCGGCGATACTCGTAGTCGTTGGCACGCATGAAACTGTCGCGGGCGAGTTGCATCACGGCCGGCGACTTCGAGGCCATCTCCGCGGCGAGTTCGCGCGCCTTGGTCAGAACCTGATCGGGCGGCACGGCGTAGTTGATGAGCCCCCGCCGCTCTGCCTCGATCGTCGAGATCGGCCGGCCCGAGAACAGCAGCTCGAAGGCCTTGTGGCGGCCGATCTGGCGCGGCAGGTGCACGAAGTGCATGGCCGGGATCAGGCCGACGTCGATCTCCGGATAGCCGATCGAGGCGGTATCGCTGGCAACGATCATGTCGCATGAGACGGCCATGGTGACGCCGGCAGCACGCGCGGGGCCGGTCAGCGCGGCAATGGTCGGCTTGCCGAGGCGATACTGGGCGTCGTGCATGCCGAAGTAGAGCTTCTCGAGGAAGCGCCTGAGATCGATGCCGCGTCCGCTCTTGATCATGGCGAGGTCCATGCCCGCCGAGAACGCCTTGGAAAAGGCGCTGGTCAGGATCACGGCGCGAACCCCTGGATCGGCCTTGGCCTGTGCATAGGCCGACAGGAGGTCTTCGATCAGCGCATGATCGATAGCGTTGACCGGAGCGCGCCGCATGGTGATCTCGGCGACACGGTCGCGAACGGCGTAGTCGATATGGACGAGGCTCAAGGGTGCAGGCTCCGGTCGGCGAAAGATCTGGCGACAGACGTCGCACCACCAGTCGAGCCCGATCCGGGCGCCTGTGCAAGCGTCAAAGCGATCGGGAGCGCCGCACGCGGCAATCACGCAATCCGCAGCGCTTTGTGACTTGGTCACCGACGCTGATCTCGGTCAGCGCCAGAGTGCGCCGCACAAGGTCGCTGTCGTCATACCGCCGGGTTGCTTGCGATCAAGGCGGGTACGACGGCGCGGCGCAACTGTGGACCGGGCTCAACCCCAAGTGGAGGACTCCATGCCAAGCCTCAGCGACAAGGCGTGGTCGCCTTATGTGGCCGGCGTCATTATCGGCTTGCTGCAAATCCCGACGTTTCTGCTGATGGACACCGCACTCGGCGCGTCGTCGTCGTTTGTCACCGTGGGTGCTCACCTTGCGGCGCTCGTCGATCCAGGTGTCGGGCAGATCAAGTATTTCACCTCGCACATGGCCGGCGCCAAGAACTGGTGGCAGGTGGCGGTCGTCGTTGGCATCGCCGTCGGCGCGTTCCTGTCGATGCAACTCTCGGGTGCCAGGCGCGCTGCCGTCTCAGGCATCTGGGCGCGGGCCACAGGTGCCACGTCGCTCGGCACGCGCGCGCCGGTCGCTTTCCTCGCGGGCTTCCTGATGCTGCTCGGAGCGCGCATCGCAGGAGGGTGCACCTCGGGCCACGGCATCTCCGGCATGGCGCAGCTCTCCGTCGGATCGACGGTCGCCGTCGTCGCCATGTTTGCGGGCGGCATGCTGGTCGCCAACCTGTTCTTCAAGCGCGTTTGAAACCTGATCCCTAGGAGAGTGCCATGACAGTTCTCACCGGCATCCTGATCGGCCTTGCGACCGGGATCGTCTTCGGCTTCGTGCTGGAAAAATCGCGGGTGTTCGAGCCCGGCATCATCGTCGGCCAGATGCAGCTGCGCAGCTTCATCATGCTGAAAGTGTTCCTCGCTGCTGTGATCACCGGACTGCTCGCCCTCGCCGTGATGCACGGCGCCTTCGGCGTGAAGCTGTCGCTGAAGCCGCTCGTCTGGCAGGCCGACATCATCGGCGGACTGGTTCTCGGCGCGGGCATTGCGCTTGCAGGGGCGTGCCCGGGTACTTCGCTCGCGCAGATCGGCGCTGGCTACCGCGACGCCTGGTTCGTCGTGCTCGGCGGCATCGCGGGCGCGGTGTTCTACGGCTACTTCGACGCCAGCATCACGGCGTACTTTGCCGAGAAGGGCGCCAAGGTCACCTTCGCCGAGTTGGCGGGCTATCCGTTCTGGATGGTCTCGACGGGGCTCGCGGTCGTGCTGGCGGGCGCCCTCGTCGTCCTCGAGCGCATGGTCCCGTGGCGGCACGAGGTCGGCGCCAACGTCGACGGTGTGCTGCCCGCGGACGCGACACCGGACCATGAGCCGACGCCGGGTGCGACCCGCCGCGCCTGAGGCGGGCGGACAGTCGGGATGTGAGAGGGGAGATCCGCCGAGGGTCGCCCCTTCTGCGTAACCGGCCCGCGCGGCCGTGGACAGAGCCCCTCTTGCGTATTGGGCGACGCTGCGTCACGTTCGCGCCAAATCCGGGGCTCGGGAGGAACCATGAGCAGCTACGCGAAACGGTCGGTCACAGCGGAAAGTGCGCTCGTGGCGGCGCAAGGAGCGACGGCCAAGGCTCGTCAGATCGGCCATTCGATGTCGATCGTCGTCACTGACGAGACGGGAACGGCAAAGGTCGTGGTGCGCATGGACGGGGCGTCCGAGGCGACGCTCAGGATCGCCGGCGACAAGGCCTACACGGCGGCCTCGCTCGGGCGTCCGACGCATGCGCTCTGGGATTTCGTGAAGAACGACCCGCCGCTGCTGCACGGTCTGGTCAACTATCCGCGGATCATCGTATTCGGTGGCGGCTACCCGATCGTCGAGGATGGCAAAGTGGTCGGCGCCATCGGCGTTTCGGGCGCCCACTATAGCGACGACATGGAGGTCGCGCGCGCCGGATTGCAGGCCATCGGCGCGCCGGTTGGCTAGCTGAGGCACGCGGCAGCGTCGCGTGGTCCGGTCGTCAGGTCGATGGCGCTCCGTCGTCGATACCCGCCGGGAGAGGAATTTCGGGGCGCTGGATGCCGGCGGTGGGGTCGTCCATCCGCCGCGATTTGCCCTCGAAAAAGGCGCCCTGCTCGATGGCGAGCTGGCTGTGGAAGATGTCGCCCTCGACCTTGCTCGATGACTGCAGCACCACGCGCTTGCCGCGGATCGAGCCCATCACCAGCCCGCGAACGATCACCTCGTCGGCGACGATGCCGCCCGTGATCCGTGCCGTCTCGCCAACTACGATATTGGCCGCATGCAGGTCGCCCTGCACCTCGCCGTCGATCTGGATCTCGCCCTTGGAGACGAGGTTGCCGATGATGACGAGGTCGGAGCCGATGCGCGACTCGGCTGTCCCCCGCGACGACGGCGCGCGCCCCATCGTTGGCCCGGGATTCGGCATTGGTCCGCTCGGCGGGATCGGCGGAGACGACCGGGACAGGTCGAACGCGGTCGGCTCCTTGTCCGGCTTCTTCGTGAACATCACTCGAACTCCCCTCACTGCAGTCGCTGCTGCAACCCCCGGAAGCAGCATTAGATCGTCACTACTTCACCCCGGCAAGAGTCGATTTCCTGCGGACCGTCAGCCGTGCCCCCCACTACCCGTCACGGCCCCGGAACGGGAACCTGCTTTCGCTTAGCACGCCAGATGCAGCTGGTCTTTGGCACGGGCTCAAATTTTTGCGCGGTAGGGCATCGCGGCAACGACCCTCACGAGAAGCGGCCAACGGCGACGAGTGGCTTGTAGAAGCCGGGTGTCAGGCCGGCCTCGGCACGCGCGCGGTCGTTGAATGGGGGTTTTATCGGACCTCTGAAATTCTGCCGTACCAGAGATTGGAACAGAGGCTCAGGAGCCTGACCGTCCCGTTCGGCGAGGAAGCGGAACCACTTGGCCCCGTGAGCGACATGCCGCATCTCGTCGCGATAGATCACGCCGAGAACCGCGGCCGACGCTTGATCGCCAGCGGCCTCGAGGCTCGTGATCATGGCGGGGCTGACGTCGAGACCACGGGCCTCGAGCACCAGAGGTACGATCGCGATGCGGGCGATGAGGCTGTGCCCGGTCGCTTGCGCAGCCTGCCACAGGCCATCGTGGGCCGGCAGATCGCCATATCCGGCGCCGAGCTCAGCGAGCCGTCGGGAGACCAGCGCGAAATGCTCGGCCTCCTCGTGGCCGACGCCGACCCAGTCGTCGAAGAAGCTGCGAGGCATCGGCTCGCGGGCGAAACGCCCGACGAGATCCCAGGTCATGTCGACGGCGTTCAGCTCGATGTGGGCGAGCGAATGCAGAAGCGCGATGCGTCCCCGCGCGCCGTGCGAGGACCGCCGCGGCATGTCCCGTGGTGGGAGGAGAACTGGACGATCCGGCCGGCCGGGGCGGTCGGGCATTCCATGCTCGACGCTGAGGGCGCCGAGCGACAACGTCCGCTCACGCCAAGCTCGCGCGGTTGACCGGGCAAGGCGCACCTTCTCGGCCGGATCGCGGGCCATGACAATCGCGCGCGCGCCAGCGACGAGGCTCCGTGGCGGCCCGTCAGTCTCTTCCTGTGTGGCAGCAGGCGCCGTCACCCGCCGAGGGCCTTTACCGCCGCGAGCACCTCCTCAGCGTGGCCCGGCACCTTCACCTTCCGCCACACACGCGCTATTTGGCCCTTGGCGTCGATCAGGAATGTCGATCGATCGACGCCCATGTATTTGCGCCCATACATGGATTTCTCGATCCAGACGCCATAACCTTCGATGGCCTTGCGCTCGGGGTCGGCGGCGAGGTCGATGCCGAGGTCATACTTGGAGCGGAACTTGGCGTGGCTTTCGACCGTGTCCGGCGAGATGCCGATGACGCGCGTTCCGGTAGCCGCGAATTCCGCCCCCAGCTCGGTGAAGGCCTGCGCTTCCTTGGTGCAGCCGGATGTATCGTCCTTCGGATAAAAATAGACGACGACGGGATTACCCTTCAGCCGGGACAATTTGACCCTGTCACCGGAATCGGTCTCCAGGTCGAAATCTGGAGCCTTCTGCCCTTGGTCGGCCATGCCCGCCTTCCTTTCGTCTCTTTTCGGTTTGAGATCGACGGTCTTGACGTAGTCGAGTTGTCGGAGCTTCGCCAGTGGGGACTGGCTGATCGGCTGGCATCGCTCGGCAAGGTGCAGACTGCGGCAGGACGATGCCGCATGCGGGCGGATCGGTAGCTGGGTGGTTGCCTGCTGCTTCGGGGGGATACGGGTGGCTTCGGCGCGCGACGGCGACAACTCGGACGGTGGCGGCGCGCCGCGGACGCCGCTGCGTGGCCGCACGCTCGACGATTTGCGCACAACGCCGCAGACCCGGCCCCGGACCGATGCGTACCGCGCGTCGTCGGATCCTCGTTCTGAGTCGCCGCGACGGGCCACGCCCGAGCCTCGGGAAACGCCCAGGCGCGCACGGTCCTCGCCAACTCGCTTGCTCACAGCCCCACTACGCTGGCTCGCCGTCTCGGTCGGCGTCCTCGTGCCCCTGGCGCTGCTCGGGCTGGGCCTTGTCTATGTCAAGCTGCTCCACGGCGCCGTTCCGCTCCGGTTTCTGGTCGAGCCGATCCGGGAGGCACTGGCAGCAGAACTCGGGGGGGTGAATGTCGCCATTGGCGATGCGGCGCTGCATCGCAGCCCGAGTGGCGGGTTCGAGGTGCGCCTCGCAGATCTGCGGCTGTCGGCCAAAGCAGGCGATACTGCGGTGCGGGCGGCGGAGGCCATTGTCGGTCTCGAGCCGAGTGCCCTGTGGTCGGGCCAGGTCGCCGCCTCGCGGATCGTGCTGATCGGTCCCCGTCTGGCGTTGTCTCAGGACGAAGCGGGCTTGCCGGGCTTTGCGGCGTCAGCCTGGCCGCAAGGAGCAGCAGAGAGCGGTCCGGCCTCGCGGCCCGCGAACACCGATGTGGCCGCCGATCCGCGTGCCACGAGCGGCAGCCGGTCGGCTCCGGAGGGCGAGCGCGTAGAGCGCATCAACCTTGCGCGCGCACTGGCGGAGGCGGTGGCGCATCTGCGCAATGGCGGTGAGGCCGCATCACACTTGCGAACGTTCGGCGTGCGCGACGCGACACTCGAGGTCGAGGAGGCTGGGCAGCGTACCATCTGGCTCGTGCCGGAAATGGAGGTCGCTCTCGACCATCTGAAGCGCCGGAGCGTGATCACGGGGCAGGGGCGCGTGGCTGCTGGCGGCGTGCCGTTCGGAGTGGAGTTCCGCCTTGAGGAATCCGACAAGGCGCGATCGCTCAAGCTCGAGACCCGAGTGGAAGGTCTGAGCCTGCCTGCGCTCGCGAGCAATATTCCGCATCTGGGCCTGCTCGGGGCGCTCGATGTGCCGGTCACGGCGCGTGGCGAGATGGAGCTGACGAGCGAGGGGGAAATCGTCGAAGGCCGCTTCGATGTCGTGCTCGGGCGAGGTAGCCTCTTGCCCGAGGCTCTGGGGGGCCTTGCGGTCGGCATCGACGGCGGCAGGCTCGCATTTCGCTACGCGGGAGCCGATAAACGCCTGACCCTGGCACCCAGCAAGCTCGAGCTGGACGGCAGCTGGGTTCGCCTCGAGGGCGACCTCACTCAGGTTGCCGCTGCGGGTAATGCGCTCCACGGATGGCAGCTTGATCTGGCCTCAATCGAGGGCGCTATCACCAAAACCCATGATCGGGCAGCTGTTCCCATCGACAAGCTCGCGCTACGTGCGCGGTTGTGGCCGGCGAGCGGGGCCTCCGAACTCGTCTCACTTTTGTTCAAGGCGGGGGGTGCTGAGCTGGAGGCGCGCGGCACTCTAATCGGCGGCGAGAGCCGCAGCGCCAGCCTCGATGGTCGTATCGGGCCGATCGATGCGGCGAAACTAAAGGCGATCTGGCCGGCGAACCTCGCACCGATCGCGCGCAATGCGGTCATCGAGCGGCTTCTGGGCGGCAAGCTCAACGGCGGCACGTTCCGCGTCATTACCGGCAAGGGCCGCGCGATGCCCGGGATCTCCCTCTCGCTCGAGGCCGAGGGCATCTCGATCGCGACCGCGAACGGACTACCGCCGATCACCGTGCCACGTGTGCTCGTCAATCGAGAGGATGATCGTCTCGAGATCTCGATCCCTGATGCCCATCTTGCGACGTCGGCTACGCGGCGTGCGAGCATCAAAGGCGGAGCGATCGTGATCACGGGTCTCGACCAGCCCCGACCCGTCGCCGAGATCACCGGACGCGGACAGACCACGATCGCGGCGTTGGTCGAGATCGCCAGCCGCGAGGCGGTCGGACTGCTGAAGTCGGCGCAGATTCCTGCAGGGGCCGATGGCAAGGTCGAGGGCCAGTGGCGTGCAACCGTCCCTGTTGCCGAGCAGGTCGCGCTCGCGGATACGAAGATCGAGGCCAAGATCCGGATCACCGATGGCCGCATCCCGAATGTCGTGGGACCGCACGACGTGACCGGCGCCGCCTTCACGATCGGCGAGCATGCGGGTCAGGCCCATCAGCGCGTTGAGCGGC
>LNFM01005768.1_pt1 | contig 21032 bp, 18 predicted proteins | sample 596031 | NCBI WGS metagenome assembly LNFM01 (sample SAMN04254537, study PRJNA301005) | activated carbon metagenome | isolation source: dual media filters at the Ann Arbor, Michigan drinking water treatment plant | place: USA: Ann Arbor
TCCGATGCGCTTACGTCGACCGCTGGCTCGCCGTTCACGCCGCCTTCTTCCTCCATTCGGAGCTCCCGATCAAGAGGGGACCTGAACGGTTACGTGTGTGCAGGGTATCAGGCGGCGGGCGGAGTGGGGGTTGAAAGCGCGTGCTCGAACGCCTTGCCCGCAAGGACAACTTTGCAAATCGAGCCGCTGTGCTCGAGGGCGACGAGCACCGCGTTACGAGGGTCGCTGCGGTCCCTTCGCGCCCCCGGAACGACAGGTTTCGACGGAGCACTCGCGGACCACTCGGGCGGAGAGGTGACGAAGACCTTCGAGCCGCTCGCAGCCAGACGCTCGAGGTCGGAGCGCTGCGGAGGCTGCTTGGCTGTCGCATGCTGAAACGGTGTGACGACTGCAATTTCAGGGCGCATTCGCTTCCACAACCCGGCGTCGTGCGCCCCCTCCGAGCCGTGATGAGCGACGTTGACGAGCTGCACGCGGTCGCCGTCCGACAACTTCACGCCGTCACGAAACGGGCCCCACCCGTGCGTCGCAACAGCCGACGCGAGGAGGTCGCCCGCAAGAAGAACGCGCGCCTTGCCCCACGAGAGAAGCAGCGCGCCGCTCGTTTTGTTGGGGTCGGCGCCGCTCCAACGGACGCTAGCGTTGCGTAGCTTGGCGTTGGCGTCGAGCACATCAGCCGGCGGAGGACCTACCGGAATCAGGCAAAATTCCTGGTCGCCGATCGACTCTGCATACCTTCCCGCGTCCCACTCCAGCCTCTTGTGATCAACTTGGTTCGCACGCTTCGCAAGAAACGACTCCAGTTGAGTGAGGACCGTATGCAGAGCCTCGCGGCGCGGGCCGCGCAAGCCTGCCGCGCGTGCCGCGGCTTCGAGGTCGAGGTCGGAAACAACCGAAGTTCGCCACAGTCGCCTCGGTGGATATTGTGCGAGCACAGCATCGAGCCCCAGATAGTGATCCTCGTGCATGTGCGTGACGCACGCGAAGTGGAGCCACTCGTGCCGACGACGACGCGTACGAGCCCAGCTCTGCCATGCCTTCATCCACTCGACGATGAACTCGTGCACCGGATTGCCCGCGCCAGTCTTCGCATCGGTCGAGGGGGCGCAACCATCGACGACCCCGACTTCATCGTTCGGCAACACGACGACGATCGCTTCACCGCGCCCCGGACCGAAGATCAAGACGTTCAGCTTTCCCCGCTCGACATGCTTCGCTCGAAGGCGTTCGACTGACGTAACCCCCCACTCGCTCATGGCTCTGAGGTCCCTTCGATTGCACTGTCGCTTTCGACGAAGCGAGCCTCGAAACGGTGATCGTTGATCGCCGCGTCCCACCATGAGCTCGCCTCGATCTGCGCGGCGATCGAAGGAGCCTCCTTGGTGTACTCACTCCACTCCTTTTTGGTCCACGACGCGATCCACGTTGGCCCGACAGGCTCCTCGAGCAGCTCGACCAACAGCTCGAGTTCTCCGTCTTCGTGGTGTTGCAGCTCGATGATGTGCCCGCGGTACTGAGTGAACTGTGCCCTTCCATCCGCCAGTCCTTCGAGCAAGGAGTCGTCGTTCACTCCCGCGATACAGTACCGCGCCGGCGCGACCTCCACGTGCCGAGGTCCGAGCGCGATCGATGCGTCCCCTGAAGGCTCCGCCGTCCAGTATTTGGGCGGCACGCATTTCGCCGTGACCTCGAGCTTCCAGAGGTCGCTCATGGTTCGGCCTCCAACCAGTCGAACTGTTCATTTGGGATTGCGTCTTCCGCGCGAAAGATTCGCAGCGACGGGTTGTTGGGCACCCAAATCGCCGACGCAAACTGCGGCGCCCAATCGCTCGCGTCGGCGCTCTCCGTCGGCGCATCGAGAACACTGCCGGTCGGTGCTCCACCGAGCGCATCGCGCAGTTCGTCACGCATCTGCACAGCGCTGCCTTCGTCGGAGCGATTCACGATCACGCGAACGCGATCATCGGTCGTGGCGCGGAGCCACCGCGCAGCGGCGCGGAGGTCCTGCAGGTCCCGCGAAGTCACGACGAACGCACGGCCTCGGCGCGTCTCGATGTCCTGAAACACGCGGTCGGTCGGTCGATTGTCTGCAAGATCGACGACCCCGTCACGGGCGCTCAGTCGCATGACGGCGCTCAACACGGCCCGCGATAGCCCGGGAATCGTCGGAGGGACATCGAGCACCACGTGGAGATCGCGGAGCGTTTCGTCCGCTTCATTTCGATCCGACGACAACACGCGAGAGATCAACGTCTCCAGGCGTGCTTCGAGAAACGCCGACTGGTGCTCGTCGAAGATCACCGGGAGAATCCGCTGCAAGTCCCGCGGCAGCGCGCTCGACGGCAACACGTCGAGGTTCTTTGGCGCGCCGTTGTACTTCCAGAAGAGGCTCCGAGGATCCGCATCGAGGCTGCCATCCAACGGCGCAAACAGGAGGTAATCGTTGAGAAACGCAACGTGACGTTGTCGCGGATCAACCTCGTCGCCGCGGCGACGAACCGCGGCGCGAGTGTCGTCCACCGAGCACCACTCAGCGGCCGCGCTATCGAGCGCCAATACGTTGTCCTCGCTCACACGCGGAGCCTGCAGCGGCAGCACGTCTGCGAGGCTCGTCCCGGTGAGGTCCATATCCACAAGCAGCACGCGCGCATCGGGATGCTTCTTCGCGAGTTGCAGCGCGTTGAGCGTGGCGAGAGTCGACTTTCCGACGCCCCCTTTGACCGAGTGAAACGAATACAACGCGAGAACGCTCACCGAGACGCTCCCCTCGCAAGAGGTGTCTTCGTCGGAGGCTCCGCGTGGAGACCCAAACGACGCACGTCGCGCATCAGGTCTTCGCGTTGCTGCACGACGGGCACGCGCGCCATCCCGCGCAGCTTCTCCGTCCACGGATCACGAAGGTCTCGTGGAGCCTCTTCCCACCGACGCAACGCGACGAGCATCGCGTTGAGCCGAAAGGTAGAAGCGACGGCTTCGCTCGTCACGACACCATGGAGGCGTTCGAATACGGCTCGAAACTGCTCGCCGTTCTTGCTCCGCGAGGCGGCCACGCCCAACGCGTCGAGCAGCGCCGAGGACCACTCGTCGACGCGCTCGTCGACCATCGTCCACACCGCGTCGACGTCTGCCTCATCGAGCACATCGAAAAGCCCCGCGGCCATCAGACACGCAAAGTTTCGCGGGAGATCCGCGCGCTGCGCCCGCCATGCCATCACACATCGACCGCGGCGCTCCGACGAGAGCGCTGCACCTTCGCGCCAGACGGTGATCGCAAACCAATTGTAGAACTCAGGCGCGCGCTCGAACGCCTCGATGATCTCTACGAAGACATCGTCGCGCACCCCAACGAGCCAAGGCGTCGCCCACTGCGTGAGGAGTCTCCGCGCGGCGAACGAGGGAGCGACCGACTGGCGCAAGTTCCACGAGAGCGCGTTGTGCTCCGTCGTCGTTGTTGCCCGCGTGGCGTGCAACGCGCTCTCGTGCTCAGCCTCGTTTACGCTCGCGCAGCGGTTGGCAATCGAACGAACGAGCGGCTCGGCGACCGCCGCGATCGCCGCCGGGACTCGGACCTCGAGCACGCCGACCGTCAGCCCCGCGGTGATCGCGAAGTCCACGATCGATTGTGAATCCTCTCGCTCGATGAACCACCGAGGATCGAGCAGATCACGTTCGCCCGCCTCGATCGAGATCTCCTCGTGCGCGAAGAGGTCAACCACGCCCGTCGCCCCTCGAAGCGCGAGCACGCCGTGCAACCAACGCGCTAGCGACCACGTGCGAAGCACCGCATGTGGGTGATTGTCGCCGCAATTGATCAGCATCGCCGCCCGGAGCAGCGCTCTCTCGCGACGCCACAGCAGGTCTGGATCGGGCACGATCGCCGTCGACGGAGCGTCGAGCGAAAACGCCGTCGCAACGCGCGAGAGCAGCTCTTCGCGCAACGCGCGTACCGTGCCGCCATCGACCGAACGATTGCGTTCGCTCGCGACCCGCACCAGCGAACCGAGCGCTACGCCGCGTACGAGCCATAGCGTCCCATCGTCGAGAGCACTCAGGGCACCAGCAGTGCCAGCGGGCTCGGGTCGCCAATGGGTCAGCGGCCAGCCGGGGATCGTGGCGTGCAACGACTTCCAGCCTGGCTCGTGGGCGTCGAACCATGCGTCCAGCGAAGCGCGGTCGCGAGGCAGATCCGCTACGCCCGCAGCGCGATGCAGCGCAGCGAGATCAACGCGACCGAGCGCCGCTCCGAGCGCGCCGAGAGAATCCGACGTCGAGAGCACCAGCCAGCCCGGCGAGGTCGCGAACCCGCCAGGCCAATGGTCGCGCGCCGACGGATCGACTGCCAGCGCGTGATCGATGATCCAGCGCTTCGAGGGGTCGATGGGGTCGATCTGGCCGTCGTGCGACATCGCGTCGTTCAGTCCATGGACGGTACCGCAAGCGATGGAACAGGGCGAATAGATCGAGCGCGGAGTGCTTGCGAGCGAGGCGTGGCGATGTAAGTGTCACTGTCGCGAGGTCAGGCGGGACGAGCAATGAGCGACGACAGGGCAAAGCTGGAGGAGATCGCGGTGGCCTGGGGCGAAGAGCTCGAGCAGCGCGAGATCGATGACATCTTCTCGAAGAAGAACGAGTTTCGCGCCTGGGTGAAAGAGGCGGGAGCGACCCCTGGCGTTGCTCTGCGTATCGGGCAGGCGCTTGTGCTCGACGAAGGCAGCGTCGTGGCAGCCAAAGCACTCGGACGGGCGCTGTCGGACAGTATTCCCGCAGAGTTGCAAGGCAGCCTCGGCGGCGTCGAGCAACGAGCGCGTCGTTTTCGAGTGGTGTGCCACTGGTTGAGCGACGCACTAAGCGAAGGGCGCACAGACGTGATCCTCGCTGCCGCGAGTCCACGTCTGTTTCGAAGCGGGGCAGCAGCCGATACGCTTGCCAGCCTCGAAGGAGAGCCACTCGATCGAGAGAAGCAAGGAAATAGTCTGTCCCAACCGTCGTCGCCGACCAAGCTCACGGTCGGTTTCGCCGCACCGGATGAGGCAGATGCGGCCTTCACCAATTGGGGGGCGTCCCCTCAGCATGCACCATACGCACAAGCGTTCTCAGCTCGATTGTTGCAGTTATTCACATCAGTGAAACAGAGTTTCGATCGAGTCTCTACGCACATCGCAAAGAGCAATTCCGAGCTACATGGCTCGCTTGCAGCTCTAGCTGAAGCGGCCAACGATCTCGCCTCTCAACAGCCACGCGAGTCCCTCCTTTGGTGGGGCCAGGCACGCTATTCGACGTCGACGCGCCAGCCCTATCGACGCATCACAGACCCCGCGCTCCGCATCGTCCTCGTAGCCCACGAAGCCGCGACCGTCGGACACTCGCTCCCTCTCGAGCCCGCCGCTTCGTTCGTCGTCGAGACGCTTCGTTCCATGGGCGTCGATCCATCGGCCCAGCGCTCACTCGCAGAATGGATGCGCGACACATACGGCGCGATCGTCGCGCTGCCTGACGATCAGCGTCCTGCTGTTGGAAAGGAGCTCGCCGCCGCAATCGAGACAGCCCCCGCCGGACTCGCCGCAGCGTGGTGCGCAGTCCAATCGAAGCGAAATGCAGGATTCGACGCAGTGAAGGACAGCGAGAAGCTCGGCCTCGACTTGGACGCCAAGATCGATTGTGGCGATTGGAGTTCGTGGCTCTATCGCGAGTACGTGCTCTCCGCGCTGCTCGAGGAGTGACAGACGTCGTGCCCCTTCCACTCGTTCGAAGACCGCTAGTTTGCCAGCGCAAAGGCTGTGAGTTTCCCAACGGTGGTCGCTGCGCGAGGTCCGCCGAGTTCGACGACCCCGAGGCGCAGTGCATCGAGCTCGTTCGCGAAGAGGCGGAAGTACCAGAGGATCCGTCAGCGCCCGTTGGCGCGACGAAGCCGGCGCGCGAGCTCGGCCCGTTCGAGTGGTCCGGTGTGCACCTGCGCCGAGACGATGCGCGTCGACTCCCGAACCCGCTCACGGTCGCGGTGCTCGGCCATCGCGATGCTGGAAAGACCACGCTGCTCGCGTCGTTCTTTCTCGCGCTCGCAGCCCGCACCGATCCAGATTTTCCGTGGCGTTTCGCTGGCAGTCGCACGCTCTTCACCTTCCTGACCCTCGCAGATCTCGCAGCGAAGTGGCGCGGATATGCGTCGAGCACGACCATCGTTCCTCACACACCCAAGGGGATCGCCGCGCAGTTCGTGCACCTGGCGCTTCGCACTCCGCGAGCCACCGATCCGCGCGTCGTCGACCTCGTCATCAGCGATGTGAGCGGTGAAGATATTGCTGAGTACGCCCTGAATCCAACGCCGGACCTCGAGCCGACGATGGAGTTCGTTCGCAACGCAGATGCATTCGTCTTTCTCGTTGATTGCGTTCGGCTCATGCGCGCGAAGCCGGAAAGCACCGAAGTGATCGGATCGGCGTACGACAGCCTGCTGTCGAACATGCTGCAGATGGTGAGCAATGTTCTGCACAAACCCCGAGAGCAGCGCGCAGTCCCTGTCGTCGCTGTTTGGACGAAATTCGATGTCGTCGCGCAGGACGTGCCGCCACCTGACGAGCCATCGCTCGACAAGACCCGTTGGGGAAAGCTCGGAAAGAAGGCGCTGAGAACGCTCGCTGGCCTGCATCGACTCCGTGATGCGGGCGTGCCGGTCTCTCTGTTTCCCGTCAGCGCGTTTCCTGCCGCGATCGAGCACGCACGACCGTTCAACGTGTGTCTGCCGTTCGAAGAGATCCTTCGTTCGAGAGAAGCAACCGTCGCGCAACGCATCGATCCGCCGATTCCCATGGACCTGCAGCATCCATTCTTTGCGATGCGTCGCGGAGACCTGCCGTGAGCGCGACGACCATCACCCTCCTCGGCACGCGCTCGAGCGGAAAGTCCACCTGGCTCGGGGCGTTCATCGATGCGCTGGACCGCAGCGAAGCGCTGAGGTTCGACCTCGCCCTCCGGCAGGACGATGATGCACGAACACGGATGCAGCTCTCGCAACCGTTGAGCGACGGTCGATTCGCGGATCGAACGCCCGACACCGGCGCGCATGCCAAGGTGCGCCTCGTTCCGCAAGGAACGTGGACAACCCAACGCGAGGTGTCCCTCGAAACCGCAGACTACCTAGGCGAAGAGTTCGAGCGCAGCTTCGAGCGCAAGGACGGATTCTGGACTCGCGATTGGTCGCAGCGGGCGAACGCTCGCGCGTTTGCGCTCGTTCTTCGCCCCAACGACCTCGTTGCTCTCCCACAGATTCCACCGCCATCCGCCGAAGAGCTCCGCCGCGTGCGCGCGCTGTTTGGCGAGAAGGCGATCGAGCCCTCCGTGCGTACGTTGCCATTCGGTCCAGAAGACGTGGCACCGCAACTTGCCGAGTCGCAACAGCCCGTCGAACTGGCGCCGCGGACGCTCCCTCCGACGCTGCCAACGTTGATCGAGATGCTGCAATTCGTTCGCGCCCATCGCGGGTTGTCGATCGGCGAACGTCCAGACCTGCGCCTCGCGCTCGTCCTCTCAGCGTGGGACGCGGTCGAGGCAAGCGTTCAATCCCTCGGACCAGAGCGCTTTCTGCGAGAAAAACTGCCGCTGCTCGCGGACTTCATCTGGAGCAACTTCGACCCGGCCCAAACTCGGTGCTTCGGGCTCAGCGCGACCGGTGGCGACCTCCGGGACGAGTCGTACGCAGAGATGTTTCGCGATCGCGACGGCCCCTTGGGCTACGTCGAGTGGAGCACGAGCGCCGACGAAACCAAGAGAGACTCGGACATCTCGCTTCCATTCGCGTGGCTGATTGCAGGAGACTCCGCGCTCGAACCGCCCGAGCGGTAGACGCATGAAGCCTGTCGCACAGACGCTGCACGGATATCGCGACGGGCACCGCGAGCTCGCTCGCTTCGGCGACCTCGACAACAGCGAGGGGTCGCTGCTCGACCGGCTCAGCGACCTCTCGGGGTACATCCCGACGGGCCACGAGTTCGACCACTATGTTTCGGGATTCCCCTGCGGGCGCTACTACGCGCTCGCTGCAACCTGGCCCGACAAGCTCGCGCCGCGATCGGGCGCTGTGCTCACGCACACTGTCCTCTTCGAGCAGCAGAGCACACGCTTGGAGCTGCTCGAAGAGCTCTCTCGCTGGCTCATCCGTCCGAGTTCGATTCGCGACGCTCAGCGATACGAAGAGCGTCCGTCGGCCCCGACGACAGCGTGGTTTGGCGGCGCCGAGCCAGAATCTGTGTGCCTGCGAGCGATCGTGCGTCGCTTCTTCTCGCGTCCCCAGCGCCCTGTGCTCTGGATCGACGATGCTTCCAGCGAAGACACTGTGGCCCGGTTGTGGGCCATGCTGCCCGCCGCGGACCAACGAAGCTTCGCTTTTTGCACGATGGCGCTCGGTGATCGAACGCTCCGCCAACGTCCTTTCGATCTGCTGGTCGTCCCGTCGAGCGCTCGCGCTCGCGTGCTCGGAGTCACCGACCGCGAAGCGGTGTTCGAGTACGAACTCGACGCTGAGCAAGAGCTCGGTCCGATGCCCCCGTGGTTGCAGGCGCTCGTCGACGGCGGACGCAGCGCGCTCGACTTGCTGGACCGAGCTCTCGCGGAAGAAGGGCTGCGACTTCCCCGAGTCAGTGACTTCGCCAAAGCGTTTCGTTTCGTCGACCTCCGCGCGGATGCCTCGGCAGATCTCGCCGTGGCTCGCACCCGGGCTGATTTGCTTTCGCAGGTATGGCCTCACCTCTCCGTCGAACACCAGGCTGTCGGCATTGTGCTCGACCAACTGCTGCAACTCGTCCCCAGTGCTGGAACCGCGGGACAGCCATGGTGGGAGTGGCGCGATTTTCTCTCGCGTCCGCTCGTGCAGGCGCGGCTTCTCGCCGATGAAGCGTTCTCGCAAAGGACCGAGGCGCTCATCGTCGCTGATGCGTCGCGACGACTCGAGCAAGACGCCGAACGACTGTGGCCTGCATGGGTCGTCGAAGTGTCGAGCAACCGGTGGCGCGCGGTTTCGCGTGGCGTCGGCGCAGCATCGTCGAGCTTCGTAGCAACGCGCCCGGACGCCGAAGCAGCGTTTCACGCGAAGGAGTGGCTAGCGACGCGACGCACGGATGAGTGGAGCGAATTCATCGAGCAACTCACGAGGAGCCGAACGAGCGAAGCTCGCCGCTCGCTTTCGCGATCCATCGCAACGGCACTACCGACGACCGTGCCAGCGTTTATCGCGTGCGCGCAACGGCTGGCAGATGCCCGCTGGTCGTACGAGTTACTGCGAAGCATCTCTGCGGTTTCGGAAATCGATACGCTCAGAGACATCGCGCGCTGGGCGACACCGAAACAGCTCGCTGAGTTGGACGAACTCAGCGACGCAGTGTGGGTCGACTGGATGCTCCGTGAAGCTCCTCGGGAAACCGCGTGGAAATCGACAGAGTGCATCGACCGCATGCGAACGGCGCTTCCGAGACAACGCCTCGACGCGTACACGCTGAGGAGCCGAGTAGGTGACGACGCGCGGCTCGAGTGGGTGCTCGACGCGATCGCGGATGTTCTCGACGAACAGACGCTCTACGAACTGGCCAAGGTGCACGCCGCGCTTGTGCGAAGACTGGTCGAACGGACCACGTTGCACGTGCCCTCTCGCGACCTCGCGGCGCTCGTCCGCGCAGCGCCGAGCGAGACATGGACCGACGCAACGTGGCGCGACGGACTCGACGCGATGCCGACAGCGCGAGCGCACGCGGTTGTCGAGCGCGTTTTGCCTGTGCTCGTAGAAGCCAACGCCGAGCTGCGTGTCCTATCGAGCTTGTTTTCGAGCAGCGCAGTGCGCGCGTGGATTACTTGGGCGGAGAGCGAATCGAGGGCCATCGGTCGAGTCGTCGGCGCAGCGCACCTCCCGTTGCTCGCCGCAGCGGCTGCAAACTCGCTGGAACAAGCGCCCACAAATCAGTTCGGTTGGGTCGCGGCCCTACTTCGGCCTGCGATCGAGCGAGCGAATCTGTGGAGCTCCGCCAACAGCGAGGCGGACCTCACACGGCTGTTCGAGCGGGTCGATGACGCGACGCGTGTGGCGCTGGGCTCCGAGTTAGTGCTCCAGATACGCTGGTCGCCGCGCACCTTTCGGTCCGAACGGATTCTCGCCCTGATCGTCGCCCCGCTGCACCAGCGCTTGCTCGACTACGATGTGTTCGGCTACCGCTGGAGCTGGTTTTCTTGGGACCGCGCAAGAGCGTTTCGAGAGTGGCTGACCGAGCACTGGATCGAGCGCTCGTTTCCTCCGCGAGCGCTCGTGCGAGCGACTCGTGGAGAGGTCGAGTTTCTCGGGCGTATTCTCGAGTGGCTCCGCAGTGAGCGAGGCAAGGACAAGAAGCGCTTCCGACGCGAGCTCGCAGAGTCCACGCTGCTCGAGTTTCCCGATCGAGGGCCGCTCTGTTCGCTCGCGCAGCACATCCTCGACGACTGACCCACGCACGCGCAGTTCACGAGCGCTCATGATTCCGTTCATGGGCGCCCATGACCGCGATCACAGGGGCTCACCGCGGCCCGTACGCAGGTCGCGCGCTGCCGAGCTCGTAGGCGCCCAGGTCCGGCGCCGCGCCCGCGAACCCATCGTTGACGTTGGCGAGCCGCACGCCCACGTCCACCGCGGCGCTCGCCGCGCGCAACCTCACGTCCGGCGCGCTCGCAGCAGGAACCACCGCGCTCGGATACGCCACGCTCGCGGCGAACACCGACAGGTCGACGCTCACCGCGCGACGCTCGGTCGTCATCGCCCGCAGCTCGGCGAGCGAGCTGAACCGCGCGCTCCCGAGCCTCCCGGTGAACATCCCCGTCGTCGACCCGAAGCCGTCGTAGTCGAGGTCGCAGCTCGGCTGCGCAGTGGCGATCGAGAGCACCTGCCCCGTGCCCGAGCTGTAGCCGTTGTACATGCCGCCCGGGCCGCCGATGAAGAGATTGTTGCGGCTGAGCGTGAAGTGAATCGCCTCGCTCGTGTACACGCCGAACGCGTCGCCGTTCTTCACCACGGTGTTGTGCAACAGCACGTCCCCGTAGCTCGTGCGCTGCAGCTTGAACGCGGACAAGATCACGTTGTACGCGACGTTGCGGACGAAATAGTTCGGCCCGCCCAGGGACGGCTGCGAGCTCATCGCGATGAACGTGTTGGTCAATCGATTGCGCACGATCCGACAGTTGTGCGCGCAGAAGTCCGCTTCGATTCCGTCGTCGCCCGCGTTGTCGATGTCGTTCTCGACGACGTCGATCGAGTGTTGATCCACCGCAGCGGCGTCCTCGTGAAACGAGATCCCGTCACGAAAGCCCGTGACGCGGTTGTGCTCGACCACGTGGCCCGGCCCCGTCACCATGATGCCCTCGCCCACGTTGGTCCCCGAGACGCCGAAGGCCGCGAGCTCCCAGCGCGACGCGCCGCGCACGATGTTGTCCGCGATGTAGCTGTTCTCCGAGCGGGTCAGCGACACGATCCCGTCGCCCGTCGTCTCGACGGTGTTGCGCACGATCGTGATGTTGCTGCAGCTGTTGAAGCGCACCCGACCGCGGATCGTCAGCCCCTCGATGCGAATGTCCCTCCGCGAGAACATGTCGATGTTGCCGGTCACCACAGCGCCCGCGCTCGATCGAAGCGTGATGGGACGGCCCGCGGCGCCGTCGCGCATGATCGTAAACGGCGCGTAGTTTCCCGCGGCCATCTCGAGCACATCGCCAGGATTCGCCATGTTCAGCACGGACACAAACGTCGCGGGCGTCACGGGTCGCACGACCGCTCCCGCAGCAACCACAGGCACCGGCCGCGTCCTCGCGCTCAGCGTCCGCACCGCGCAGCCCCCGTCCGGATCGAGCAACGACAGCTCGATCTCGTACTCCGTGTCGGGCTCGAGGTCGAAGATCGATCCCGAGTGCCGATTGGCCCAGGAGAATCCCGACGTCGAGCCCGCAGGCACGCGGCGCAGCGGCATCGCGCTTCGATAGGTCGCCTCGCCCCTTCGCCGATAGCGCACGGACACCACGCCGTTGTTGTTGGCGTCGCCCGTGATCGCCCACTCGATCGAGAGGTTTCGCAGCGTCGGCGACGGCGTCGTCGTCGCGCCAGCGACGGTCGAGTTCGCCGTCATCGGGCCGGGCGGCGGACACATCGGGCTCGCGCTGTCCGCTGGCGAAACGCCGCTGTCCGTCACCGAAGCGTCGGGCACGACGGTGTCCACGACGGGCACATCCATCACGATCGCATCGCGCTCGACGCCGGTGTCCGTCGGGACAGCCACGTCGTCTGGCGCGTCCCGCTCGGAGACATCGTCGGTCGGGCCCGAGACCTCTGCGCGATCAGCCTGAGAAATTCCAGTATCTCCGCGGTCTCCGCCGGCGTCGTCCATCGTCGTCGGCGTCGAACACGCGAGCAAGCAGAGCGCCGCAGGCGCGAGCTTCATGGTACGCATCGAGCTTCGAATTGTCGCACGGCCCGCGCCACCGAGGTTCGACCGACGACATCGAACGGCACACCATGAAGTTAGCAATCCTGGGCGCATCCGGCGGCATCGGCCGACTCCTCGTCGAGCAAGCGATCGCGCGCGGACACACCGTGACCGCCGCGGCGCGACCGTCATCGAAGGCCGCAGAGATCACCGGCGCGACGCTCTTGCGAGGCGACCTCGAAGACGAGGCGTTTCTTCGCAAGGTCATCACCCACGGAGGAAAGTGCGACGCCGTGCTCTCGGCGCTCGGCCATCGTCTGCCGGGGATCGCGCCGTGGCACAAGCCCGAGCAGCCCGAGTTTCTGCGCAAGAGCACGGATGCGCTCGTCCGCGCGATGAAGGCCGAGGGTGTCTCCCGCGTGATCGCGGTGTCCTCGGGCGGCGTCGGCGACAGCCGCGACATCATCCCGGCGGCCTTCAAGCTCTTCGTCGCGATGTCCGCGATGAAGACGGTGTTCGCGAGCCTCGACGAGATGGAGCAGCGCTACTTCGCCTCGGGCCTCGAGGTCTGCATCGTTCGCCCGAGCGGGTTGACCGACGAGCCCGCGACCCACCGCGTCGTGATCGCGAAGAAGTACGTGGGCCGCGCCAGCATCCCGCGCGCGGACGTCGCCGAGTACATGCTCGAGCAGTGCGAGAAGCCGTCGTTCACCGAGAAGACGCCGTCCATCACCGTCACAGGGGCGTGATCTCCGCGCGCGTTCGCGGTACACAAGACGCCATGGCCTCCGCGCGCGACATTGCAGGCAAGCTCGTCGTCGTCGTCATCCTCGGCGCGTCGGGCCTGGGGTTGTACAACATCGTCAGCGACATGGCCCCGGTGCTCAAGCTCGCGCGCATCGCCCTGGCGTGCCCGAGCGAGCAGGCCTGTCAGCTCTCGCGCTACGACCGGCGCCCGTGGGAGCAGCGCTTCGAGATCTTTCTCAATCGACGAGGCAAGGTCGTCCGCTGCTCGCCGCAGTACCTTCTCGTCGGCGCCTACCAGTGCCGCGTCACCGACGAGCAGGCAGCCGCGCCAGTGCTCGCGCGCTGAGACGATCAACGAATCGAGAGCGACCCGTGTCCACTGCGAACGAGCCCGCCGCATCGCGAACGTTCATCGACACCCGAGAGGGGCGCTTCGGCCTCGTGACCACGCCCGCCGTGCCGTCCGCGGTCTCGCCCGATGACCGCGCGAACGACGGGGCCAACACCGTTCTCTATCTCCACGGGTTTCCCGATCAGCCCGAGACCAGCGTCGCGCTGTTCGAAGCGCTGGCGGCGCGAGGATTCACGACACACGCGCCCTTTCTGCGCGGGTATGCGCCGAGCCCCCTGCGCGGGCCCTTCACCCTCGAGCAGCTCACGAGCGATGTGCTCGCGATCATGGACGCCCTCTCTCCGGACAAGCCCGTACACGTGCTCGGTCACGACTGGGGCGCGGTGATCACCTATGGTCTCGCTGCGCTCGCGCCAGAGCGCGTGGCGAGCGCGGTGACGATGGCCGTTCCGCATCCGCTGCGGTTTCTCGGGGCGCTCTCGTCGCCGACGCAGCTCCGTCGAAGCTGGTACATGGCGTTCTTTCAGGCGCCGCTCGTGCCCGAACGGGCGATCCGCGCGAGAGACTTCGCCCTCGTCGATCGACTGTGGCGCGCGTGGTCTCCTGGCTACGAACTGCCTCCCGCGCTGCGCGCGCGACTGCACGAGACCTTCACCGCGAGCGGAGCGGCGCCGCTCGAGTACTACCGCGCGATGACTCGCCCGATCGGCCAGGCCATCGCGCGACTTCGAGGTCCCCTGACGGCGAAGATCACCGTGCCGACTCTTCACCTGCAAGGGGCGCGGGATGGGTGCATCGGCCCCGAGGCGTGCTCGGGCGCCGGGCGCTATTTTTCCGCTGATTTTACAGAGCAAATCGTCGAAGACGCCGGGCACTTCCTCGCGCACGAGCGCCCCGAGCTGGTCGCTGACCGCACAGTCGCGTGGATTCGACACGACTTCGATCGAGCGTCGCGCGACCAAAGCGTTCGTGCCGGCATCGTACCGGACTGAAGATGACACGCCGCACACACCCCATTTCGCCCTCGAAGCTCCTCAGCACGCTGCTCTTCGCCTCGACTGCCGTCATGGTGTCCTGCGGACGGCCGGGCGGACCGGTACCCACGGTGCCGTCGAGAGTGGTCGGCCACTGTATCTATCGCAACAATTTTTCGGGGCGCGACGAGTGTCGCGATTACCTCGGCGACGGATGGAGCGAGACGGCCGTCACGCAAGACTGTCAGCGCCGCAACTCGACTGCGGTCATTGGCATGGCGTGCTCGTACCCATCGACGCTCGGTCAGTGCATCCTCGACGCCAATCGCCCCAACGTGTCGCGGCTCACGTTTCCCGGCAGCGACGTGTCCCAGTGCAGCGGAACGCAAAACGGCTGCGAGTTCTGGGGCGGTGGGTTCTTCGTCCCGAGCATGGTGTGCGGCGGCGTTCCTCCCTCGACCAACATGCCGCCCGCCATGTTGCCGGTGTTTCGCCAGCCCGAACAAGTGTGTCGCATGCCGCGCGCCGGCGAGCCCGCGGGCATGTCCCCGGGCGGACAGGTCTGCACGTGGGCCGCGATTTCGGGCTGCACCGAGCCGGGTCGCAAGTACGCCGAGAACGCGACGTGCGATCCCGTGTTCACGCAGCGTCCGTACTGGCCCGCGCGGCCAGCGCCCGCGCGCACCACGCCCGACCCCCGAATGAACGACGCGACCTACCGCGCCGAGCTCGAATGGGCGCGGAGCCAGATCGAGTCGTGCGCGTGCGTGTGCTGCCACTCGACGCGACTCACGCCGCGAGGCGCGTCCAACTGGGACATCGACGTGGCCGGCAACTTCATGGACACGTTTCACGACACGGGACTCGCGCTCGGCGCGGGCTGGGTCGACTCGGCCTCGCTCGGCGCGTACCCCCGCGAGCAGAACAACGGCTTCTCGCGGGCGGCCGGCGAGGGTTTGCCCTCGACGGACCCCGCGCGTATGGCGCGCTTCTTCGCAAATGAGCTGCAGAACCGCGGCCGTACGCGAGAGAGCTTCGCCAGCGCGACGCCCTTCGGCGGCCCGATCTATACGCAGATGACCTTCCGTCCGTCCGCGTGCGTCGGCACCGACGGCATCGCTCGCGACGGAACCATCAACTGGACCGGCGGCACCGCGCGCTACGTGTATCTCTTGCGCCCCGACTCGACCAACCCCGGCGTTCCGCCGAACCTCGACACGCCCGCAGGGACGATCTGGCGCATCGACATTCCCTTCGACGGAATGCCCATGAACACCGGCATCCGCTACGGCACGACTCCGATGGGCGCCACGCAGCGCGTCCCCGCCATGGGCGCGATGCCGCCCGCGCTGCAAGCCGGAACGCAGTACTACCTCTACGTCTTGCAAGACGTGGGCATCCCGATCACGCGCTGCCTCTTCACCGCGCAGTGATCGCGTGGGAGCCTCGCGGCTCCCTCCATGGCCCTCCCAGAGATTCTCCGCGCGCGCCTGCGGCTCCCCGTCGTGGGCGCGCCGATGTTCATCGTCTCGACGCCTGACCTCGTCCTCGCTCAGTGCAAAGCAGGGATCGTCGGCTCGTTTCCATCGCTCAACGCGCGGCCCAAAGAGCTGCTCGACGAGTGGCTCTCTCGCATCACCGAAGAGCTGCGCGACTACGACCGCGCGCACCCCGACGCTCCCTCGGCGCCCTTCGCGGTCAATCAGATCTCTCACAAGTCCAACGATCGCCTCGAGCACGACGTCGAGCTGTGCGTGAAGCACAAGGTTCCCATCGTCATCACCTCGCTCGGCGCGAGAGAGGACATCTACAAAGCGATCCACTCGTACGGCGGAGTGGTCCTGCACGACGTGATCAACATCGTTCACGCGCGCAAGGCCGTCGAGAAGGGCGCCGACGGGTTGATCGCTGTTTGCGCAGGCGCCGGAGGGCACGCAGGGACGCTCTCGCCCTTCGCCCTCGTCCAAGAGATCCGTCAATGGTTCGACGGTCCGCTCGCGCTCGCGGGCGCGATCGCCAACGGACGATCGATCCTCGCCGCCCGCGCGATGGGCGCCGACCTCGCGTACGTGGGCTCGGCCTTCATCGCCACGAAAGAAGCCAACGCCAGCGACGCTTACAAACAGGGAATCGTCAGCGCCAAGGCCGCCGACATCGTCTACACCAATCTTTTCACTGGTGTTCACGGAAACTATCTCAAACAGAGCATCGTCGACGCCGGGCTCGACCCCGACAACCTGCCCCACAGCGACCCCACCAAGATGAACTTCGGCTCGAGCGGGAGCTCCCTCGCCAAGGCCTGGCGCGACATCTGGGGCTGCGGTCAGGGCATCGGCGTGCTCGACGAGGTTCCCACCACCGCGGCGCTCGTCGCGAAGTGGTCGGCCGAGTACGAGGCCGCCAAGAAAGACCTCGCGCGCTGAGCGTTGAGCGCCGAGCGCTCAGAGCTTGTCGAGCACCGACGAAGGGACACGCACGAGCTTCTTGTCCCGATCGACGCACACCATCTGGACGAGCCCCTGCACGAGCAGCTTGTCTCCGCGGTAGACGTCCTGCTTGAACGACAGCCGAAACTCGCTCTCTTTGCTGGGCGTCGTGCGGATCTCCAACGTGTCGCCGAAGACGGCCCCCTCGCGAAACGTCATCTCGCACTTGTAGACGACGAAGCCCACGCCGTCCTGTTCGAGCAAGCGCACGAGCTCGCTCACGCCGAGCAGGTGCTCGCGCGCGCGCTCGAAGTACTTGAGGTAGTTCGCGTGGTAGACGAGCCCCGAGTGGTCGGTGTCCTCGTAGTAGATCTGAACCAGAAACGACGCGACAAACGAGGCGCGAACCGGGCTGGCCAGGGTCACCTACCGCACTCGCTCCAGCACACGCCGCAGAAGCCCATGCGGCAGCAGAGGGTCGGCGTCTGAGCGCTGCCGTTCGAGCAGCGACGAGCGCGAGGCAAGCGCATCCTTCGCGCGCAGTCGTTGTCTTGCGTACAGGTGACCGCGCCGCGCTGCGCGAGGAGGTTCGTGTGGTTGTTCTCCGCAGCGCACGCGGAGCCAAAGATCGAGAAGAGCGCCAGGGCGCCGAGGGAGAGGATCGAGCGGTTCACACCAAGAACTTACCGCGAATTGGCGTTGCCCGAATGGGGGGTGACAACGCACGCGATGGTGGCATCATCCGCGCCCTTCGCGCCCCCCCCCTACCTACCTACACCCCCAATGGCTCTCGAGCCCAGCTCCCGCGGCGCCGACGAATCGAGCGTCGAGGTCGGATCGAAGCTCTCACCCTCGACACCTCTGCTGCCATGAACACATCGACCAGCTTCTTTCGCCGCCCTGCCAACGTTGGACTGATCCTCGGACTCGTCGCGATCGCGTCGATCACGGGCTGCAAGCGCATGCGCGGCCGCGGCGGGCGCGGAGGCGGAGGAGGCGCCGCGATGGCAACGCCGAGCAACGACACCGAGCGGGCGTTCTACGCGCTCGGCGCGCTGCAGGCGCAGGGGCTCCGCGAGTTCAACCTGACGACGCGCGAGCTCGCGCACGTTCAGCGAGGAATGCACGACCAGCTCACGGGCGCGCGGCTGCTGGTCAACCCGCGCGAGCAGATCCCGCGCCTCCGAGAGCTCAGCGAAGAGCGCGCCCGCGCGGCCTCGACCGAGACGCGCCGCAGGGGACGCGAGTTCGCCGAGCGCGCCGCGCGCGAGCCGGGCGCGCAGACGTTGCCGTCGGGCCTCGTGTATCGCGACATCTCCGAGGGCACCGGCGCCAGCCCCACGGCACAGGACACCGTGACCGTGCACTACCGCGGCACCCTCACGGACGGAACAGAGTTCGACAGCTCCCGCGGCCGCGGCGAGCCCGCGACGTTTCCGCTCGGCGGCGTGATCCCGTGCTGGACCGAGGGCGTTCAGCGCATGAAGACCGGAGGCCGCGCGCGGCTCGTGTGCCCGCCGGACATCGCGTACGGCGACCGCGGACAGCGTCAGATTCCCGCAGGATCTACGCTCGATTTCGAGGTCGAGCTCATCAGCATCGCGCCCCGCCCCGAGGCGCAAGACGGCGGAGCCGCGGCGCCGCTGGGTACGATCACGACCTCGCCGAGCGCGGCCGCGACGGACCCGCACGCGGGCCACGGCCACTGAGCTCGCTGGCGCTCAGTCCACCCTGAGCATCACGGGGTAGTTCACGGTGACGACGCTGTCGGACGGAGGAAACTGCCACCGACGAAACGCTCCCGCCACGCACGCGCCCAGCGCGGCGTCGCCCATTGAATTCTCCGTCGCGCTGGCGCCGACGACTTGCCCATCTGGCGCCAGCACGAAGCGCACCATGATGCGCCCCGAAGCGTCGGCGTTGCGCGAGAGCGCCTGCTCGAAGCAGCGCTGCACCTGACCGATATTGCGTCGAATCACCCGACGAACGATCTCGCGCGAGTACGCCCCGTCCACGGTCATCGGCATGGGGCGCACCGTGGGTCCGCGCGTCGAGAGCGGACGCAGGGCGCCCGAGGGAAGGCGACGCATCCCGATCAACGCGCCGACGCCCTGGCCATAGCCGAGGCTGCCTAGATCGCAGGTGTCGACGCCGCACGTCGAGCCGAGGCCAGAGCCGCCGGAAGAGACCCCGTTGTGACCAGAATTCAAGCGGCCCAGCCCTCCGTAGCCGAAGCTGTCCGCGACGAGGCCCGCGTCGCTGCTTCCCCAGGCGTCGGTCGTGTCGTGTCCCGACGACAACAGACCGCCGAACGGGCTCTCGGGCGCCTGCGTGTCGTGTTGGTCCGAAGGCGCGCCGAGGGCAGAGAAGATCCCGCGCGACGCCACGAGCTCTCTCGCCCGCATCCTCGCCAACTGCGGAACGAGCCCGCGATCTCGCACCGCGGACCGCGAGACCCTGCGCGGCGCTTCGAACGCGCCCTGCGAGCCCGAAGGGCCCGGCGCCGTTCCACGCGGCTGCGAGTCTGTGGCGGTCCCTTCGGCGACCAGCGGCTGGGTCGTGGACCACTCGCGCTGCCTCGCGACCCAGTGGAGGATCATCGCGTCGCGCTCTTCCGAGAGTCCGTCGGACAAGAGCTCTGTTCGCGGCGACGAGAGCCCGTAGACGATCGACCCGACCGAGACGAGCGCCACCAGCGCGCCGAGCAGCGCGCCGACAAACGAGCGATCGAAGCGGCTTCGGCGCACCGCCGCACGAGGCGCCTTCACCGCGCGCAAAGAGAGCTCGAGTCCGCCGAGCTCGCAGCGAACGAGCGCGCCGGGCGCGAGCGCGACGCGCGTCGTGTCGTCGGGCTCCTTCGTGATCGAGAGCGCCGCCGCGTCTCCTTCGACGACGAGCCCCACCGCGGACGGAAAGCGCGCGAAGAGCCCCGCGTCATCGTGGACGGCGAGCGTCCAGAGCGCTCGGCGACCGACGTCCGAAGCGGCGCTCGCATCGAGCTCGGCGGCGTCGACGCACAGCGACGCGCGCGTGTCCGCGGGGTCTCGCCCGACGGTGAAGCGCTCTCCGATCGCGAGGTGCTGCGCGCGAAGCAGGCGATCGCCCCAGCGCACGGTCACTTCGAGGGCGAGGTCTCTGGGACGCTCGACCTCGCTCGGGTCCATGGGCGCGCGCGCGACGAGAGAGAAGACCGGCTCCATGAGCGGAGCCAGACAGCGCGCGGCGCGAAAGGTTCTCCGAAATCGTCATCGGCGCGTGGGCTCGCTCCGACACGCGCAGGCCTCCAACGCAGGGGGCTCGATCGCCGACGTCGGCTCACGAGCGCGTTGTCGCGGCCGCGCCGTTGTGTACGATCGCCAGCGAATCGAGGGACGAGTCGGTGAAGTCGATCTGCCTGTCAACGTTGTTTCTGTGTGCTGCGTGCGCGTCCGAACCGCCGCCAGACGCGGGCGTTCGAGACGTGACGACGCAGGACGCGTCGAGCGAGGCAGGCGCGGACGCGAGCTCGAGCTCGCGAGACGTCGCGCTCGACGCCGCTCCGGCCGAGCGGTGCAACGGCCTCGACGACGACCTCGACGGAACGATCGACGAAGACTGCCCCTGCACCTCCCGCGCGATGCAGAGCTGCTTTCCGGCGCTCACGTTCATCAACAACTGCCCGCGAGGCACGCAGCTCTGCGGAGCCGATCAGCGATGGGGCGCGTGCGATGGGGCGATCTTGCCTCGGCCAGGCCGCGCGGAGTGCTGTCCCGCCCTCGGCCCCAACCCGCCGCACCCTGTCTTCGATGATTTCGTGAGCACTTATCGAGGCTTCGCGATGATGCCGACGACCGCGGCGCAGGTCGGGACGTTCATGCCGCGCACGATGATGCACCGGCTCGTGTTCGGGCGGGTCGTGGTCGGCAACGAGTTCGTCGACCGCACGCGGGGCGGGGTCTCCGCGGCGAACATCCTGGCGGGCCTCGCCGCGGCGAAGATGGGCGCGATGACGAACCTGAGCATTTCGATGGCGAGCGTTCGCAACACGCGCGAGACGATGGCCATCCTCGACGGGAGCGGGAACAACGGTCGCGGCTACGCGTTCGGCTCGATCTTGTACCGCACAGCGGAG
>LNFM01005999.1_pt1 | contig 21032 bp, 19 predicted proteins | sample 596031 | NCBI WGS metagenome assembly LNFM01 (sample SAMN04254537, study PRJNA301005) | activated carbon metagenome | isolation source: dual media filters at the Ann Arbor, Michigan drinking water treatment plant | place: USA: Ann Arbor
TCGTGCAGCGCCGAATGAAGTCGGTCGTGCTCAGGCCGCACGACGTCGGCGCCGCGCTGGAGGGGCCGATCGCCGACATGGCCGAGCTGGTGCGTCGGGCGCTCGAGGATCTTGCGGTTGAGTATCGCGCCGACGTCGGCAAGCGCGGCGTGCTGATGACGGGTGGCGGTGCGTTGCTCAACGGGCTCGACGCCGAACTGACGCGACAGGTCGGTGTTCCATTCAAGGTCGCGCCCAATCCGATGCAGTGCGTCGTGAGCGGGACAGCGATCATCCTCGCCTCGCTCGGAGAGCGCGAGCAGCTCCTCGTGCACGCATGAGCATTCTTCGTCTTTGGCTGATTGGAACCGTAGTCTTCATCGTTGGCGCGCTGACGTGGGGCTTCATGCCGATCCTCGTGCCCATCGTGATGGTGCTCGGAGGGCTCGGCGCGCTCGTCGCGGCAATCGTGTGGCTGGCGCGACGGTTCGAGCGAAGTCGATCGGGATCGTGAAACGTGCAGTGATTCTAACGCACTGCACCACGCCCGGCGGCTGTCCCGTGTCCATGAGAAGCCGGGTTGCGCTCCGCCATTCCAGCAAATACTTTGATGTTTGAATATCAGTTCATCCCGGCGATCGCGTGTGTCGTCGGGCAAGGATCTACTGATCATTCGACGGGTGGACGATTAGGGAGGATGGCATGCACGTGTTTCGACGGGACATCCCGGTCACAGCAATTTTCGGGGCTGGCGTGCTGGCCGCGCTGGTGCAGGCTCAGACCGCGACCCAGAAGGAGCAGGCGCGCAAAGCCTACGAAGATCATTTGCGGCGCATGGATGAGGCCGAGAAGGCTGCGGCGGCGAAGGCCGCGAGCCCGCCGGCCATGGCGCCGAAGGCAGCCACTCCGGCGGCGGCTCCTGCGGCCATGCCGAAGGCCGCGACCGCTCCTCCAGCCGCCGCTCCCAAACCAGCAATGTCGGCCGCCGATCAGGATGCCGCGACCGAGCGCGGTCTCGAACAATACCGTCGGATGTTGAAGGCGGACCCATGGGACAATCCGGCGTTGCTCGACGCCGATCGTGGCGAAGCCCTGTGGTCCGCCAAGAAGGGCCCACAGAAAGTGTCGCTCGCTGAATCGTGCGATCTCGGCAAGGGTGTCGGCAAGGTCGATGGCGCATTTGCTGAGATGCCGCGCTATTTCGAGGATGCCGATCGGGTGCAGGATACCGAGAGCCGGATACTCTGGTGCATGGAGCGCTTCCAGGATTTCGACAGCGCGGCCTTCCGCAAGAATCCGCATCCCGGCGGCGGCCAGCCGGTCAAGGACATTGGCGCGATCGCAACCTTTATCTCCAACAAGTCATCGGGCATGAAGGTCGCGTCGAAGGCCGACCATGCGAAGGAGAAGGAGGCCATAGCTCTCGGCGAAGCTCTCTTCTTCCGCCGCCAAGGACCCTTCGACTTCTCCTGCGCTACGTGTCACGCGGAGTCGGGCAAGCGCATCCGTCTGCAGCCGTTGCCATTCCTCTCCGAGCCCAAGGAGGCCAAACAGGTGGTGGGTGAATGGCCCGCATATCGCGTATCGAACACGCATGTCATGACGATGCAGCACCGCCTGCTCGATTGTTACTGGCAGATGCGTTTGCACCGTCTCGATTTCGCGTCCGACGTCAGCGTGGCGCTGTCCGCCTACTTGTATGATCGTGCGCGCGACGGCGAGATCGCCGCGCCCGGCTTGAAACGCTGAGGGAGGGTAGCGCCATGAAAAAGATACTGATTGCCGCCGCCGCCTGCACCGCACTGATCTGCGGCAGCGCGTCCGCCCAAGAGACGAAGGTCGATCCGCTCCACGTCGACGTGCTGATGAAGTTCGCGTTCTCCCAGGCACCCAAGGACTGGGCCGGGCGGACGGATCAGGACGAAACGATGAAGGTGTGTAGCGCGACGCGCAACGCGCCGTCGGCCGAGCAAGCCACAGCGATTATGACCCGCGAAAAAACCAAGATCAAATACCCCGAAGACGGCAAGCTGCTGGGCGACTGGAAGAAGGGTGAATCGTTCGCACAGAGCGGCTACGGTCAGCGGTTCACCGACTATCCGCCGCGCAATCCGAATGGTGGCAACTGTTACGCCTGTCATCAGATGACGACCGCGGAAGTGAGCTATGGAACCGTCGGACCGAGCCTCCTGGAGTACGGCAAGATCCGCAAATTCGCGGAGGCCGACGTGAAGGCCGTGTACGACAAGATCTATAACGCTCACGCCGCGTTCCCGTGTTCGCTGATGCCGCGTTTCGGTTCCAACGGTGTCCTCACCATCGACCAGATCAAGGATCTCGTCGCGCTGGTGATGAGCCCGGAGAGCCCGGTCAACAAGTAGGCAGTACGCTCGGGGCGGCAGCGGCCTTCCGGCCCGCGTGCCGCCCTTGGTCCGTCTGGCCGTAGCAAGGTGCCAAGGAATGCATTCGCGCCGCGATGTTCTTCAGGTCGCGCTGGCCTCCGCCGCGCTGGCGGGGCTCGGCGGAGCGCCGACGTTAGGCCAAGCGCTCGCGCGCACGATCCGCCAGGAGGACATCCTCCGCTTTCGCGCGACGGGCCAAGTCACGCTTCTCCACTATGCCGATTGCCATGCGCAGTTGCGCCCGGTGTATTTTCGCGAGCCGTCCATCAATCTCGGCGTGGGCGACGCGCGCACCTTGCCGCCGCATGTGACCGATCGCGAGTTCCTCGCCCGGTATGGGATCGATGCTGGGTCCTATAGCGCCTACGCGATGTCATCAGCGGATTTCGTCACGCTGGCGCGGACCTATGGTCGCGTCGGCGGCATGGATCGATTGGCGACGCTCGTCAAGGCGATCCGGGCCGAACGTGGCGCAAACCGGACGCTGCTGCTCGATGGCGGCGATACGCTCCACGGATCGTATACGGCAATGCAGTCGCAGGGCGGCGACATGGTCCGCGTGATCGAGGCGCTGGGCGTCGACGCGATCACCGGGCACTGGGAATTCACTCTCGGCGACAAGCGTGTGCGACAGGTCTTCGGCGACAAGGATGGCCGCGGCAGCGCCAAGGTCGACTTCCTCGCCGGCAACATCGTCGACACTACGTTTGAAGAAGCGATGTTCCGGGCGTGGCGTATCTATGAGAAGGGCGGCGTTCGGATCGGTGTCATCGGCCAAGCGTTTCCCTATACGCCGATTGCCAATCCGCGCTGGATGATCCCGGACTGGTCGTTCGGCATTCGCGAGGAGACCGTGCGCCGCCATGTCATCGCAGCCCGTGCCGCCGGCGCAGAGATCATCGTGCTCAATTCGCACAACGGTTTCGACGTCGACCGTAAGCTTGCCGGCCGCGTCGATGGCATCGACGTGATCCTGACGTCGCATACCCACGACGCCATTCCCGTTCCCGAGCGTGTCGGATCGACGCTGCTGATTGCGTCCGGCTCGAGTGGCAAGTTCCTCTCCCGCCTCGACCTCGATGTGAAGGACGGTCGTATTGCCGACTTCAATTACTCGCTGATGCCGATCCTCGCGGACGTCATCGCGCCGGACCCCGAGATGGCGCGGCTGATCGATGAGATACGCGCTCCCCACGAGCCGATGCTGGCAACCGAGCTCGCGCGTAACGATACGCTGCTTTACCGGCGCGGCAATTTCTCCGGCACCTTCGACGACCTGATCTGCGAAGCCCTTGCCGCCGAGCGCGATGCAGAGATCGCTTTCTCGCCGGGCTTCCGCTGGGGTTCGTCGCTGATTCCTGGTCAGCCCATCACCTGGGACGAGGTCTATAACGCCACGGCCATCTCGTACCCGAATGTCTACCGCTTGCCCTTCCGCGGCGATCGCATCAAGGAAATCCTGGAGGACGTCGCCGACAACCTTTTCAATCCCGATCCCTACTACCAGCAGGGCGGCGACATGGTTCGCGTCGGCGGCATGGGCTTTACGATCGATGTCGACGCGCCCGCGGGCCGGCGCATCTCGTCGATGACGCTGATGAAGACGGGTGCCGCGATCGAGCCGTCCCGCGAGTATATCGTCGCTGGATGGGCGTCGATCAACCAGGCGACCGAGGGCCCGCCGATCTGGGATGTCGTCGGGAATCATCTGCGCAAGCGGCAGACGATCAACTCGGTTGCCAGCGCCCCGGTGAAGATTGTCCGGAGTGGGATGTAGTTTTGGTGCCGCGGCCAACGTCGCGTCGTGCCGCCAGCGCCCGCTTTAGGGTCCGGCATATCGGTAGCGGCGGAAGGCCGCGAGGTGAGATTGCGACCGTGAGGCAGCTCGCGGCGCCGGTAGGCGGAGCCGTCGGCGACCGCAGCAAAAGAAACCATCACGACAAGTTCAAGATCCGTGCGTACGGGCACGGTCACAGCCGGTGTAATGGCTGCCCAGGGAATGCCGGGGTTGACTAAGTCCAGTCGATCGTTTGCTGTCGGCGCGACGCGGGGGTCTACCTAGCGTCCAACACGGAGTACGCCATGCTGGCGGACGTCTACATCTATCTCGGTGTCGCGATGGCGGGCTTGCTGAGCTTCCTGTCGCCGTGCGTGCTGCCGCTGGTACCGCCGTATCTCGGTTACCTCGGCGGCATGTCGATCGAGCAGATGACGGGTGAGGGTGGTGTCGACCGGCGCGCTTGGCGCCGCGTGGTGCTGGCGTCGATCTGCTTCGTCGCGGGCTTCACGACGGTGTTCGTCGGCCTCGGCGCCGGCGCATCGGTGTTCGGCCAATTCATCCAGACCTACAAGTACGAACTCTCGATGGTCGCCGGCGTGGTGATTATCCTGTTCGGGCTGCACTTCGTGGGGCTGCTGCGCATTCCGTGGCTCTACGCGGAGAAGCGCTATCATACGGAGATGACCGGCGCGAGTTTCCTCGGCGCCTATGTCATCGGCCTCGCGTTCGCGTTCGGATGGACGCCGTGCATCGGCCCGATCCTCGCGGCAGTGCTGACGCTGGCAGCGAGTGAAGGCAGCCTCGGCGTCGGCGTGCGGATGCTGTTCGTCTACTCGCTCGGCCTGGGCATTCCGTTCATTCTGGCGGCGGTTGCGATCCGTCCGTTCATGGGCTTCATGCAGCGCTTCCGTCGTCATCTTGGCACGGTCGAGAAGGTGATGGGCGTGTTCCTCATCATCACCGGCATCATGTTCCTCACCGGGTCCATTACGTGGATGGGCCAGTGGCTGATCGAGAATGTGCCTTTCCTGGCGCAGATTGAGGAATGGGCGACGCCGAAGAGCCTGCAGAACGAGATCCTCAAGAAGGGCCAGTAAGGCGACGGCGAGAAGCGAGGTTTTGACATGATCCCGATCGCGCTGACGATTGCCGGGTCGGACAGTTCCGGCGGCGCCGGTATCCAGGCCGACCTCAAGACGTTTACGGCTCTTGGCGTCTATGGCGCGAGCGTACTGACCGCGCTCACCGCACAGAACACGCAAGGTGTGCAGGGCGTGGCGCCGGTCGAACCGTCGTTCGTGGCGCTGCAACTGCGCTCGGTGCTGACTGATCTCGAAGTCGGCGCGGCGAAGACGGGGATGCTCGCGGCCGCACCTGTCATTCGTGCTGTCGTGACGACCCTCAAGGACTTTCCCGCAATCCCTGTGGTGGTCGATCCGGTGATGGTGGCAACGAGCGGTGACGTGCTGCTGCAGGCTGACGCGATCGACGCCGTGCGCCACGAACTGCTGCCGATCGCGCGCGTCGTTACGCCCAATCTTCCCGAGGCAGCGCGCCTGCTTGATACATCGGTCGCGGAAAACGAGGCTGCGATCGAAACGCAAGGGCGCGAGATTATGCGCCGCTTCAAGTGCCGTGCCGTGCTGATGAAGGGAGGGCACGGCGACGGGGCCGATGCCGTGGACCTGCTGATCGATGGCGAGGGACCGGTGGTGCGGCTGGCGTCACCGCGCATCGCGACGCGCCACACGCACGGTACGGGCTGCACGCTGTCGGCGGCAATCGCGGCGCTGCTGGCGACAGGCGCCGATCTGGGAGAGGCCGTGGAGCGCGCGAAAGCCTACATTCAAGCAGCGATCACGCATGGCGCACAAAGTCCGGTCGGGCGCGGCAACAGTCCCGTCGACCACCTCTACGCCATCCGCCGACATCCGCGTCCCGTTTAAGGCACGAGCCGCTTCGCCATGAACCGAGTGCCTTCGATCGGCGTCACGTAGTAGGGCGCGATCGTCTCGAAGCCGAGCTTGCCGTACAGCCCGATGGCCTCGTCCATGGTTGGCAGCGTGTCGAGCCGGATCTCGCGATAGCCGATCCGTTGCGCCTCCGCGACGACGGCGTCGACAAGCGCCCTGCCGAGACCGAGCCCGCGCGCCCGTGGCGACACGTAAAGCCGCTTCATCTCGCAGCATCCCGTTGGATCGAGTGGCCGCAGGCCGACGCAGCCGATCGCTTCGCCGTCGGCGCGGCGCGCGAGCAGCAGTTCTCCGGCAGGCGGCGCGTATTTCCCCGGCATGGCCGCCATCTCCTCCGCAAAACCCTGGTACGCCAGATCGATGCCGAGCGAATGGGCGTAGGTCGTGAACAGCTCGATGGTGTCCGCGAGGTCTATGGCTGAGCGTACGGCGGTGATCGCGAAGGCCGCTTGAAGCATGATTTCGCTCGGTAAAACGATCGTGGATCGGGGCGCGTCATCCTGGCCGTGACAGCAGCTACCGGCGTCTATATAGCAGGGCGGCGGCCGGGGACCCACCGGCCTGATCGAACAGGATCCGTCATGAGCATGGGCATTCTCGCGGCATTCGTCGCCGCTTGCATATTCCTCGCGATTACGCCGGGGCCAAACATGAGCCTCATCATCGCCAATACCAGCGCGCATGGACTGCGTGGCGGATTGTGGACCCTTGCCGGATCGACGACGGGGTTTTCGATCCTGGTCGGGATCGCCGCGCTCGGCATGACGTCGGTGATGGTGCTGATGGCAGATTGGTTCGACGTGATCCGTTGGCTAGGAGCGGCCTACCTCGTGTACCTCGGGGCGCGGCAGCTCTATGCCGCGCTTTATCCGACGGGTACCCAGACGGTGCGACTGCCCCGCAGCGGCGCGCTCTATGTGAATGGTTTGGTCGTAAGCCTCTCCAATCCAAAAGTGCTGCTGTTTCTCGGAGCTTTTCTCCCGCAGTTCGTCGATCCGACGCAGCCGCCGGGGGCGCAGCTCGCGATCCTCGCCGCCGTATTCGTCGTGACGCTGGTGGCGGTCGACTTGAGCTATACGCTGCTGCTGGCGCGGGCGCGGCGCGCGTTTACGGCCCGGCACACGCGCGTGCTCGACGGCATCGCGGGCGGGCTTTTGCTGGTCGGTGGCGCGCTACTGGCGACTTTGCGCCGTCCTTGATGTAAGACCTCCAGACGCCAGTATTCCGAGGACTTCATGCTCCGTATCGGTTTCTATTCCGGCTCCTTCGACCCCGTCACCAACGGCCACACCGATGTCATGCGCCGTGCCCTGGCGCTCGTCGACAAACTCGTCATTGGGATCGGTGTCCATCCCGGCAAGACGCCGCTGTTCTCGGTCGCCGAGCGCACATCAATGCTCAAGGCGGAAACGCGCGCCGCCGCCAAGGAACGCGGTAATTCGATCGAGGTCGTGACATTCGACGGGCTCGTGGTCGATGCAGCCCGTCGGGCCGGCGCGACGGCGATCTTCCGCGGATTGCGCGATGCGACCGATTTCGACTACGAAATGCAGATGTCGGGCATGAATGGCGCCATGGCCGATGACATCGATACGGTGTTCCTGCCGGCGAGCCCGGACGTGCGCCACATCACGGCCACGCTCGTGCGCCAGATCGCGCTGATGGGCGGTGACGTGAAACCGTTTGTCTCGCGCGATGTCGCCAAGGCCCTGAAGGCCAAGGCGAACGCGAAGTGAAGCCGTCCCAGCCGCCGGTGGCGGCGCTCTGAAAATCCGCATCGAGGAGTGCAGTCACGTGAAGACTTTTTTTGCGAGCCTTGTACTTGCTTTTTTTGCCGCACTGAGCCCCGCGCTCGCACAGGCCCCGAATGATCCGGCCAATACGCTGATCATCGAAGTCAAAGGCGGCCCTGTTGTCATCCGCCTGCGTCCGGATCTCGCGCCGAAACACGTCGAGCGCGTCAAGCAACTCGCGCGCGAAGGTTTCTACAACAACGTCAAGTTCCACCGCGTCATCGCAGGCTTCATGGCCCAGACCGGCGACCCAACCGGCACCGGCACCGGCAAGTCCAAGTATCCGAACCTGCCGGCCGAGTTCACTCAGACCGGGTTCACGCGTGGCACCGTCGGCGCGGCGCGGAGCGCCGATCCCAACAGCGCCAACAGTCAGTTCTTCATCTGCTTCGCGCCGACCGCACACCTCAATGGCCAGTACACGGTCTGGGGCCAGGTGGTCGAAGGCATGGAGCACATCGACGCCATCAAGAAGGGCGCGCCTGGATCGGGAGAGGTCGCCAACCCCGACGTCATGCAGAAAGTCTACATCCTCGGTGACGTGAAGCGCTGAGCTGCGCCATCGAGCCCATCAACCTGAGATAAACGCAAAGGAGCCGGCCATGGCCGCCAAGAACGATCCCGAAAATACGCTCATCATGGAAACGACGCAGGGCAAAGTCGTCATCGCCATGCGCCCCGACCTCGCGCCAGGCCACGTCGCCCACATCAAGAAACTGGTCCGCGAAGGCTTTTATGACGGCATCGTCTTCCATCGCGTGATCGACGGCTTCATGGCCCAGACCGGCTGTCCGCGCGGCACCGGCACCGGCGGATCGGATTACCCGAACCTCGCCGCCGAGTTCAACGCCGAGAAACATGTGCGCGGCATTTGCTCGATGGCGCGTTCCAGCAATCCGAACAGCGCCAACAGCCAGTTCTTCATCGTGTTCGATGACGCGAGCTTTCTCGACCGCCAGTACACCGTCTGGGGTCAGGTGACCGAGGGCATGGAGAACGTCGACAAGATCAAGCGCGGCGAGCCGGTCCAGAACCCCGACAAGATCACGTCGATGAAAGTTGCAGCCGACGTGAAGTGAGGCGGTGCGCGGCATGGCGGACGCGAGCGGGTTCTTCGACGGCTTCACGCTGACGAACGTGCCCGTTCGCGATGGCGCCTTGCGCTTGCGTCACGGCGGCAGCGGACCTCCGCTGCTGCTCCTGCACGGCAATCCGCAGACGCATGCCATGTGGCACAAAGTGGCGCCGATCCTTGCGCGGCGCTTCACCGTCGTCTGTCCGGACCTGCGCGGCTACGGCGGATCGCTGAAACCGCCGGCGACGCCGGATCACGCGCCCTACGCTAAGCGCGAGATGGCGCGCGATATGGTGGAGGCGATGGCGCATCTCGACTTTTCGCGCTTCCAGGTCATCGCCCATGATCGTGGCGCGCGAGTCGCGCATCGGCTTGCCCTCGACCATCCGGCAGCAGTGGCCAAGCTCGCGGTCCTCGACATTGTCCCGACGATCGAGCACTTCGAGCGCGCGGATATGGCGTTCGGGCTCGGCTACTATCACTGGTTTTGGTTCGCGCAGCCTCACCCTTTCCCCGAAACACTGATCAATGCGTCGCCCGAGCCTTGGTTTTTCGGGCATACCTCGCGCGAACCAAAGGGCCCGGACTTCTTCGCGCCTGAAGCGCTCGCCGACTATCTCGCGCATGTGCGCAATCCGGAGATGATCCGCGGCATGTGCGAGGATTATCGCGCGGCGGCGTCGATCGATCTCGTCCACGATCGGGCAAGCAGAGCGGCAGGTGCAAAAATCGAATGCCCGATGCTGGTTCTCTGGGGCGAGAAGGGGAAGATCGGGCAGTGGTACGATGCGCTGACGATCTGGCGCCAGTACTGCGCCGCTGAGGTCACCGGCCATGGCGTTCCAAGTGGGCATTATCTTGCGGAAGAGGCACCTGAACAGGTTCTCGCCGCCCTCGATGTTTTCCTGGATCGAGCGATTTGAGGGACTTAGACTGCATTTTCGAGACGGCGTCATTAATTCGCCGCACGATGGTCGTGTGATCGCCTGATCGACTCATCATGGTTGGTTAATCGGGTTGCGTTAGCCAAGTGATCTTGAGGGTTCGGCGGCGGGCAGGCCGCAAGTTTCAGGTGAGATGGACGTGCGATCCCGGGGGATCGTCAGGCCCACAAGGGTGGGGCTGATCGACGGGTGGGACGCACATTCGGGGGAATGCCGTTGCGCGCGAAGCTAGCTCGCATCCTTGCTGCAATGACCGTTTGCACTGCGATCGCCGCGGTCGGCGGCAGTGCTGTCGTCGCCAATCGCGGCTCCGACCGCAGCATCTCGCTCTACAACATCCACACCAAGGAAACGCTTTCGGTCGTTTTCAAGCGCGACGGTCGCTACGTGCCGGCTGCCATGGAGCGGATCAACTGGCTCCTGCGCGACTGGCGCAAGAACGAGCCGACGACGATGGACCCCGCACTCATCGATCTCCTATCCGAGATCCACAGCGAGCTCGGCTCCAAGGAGCCGATCCACATCATCTCCGGTTTCCGCTCGCGCGACACAAACGGCATGCTCAAGAAGACGCGTGGCGGCCAGGCAGACAACAGCCAGCACATCCAGGGCAAAGCGGCCGACGTCCATTTCCCCGATGTGCCGGTCCAGCGGCTGCGATATTCCGCGCTGATCCGAGAGCGGGGCGGGGTGGGCTACTACCCGACTTCGGCGCTGCCGTTCGTCCATGTCGATACGGCGCGGGTGCGCGCATGGCCACGGCTGCCGCGCAATGAACTGGCGCTGCTGTTCCCGAGCGGGCGCACCCAGCATATGCCTGCGGACGGTGGCCCGCTGACGTCGGAGGACGCACGCTCCGCACGGGTTCGCCTCGCGAGTGCCGGCGGTGAAATGGCCGCGTTTCTGGATCTGCGCCGCAATGGTGGCGCGCGGACGCAAACCGTCGTCGCCGAAGCGCGACCCGCCGCGCAGTCAGCATGGCAATCCGACATGGTTCGCGCGCCGTCACCAAATCCGGGACCCAAACTTGCGGAACCACCGCGTGTCGTTGCGAGTGGTCCTGTGATGCCAGCCCCGCCGGCATCCAAGGATCGCGGCCGGATGCATGAACTGGCGACGCTCGCGAGCCTCAGCCCCGAGCCGCAACTGGTGGCACCGCCGCGACCTGCGATGCGGCCGATGCGCGAGACCGCCGTGGCGAGCCTCGCAGGCCCCACAATCTCGGATCTGATTGGTGCGACCAGCCGACCGGCAACGGGCGAACAGGTTGCGGCGATCGATCGCGCGGGTCGAGGCGGAGCGGAGCGCGATGGCGCGCCAACTGGGCGCTTCGGTTGGGGTGAGACGGGACACGAGCTGCATTGGGTGCCGGCCGCTGAGTTCGACGAGGAACATCCCGACGAGTTGAGCTACAGACCGTTTGCGATCGCGCCGCTATTCACCGATACCGCCGACGAGCCGCTGCTTGCGACACTGGTCGCACATGACGTCGCGCGGACACTCGAGATGATCGATCAGCCGGTGTCCCGCCTGCCGCTGCATTTCCGGCCGTCCGCGCAGGTCGCCGCGCTGATGTGGTCGCAGCGGTTCACAGGCAGTGCCGTTGGGCTCGATCGTCTGCTGGAGTCGGCCCCGGTCGCACCGATGCAGATGCGACCGCGCGCGGTCCAGACGTCGTCGCGCTGAACCGGCGTCGACTGACCTCGACAGTCGTCCTGATCCGCCCACCGAGACCGGAAAATCTCTACACGCGCGATGTTCTTCGCTATAGTCCGTTCCGCATGGGAACCGGAGATTGCGCATGAGTACGACTGCTTGGGTGCTGCTGGGCATCGTCGCGGCCATCGTGTTGATGGCGGTCGCGACCTACAACGGGCTGGTTGGCTTGCGCCAGCGGGTGCGCCAGGCATTCGCCGACATTGATGTGCAACTGAAGCAGCGCCACGACCTCGTCCCGAACTTGGTCGAGACGGTCAAGGGCTACGCCACCCACGAGCGCGAGACGCTCGAGAACGTCATCAAGGCGCGCAATGCCGCGATTTCCGCGAGCGGCCCGGCGGCGCAGGCACAGGCCGAGGGGGCGCTGTCCGGCATGCTGAGGCAGCTCTTCGCACTCGCCGAGGCCTATCCCGACCTCAAGGCCAACGCCAACTTCCAGCAGCTTCAAACCGAACTCGGTGACATCGAGAACAAGCTGGCCGCCGCGCGCCGCTTCTTCAACAACTCCGCCGCCGAATACAACACCAAGCGCGAGAGCTTTCCCGCGGTGCTCTTCGCCAATATGCTCGGCTTCGCGCGCGAGGATTTCTTCAATCTCGACGAAACCGAGCGGGCTGCCACGCGCAACGCGCCGAAGGTCCAGTTCTAGGCGCGGCTAAGGCTCGGGCAGGATCGACCGATGGGTGGCGCGTACGGGCTCTATACGCACATTCGCGCCAACCGGATCCGATCGGTGATTCTGTTGGCCGGCTTCGTCGTGCTTCTGCACGCGCTGCAATTCTCCGTGCTGCTCGTCGTCAATGCCTTCAGCGGCGGCGATCTCGAGGACATCTTCAGGGCCGCAGCCGGTCAGTTCTGGTCGACGTGGCCGCTCGCGATGCTGATCGCTCTCGGCTGGTTCACGATCGCATACTTCGGCTACAGCGCCATGATCCGCTCGGCGACGGGCGCGCGCGGCGTGACGCGGGAGCAGGCGCCAGATCTCTACAACATGCTCGAAAATCTCTGCATCTCGCGGGGCATCACGATGCCGCGTTTGGAGATCATCGAGACGCCGGCGCTCAACGCCTATGCCGCCGGGCTGAAGGAGGGCGACTATACGATCGCGGTAACGCGCGGCCTCATCGAGGATCTGGAGCCGGCCGAGATCGAGGCGGTACTGGCGCACGAACTCACGCATATCCGCAATCAGGATACGCAGCTCATGGTCGTCGCGATCATCTTCGCCGGCATCTTCGGCTTCATCGGCGACATGTTCATCCGGCGCTGGGATTTTCCCTACGGCTGGTCACCGCGCGACAAGCAGCCAGCACCAAGCGGCCAAAGTCCCTGGCATGGGACGACAGACGACGACGACGACAGGTTCAGCGGTCGCAGTGGCGGCGGCAGTGGGCGTGGCGGTGGCAGCAGCAGTGGTGGCGGCGCCGCAATCATTGCGATCCTGATCGCGGTGGCGATTGTCATCATCTCCTGGGGCATCTCGACGCTCATCCGGTTCGCATTGTCGCGGTCCCGGGAGTATCTCGCGGACGCCGGCTCGGTCGAACTCACGAAAAATCCCGATGCGATGATCTCGGCGCTGCGCAAGATCGAGCGCAACGCGGCGCTCGATGTGCCGTCGCGCATGGAGGCCTTCTTTATCGAGAACCCACTGCAAAGCCGGATCAGCGGGTTGCTTGCGACGCACCCGTCGATCGACGATCGGGTGACGGCCCTGGTGCGCTACGCGGCCGGTCGCGATCTCGCTCCGGGGCCTTGAGGGTCCAAACGTCCCACCTCACGTGACAACACCCCGGCCCGGTGCTGTAATCCCCGCAAACACGTCAGGGGAGCGCGCCGCATGTCACGCATCAAATCCGTCGAGCCGATCGTTCTGAAGATCCCGTTTTCCGACGGTAGCGCCGGGACAGGGATCATGCCGATCAAGTGGACGAGCCTCGATTATGTCCTGGTGCGGGTCGAAACCGATGACGGCCTCGTCGGCTGGGGTGACGCGTTCGCCTACTTCTGCGCCGGCGCCGTTGCAGCGGCGGTGCGCGATATGGTGGCGCCGGTCGTCGTCGGGCAGGATGCCAGCGATCCGGCGGCGATCAACGACATGCTCCAGCGGCGACTGCACCTCCATGGCCGCTACGGCCTCACGATCTTCGCGATTTCCGGCCTCGACATCGCCCTGTGGGATATCGCCGGCAAGCGTGCCGGTGTCTCTGTCGCGCGGCTCATCGGCGGGCGCAATCGGGAGACTGTTCCAGCGTACGCGAGCCTGATGCGCTACGGCGATGCCGGCCTTGTCGAGCGCTTTTCGGCCAAGGCGGCCAGCGAAGGTTTCACCGACGTCAAGCTGCACGAGATCACGCGAGAGACGATCGGCGCCGGTCGCAAGGGGGCCGGTGCCAAGGTTCGGCTGACGACGGACATCAATTGCAATTGGAGCGTTGCCGAGACCGAGGCGATCATGCCGTTCCTCAAGGAGATCGATTTGTTCTGGCTCGAGGAGCCGATCTTTCCGCCGGAGGATTGGGCGGCTCTCAAGGCGCTGGGTCGCTTCGGCATCGCGATCTCGGCGGGTGAGAACGCCTGCACGGCGATGGAATTCTCGCGCCTCATCGATGCAGTCACGTACTCGCAGCCGAGCGTCACCAAAGTCGGCGGGATCACCGAGTTCGCGAAAGTTTGCGATCTCGCGGCGGCGGCGGGGAAAACTGTGATGCCCCATTCGCCCTACTTCGGGCCCGGCTATTGGGCGACGCTACAGCTTGCCGCCGCACGGAAGGAGGCAGGCCTTTTCGAGTATCTCTACATCACGCAGGACGCCGTCATCGACGAGACCATGCCGCGGCCGGAGCGGGGCGTCCTCGCGATACCTGATCGCCCGGGCATTGGATGCACGCCCGATTCGAAGGTCATAGAGCGCTACAGGGTTGCCTAGATCCGCTTTCGCTCCCACGCAGAACTCAATGGAGCACAAGAGAAATCTCGTTCAGTGCAAAAATTGCGTGGGGATACCACAATTCAAAACGCGCAGTTTACGAGCAACGCGCTCCATCGCGACCGTAAGTGTTTGGCGGTTAAGGCATTTGTCGGCAGCGTGGCGAAATGGCGACGTGTCAAACGCGAACCGATTGTGTTCGTTGAGAAACTCCTAGTACGAAAAATGACAAATTCCTGTCGGATGATCATCGTGCTGAGTAGGGGGTCGGGGGGCCGCACGCGCAGCGACGGGGGAATGCATGTCCGAGCGGATTGCGGGGGCCGATGATCGGTCGCCGTACGGGGGATTTGCGGTAGAACTGACGTCATGTTTGTTGAGCGTCGACGGTGATGAGCCGGTCGTTCTGCTTGACGAAACCAGTCCAATGAAGGCGCGCTTTCCAAGCGTGGCCTTCGATCCGGAAGCCCATGATTGTCTGAATGTAGGCGTCCGAGCTTGGCTCACCGAGAGTACGGGCCTCGATGTCGACAGGCTTGAGCAAGTTCACACGGCGCGACGTCATGGTCCCGCTGATGTGATCGGCGAGGCGGGCTCGGCTCTCTCAATCGGTTTCCTGGGGCTTGTTCCGCCCCAGCAGCGTTCAGCCGTCGGTCGTGGCGTATGGCGCAACTGTCTCGAGTATATGCCCTGGGAGGACCGGCGGCGGCGGGGCGGGCTCACGGGCCACGAGCGTGTCGGTCAGGCGTTGCTCCAGAAGGTCCAGTCCTCGACGCTTCTTGGCGATCACGCACTCGAACGGCAGTCTCGGCGTATCCGGACGGCCTTCGGCCTCGACGGTGCGGCGTGGGATGAAGCTCAGACGCTCGAGCGCTTCGAGCTCATCTATGCCAACGATCCGCACGACGGAGCGTCCGGCATCGAGGGGCTGTTTCCGGCACCAGTCGCGATGGTCAGGGATCACCTGCAGATCCTCGCCGCCGCCATGGGACGGTTGCGGTCGCGCCTCAGAGTGCGGCCGATCGCGGTTGACCTGGTGCCACCCGTGTTCACTCTGCTCGATCTACAACGGTCGGCGGAGGCCATCCTCGGGCCAAGCCTGCACAAGCAGAATTTCAGGCGATACGTGGAGGGGGCCGGGGTCATCGAGGCGACGGGGACCATGCGACAGCAGACCGGCGGTCGTCCGGCACAGTTGTTCAGGTTCCGGCGGGAAGGTGCGCCCGAGCGCCGTCACGCGCCTCGCCGCCATGCCCCGACGGGGGGAACGCTGCAGCGCGCTTGATTTATACTCTTCGGGATGCCACCTGTTGGGCGGGCTCGTCATGCGTCCCGCCCGGTGGCTCTTGGAGGGTCGTCGTGCTGGAGCTTCGTGAGGTGAAATGGGAGCGGTGCAGTGGATTGTCGGCTGGGGTGTCGTCGCGACGTTGTCGGCGATCCTTGGCGCGTTCATTGCCAACTATAAGCGACGCGATCCGTCGTCGTGGGCGACGTGGTGTTTCCTGTTCCCGCCGTTCCTGGTCGTGATCCTGCTGCTGTCGACCAATCCTGGACCACCCCCGCGCCGCCCGTCGTTCGATCAGGACGACCTGTCGGCGGGCTGATCGCCTGCCGCTCAACCTTCGATCAATCCTTGTCGCGCGCCGACATGCCTTTCTGGATCGCCGCTTGCGCCGCCGCGAGTCGTGCGACAGGCACGCGGAACGGCGAGCACGACACATAGTCGAGACCGATCTCGTGGCAGAACGCGACCGAGCGCGGATCGCCGCCATGCTCGCCACAGATGCCGATCTTGAGGCTTGGCTTCACCGACCGGCCCCGTTCCGTGCCGATGGAGACGAGTTCGCCAACGCCGTCCACGTCGATCGAGACGAACGGATCGACTTCGAAAATCTGCTTCTCCTGGTAGCTCGCGAGAATCGGCGCCGCATCGTCGCGCGATAGTCCAAGGCAGGTCTGCGTCAGGTCGTTGGTGCCGAACGAGAAGAATTCGGCGCCCGTTTCGCCCGACGCAATTTCCGCCGCCTTGAGTGCTGCTCGCGGCAGCTCGATCATGGTGCCGATCAGGTAGGTGAGCTTGGCTCCGGTTTCCGCCTCGACGGTACGCGCGGTGTCGCGGATGACGTTGGCGAGCAGATCGTATTCGGCGCGGTAGGCGACGAGCGGGATCATGACCTCGGGCGTCACTGCCTTCCCGGTCTTGCGGGCGGCGGCGATGGCGGCCTCGAAGATGGCGCGCGCCTGCATCTCCGTGATTTCCGGATAGCGAATCGCGAGACGGCAGCCGCGGAACCCGAGCATCGGGTTGAACTCATGCAGTTCCGTGATGCGCGCCTTGAGTTTCTCCGGGGTGATCCCCAGCGCCTTGGCGACGACGGCGGCCTCGCGCGCTTCGTGCGGCAGGAATTCGTGGAGCGGCGGATCAAGCAGGCGGATCGTCACCGGCCGCTCGCCCATGATCTCGAAAAGCTGCTCGAAGTCGGAGCGCTGCATCGGGAGGATTTTCGCGAGCGCCTTGCGGCGGCCGGCTTCGTCGGCGGAGCAGATCATCTCGCGCACGGCGAGGATGCGGCTTTCCTCGAAGAACATGTGCTCGGTGCGGCAAAGGCCGATCCCTTCGGCACCGAAGCTCAACGCCGTCGCCGCGTCGGTCGGCGTGTCGGCGTTGGCCCGCACGCCCATCGTGCGCAACGCATCAGCCCAACCCATGATCGTCGCGAAATCGCCGGACAGCTCCGGCTGCCGCATGGCGACGGTGCCTTTGAGAACTTGGCCTGCGGCGCCATCGAGCGTGATCAGGTCGCCCTTGCGGAAAACTTCGCCGCCGGCGGTCATCGTTCCTGCGGCCATGTCGATCTTGAGTGCGCTGGCGCCGCAGACGCACGGGCGCCCCATGCCGCGTGCGACGACCGCCGCGTGGCTCGTCATGCCGCCCCGCGTCGTCAGGATACCCGCCGCCGCATGCATACCGTGAATGTCCTCGGGGCTGGTCTCGATACGGACCAGGATGACCTCGCGGCCTTGCGACTTGAGCGCCTCGGCTTCGTCGCTGTCGAATACGATCTCGCCCGAGGCCGCGCCTGGTGAGGCTGGCAAGCCGGTCGCGACGACGTGTTTTTCCGCGTCGGGGTCGATGGTCGGATGGAGGAGCTGGTCGAGGGCCGATGGTTCGACGCGCATGACCGCTTCTTCGCGCGTGAGGACGCCTTCCGCGACGAGGTCGACGGCGATCTTGAATGCGGCTGCGGTGGTGCGCTTGCCCGACCGCGTCTGCAACATCCAGAGCTTGCCTTCCTGGATCGTGAACTCGATGTCCTGCATGTCGCGGTAGCCGCGTTCAAGGGAGTCGAAAATTCCACGCAACTCGCCGAACACCGTCGGCATCAAGGCTTCCAGCGAGGGTGCCGTTTCGCCCGCTTCCTGACGGGCAATTTCCGTCAGCGGTTGCGGTGTGCGGATGCCGGCGACGACATCCTCGCCCTGCGCGTTCACCAGGAATTCGCCGTAGAGTTCGTTCGCGCCTGTCGACGGATTGCGCGTGAAGGCGACGCCGGTTGCCGACGTCGAGCCCATATTGCCGAACACCATGGCCTGGATCGTCACGGCCGTGCCCCAAGCATCGGGTATGTCGTGAAGACGACGGTAGGTGATCGCACGCGCGTTCTGCCATGACCCAAAAACCGCCGTTACGGCGCCCCAGATCTGCTCGGCCGTGTCCTGCGGGAACGGTGCGCCGTTCTCGGCTTCGATCACTGCCTTGTACTCGGCGATCACCGTCCGCCAGTCGTCCGCTTCCAGATCGGTATCGAGGGAGAATCCATTGAGGTTCTTGTGGTTCTCGAGGATGTCCTCGAAGTGGCTGTGGTCGACGCCGAGAACGACGTCGGCGTACATCTGAATGAACCGGCGATAGCTGTCATAGGCGAACCGGGCATTGCCGGATCGCGCGGCGAGCCCTTCGACAGTACGGTCGTTGAGACCGAGATTGAGGATCGTGTCCATCATGCCCGGCATGGAGGCGCGCGCGCCGGAGCGGACGGAGACGAGCAGCGGTCTGTCCGGATCGCCGAAGACAGCCCCGACGTCCTTGCCGATCTCGTCGAGGGCCGCCAGCACTCCGGCGCGCACAGTGTCGGGGAGGCGTCGCCCGTTGTCGTAGAAGGCCGTGCACACGTCGGTGGTGATCGTGCAGCCCGGGGGCACCGGCAGTCCCAGCGCCGCCATGGCCGCAAGGTTGGCACCCTTGCCGCCGAGCAGCTCCTTCATGTCGGCGGAGCCGTCGGTGCGGCGCGGCCCGAACAGATAGACGGAGCGGCGTGCCTTGGTATCGGTCGTCGTCATCGGCTGGTCCCCACTCGCCTCTACCGGTCCGCACGAATGCGCGCAACCCGCTTGGCTTTATCAGGCCGGCGTCCGAGGTGGAAGTCATGCAAAACGGTTGCGATGCGCTCAGCGTCGAAAGGGCACGCCGGGTTTCCTTGCGGGCGTGTTCGCGGGGGCGGGCGATCTTGACGGGTTTCAGCGCCGGCCCGATACAAGCATGACGGGTCGTCGCGCGGCGCCCGCCGGCCCGGCCCCGGTCACGACAAAGGACAAGACGGCATGAGCGATCCCCTCCGCAACGTACTCAAGACGCTCGACAGCGGTCAGCAGGCGGCGCTGGATCGGCTTTTCGATCTACTGCGCATTCCCTCGATCTCGACCGATCCGACATACAAGGCGGACTGTCTGCGTGCCGCCGAGTGGTGCGCGAAGGAGCTCACCGATATCGGGTTCGCGACCTCGAAGGTCGTGTCGACGACGGGTCACCCGATGGTGGTTGCCCACGACCGCGCGAAAGTGCCGTCGGGGATGCCGCATGTTCTCTTCTATGGCCACTACGACGTGCAGCCGCCCGATCCGTTGGAGCTATGGCAGACGCCGCCGTTCGAGCCACGCATTGCGACCGAGAAGGGGAACGGCAAGGTCATCGTTGCGCGCGGCGCCGAGGACAACAAAGGTCAGCTCATGACGTTCTTCGAGGCGGCGCGCGCCTGGAAGAAAGTCGCCGGAGAATTGCCGATCGCGGTGACGGTGCTGCTCGAAGGCGAAGAAGAGTGTGGTTCGCCGTCGCTTCCGGGTTTCCTGGCCAAGCACGGCAAGGAGGTGCGCCGCGATCTCGCCCTCGTCTGCGACACGGGACAGTGGGACAAGGACACCCCGTCGGTGACGACGCAGCTTCGTGGCATGGCCGGCGCCGAGCTGGTCATCACAGCCGCCAGCCGTGATCTCCATTCGGGTCTCTACGGTGGCGCCGCCGCCAACCCGATCCGCGTGCTCACGCAGATCTGCGGCGCCATGCACAAAGGGGGCAAGGTTCAGATCCCCGGGTTCTACGACGGCATCGTCAAGCCGACGGCCAAGCAGCTCAAGCAATGGAAATCGCTGGGCTTCGACGACAAAGCGTTTCTCGGTGGCGTCGGTCTCTCGGTGCCAGCGGGCGAGGCTGGCTATTCCGTGATGGAGCAGATCTGGGCGCGGCCAACGCTGGAGTTCAATGGCATTACCGGCGGCTACCAGGGTGTTGGGACCAAGACGGTCATTCCCTCAAAGGCATCCGTGAAAATCACCTGCCGACTGGTGCCGGGCCAAGATCCGAAAAAAGTGCTTACTGGCCTCAAGGCTTTTGTCGAGGCGCGCTTGCCCGCCGATTGCACGGCTGAACTCAGTTCGCGGCCCGGTAGCCCCGCGATCGCGTTCGACACGACCGCGCCGTACATCGAAAAGGCCGCGCGGGCACTTTCGGCCGAATGGGGAAAGCCGACGCCGCTGATCGCGCTCGGTGGCTCCATCCCGATCGTACAATCGTTCCGCGACGTCCTGGGCATGGACAGTCTGCTTGTCGGCTTCGGCCTCGAAGACGACCGCATCCATTCGCCAAATGAAAAATACAACCTGACGTCGTTCCGCAAAGGCGCGCGGAGCTGGGCGCGGATTCTCGCAGAGCTGGCATCCTCAAAGTAGACCGAGTGAAGATCGGATTGCGGAAATTCAGAGAGGCGGCAATCTAAGGTACAGTAATTGATCACAACTTTGTTATGGGCAATACGGGTGATCCGGCGATCACAGCGCTCCATCAACAGTTCGCGATTGGCCTGTCATTAAGTTGACGTTAGAGCCCGCCAGGGACTAACTGTCGGTCATCGAAGCGGAGACGCCCGGCGGGGGCGGCGCGCTTTATGGCTGCAACGGAACGCGGTGTCGTGCGTTGCAGCGGTGGGACTAGGAATATCAACAAGGGGGGACATCAATGTCTCTGACATCTATCTGGAAAAATGCGCTGGCGGCCGTCGTTGCGGTCGCCGTGATCGTACCCGCTGCGCAGGCGGCAGATCTCGGCGGGCGCGGCAAGTCTTACAAGGACGATGCGGACTACGGTCCGCCGCGTTACCTCTGGAC
>LNFM01005769.1_pt1 | contig 21029 bp, 11 predicted proteins | sample 596031 | NCBI WGS metagenome assembly LNFM01 (sample SAMN04254537, study PRJNA301005) | activated carbon metagenome | isolation source: dual media filters at the Ann Arbor, Michigan drinking water treatment plant | place: USA: Ann Arbor
CGTCGTCGTCAGTGGGACGCGGCGCTGCTCCGGCGTGGCACGACGTGCATGACGGCCACCGCAACCGCACCGACGACGAGGCCGATCAGGGCCGAGGCCGCGGTGTTCACGAGCCAGCCGACGACGCCGCCGATGGCCTCGACGGCATCGGCCGCGGCCTCCTCCAGATGGTGCACGAGGTCGTAGAGGGCGCTCCAGCCGAGGTCGTCGAAGCCCACGATCAGGATGTGCCCGCCGACCCAGATCATCGCGGCGATCCCCACCACCGACAGCAGGGCCAGCAGCTTCGGCATGCCCCGCACGAGTCCCCGGCCGATGCCGGGGCCCACGTCCCCGGGGCGTGAGGCCATGTGCAGGCCGACATCGTCCATCTTCACGATCAGCGCGACGACCCCGTAGACCAGGGCGGTGATCGCGAGGGCGACGACGACCAGGATCACCAGCCGGCTGAGGAACGGCTCGGAGGCCACCTCGTTGAGGGAGATGACCATGATCTCGGCGGAGAGGATGAAGTCGGTGCGGATCGCCCCCTTCACCATCGCGGCCTCCTGCTCGGGCCCGCGCAGCGCCGCGATGGTGTCCTTCGGGTGCTCGTGGCCGGCGAGCTTCTCCCAGATCTTCTCGGCGCCCTCGTAGCAGAGGTAGACGCCGCCGAGCATCAGCAGGGGAGTGAGCAGCCAGGATGCGAACTGGCTCAGCAGCATCGCGGCGGGAAGGATCAACAGAAGCTTGTTGCGCAGCGATCCGATCGCGATCCGCTTGACGACGGGCAGCTCACGATCGGCCGTGAAGCCGTGGACGTACCGCGGGGTGACGGCCGTGTCGTCGATGACCACGCCCGCCGCCTTCGTGCTCGCGCGGCCCGCCGCGGCGCCGATGTCGTCCACCGACGCCGCCGCCAGCTTCGCGAGCACGGCGACGTCGTCCAGCAGCGCGACCAGCCCGCCGCTCATCGGCCCCCTCCGCCCGGGGCGCCGCCGGCGGGGGACCGCTCGTACGCGGCGAGGGCGTGGAGTGCGGGCACGGGCGAGAGGGTAGCGGCCGCGCCCTCCGCCCGGCGAGCCGTGCCCGGCACCCGCCCGACCTCCGCCGGGCCGTCGCGGGCCGCGCTGCGGTTACGATCGGGCCCCGACCCGGGACGGCGCCCGTGGAGATGGCATCGGTCGAGCACCTGGCGGTCCTCCTGGCGACTCTCGGCGCGTGCGTCGCCGTGGCGGTGCTGCCGCGACGCCATCCGGGTCGCGGGTGGGACATCGGGGCCCGCGCCCTCGCGGTCGCGCTGATCGCCGCAGAGATCCTGATCCGGGTCCTGCTGCTGCGCGGTGGCGACTGGGACTGGTCGACCGACCTGCCGCTGCAGCTCTCCGACGCCGCCCTCGTCGCGGCGGCGGTGGCGCTCTGGAACCCGCACCCCCCGCGGCTCGCCTACGAGCTGACCTTCTTCTGGGCGTTCGCCGCCACGCTGCAGGCCCTTCTGACGCCCGACCTCGGCCACGGGCCGGGGCACGTCTTCTTCTGGACCTTCGTCGTCGCGCATTCGGGGGTCCTGGTGGCCGCGTCGTTCCTCACGTGGGGGCGGCGGCTCACACCCGGCCCCGGCGCCGTGCCGCGCGCCCTGGCGGCCTCGGTCGCCTGGACCGCGGTCGCCGCGGCCGGGTGCCTGATCACCGGCGGCAACTACATGTTCCTGCGCGAGCCGCCGCCGGGCGGGAGCCTGCTGGACCTCTTCGGCCCGTGGCCGCTCTACCTGGCCGGCGCCGCCGCTCTGGCGGTCGTCGCCTTCCCCCTGCTGGCCCGCTTCGCCGCTGCGACGCGGCCGGCCGGCGGGGCGGCGACGCGGCCGTCCCGCCGCGACCCGGCCCTCGACGAGGGACCCGGCTCCCCCGGCTGACCGTGACGGTTGGCGGCGGCGCTCCCGAGGGGGCGCCGGGAAGGGCGGGACCTCCGCGAGGACTTCGAGAGGCGGCCTCGGGGTATCCTCCTCCTTTCGGCGGAACGAGGAGGCGGGGGCATCTCGCACGGCCGTGCCCTCACCGGGCGGACCAGACGGCACCGCGCTCTCATGCGCGCGCCGGGCGCGTGAGCGCGCCCCTGACCGCGCCCGGCGTCGTCGCGCGACGCGCGCCCCCCCGGGGCCGCGCCGTGCTCGTGAGCAAGCTCGCGGCCCTGGCGGCGATCGGCGCCCTGGTCGCGTGGCGGGTCGACTGGTCGGACTCGTTCGGCGGGCTGACCTCGTCGTCCATCGCACCGATCGGTGTCGCCCTCCTGGCGTTCACGCTCGCGGCCGCACTCAAGGCGCCGGTCTGGGCCTGCCTGCTGCGGGGCCTCGGCCGCGGCGCCGGGGTGCGCTCGCGCGACCTCGTCAGCCCGGTGTTCATCGGCCTCCTCGGCAACTGGGTCGCGCCGGCGAGGCTCGGCGAGGCCGCCCGCGTCGTACTGGCCGAGGGACGCATGCGCCGCCGGGGGATCGACCTCGGGCTCGCCGCCGTCGCGGGGGGCGCCGCCGCGGAGCTCCTGGTCTCGACGGCCGCCTGGGCCGCCCTGGGCATCGTCGCCGCGCTGGTCCTGCCGGTGCCGGGCTACGTCGCCGCGGCCGCAGCGGTGGGCGGCCTGGTCGTCACCGCGATGGTCGTCGTCGCGGTCCGCTCCCGCGCCGCGATCGCTCCTCCGCAGCGACCCGCCTCGCGCCTGCGCCGGGTCCTGCACGGGCTGCGGGCGGCGCTGCAGTCGGCCGGCTCCGGTCTGCGGGCACTGCGCGCGCCGCGACCCCTCGGCGTCGTGGCCGGCGCCGGGATCGCGGCGATCGCGCTCCAGTGCGTCGGCACCTTCATGGTCCTCGAGGCCCTCGGGCTGAATGCCGGCCTGGCCGCCGCGGCCACGGTGCTGGTGACGACCACCGTGGCCCAGACGGTGCCGATCCTCCCGGGCGGAGTGGGCTCGTTCCAGGCCGCGGTGGCCCTGCCGCTCATCGCCTCGTACGGGGTGGCGGGGACCGACGCGCTGGCCGCCGGGCTGCTGCTGCAGGCCACGCAGGCCCTCACCGGCATCGGTCCCGGCCTGGTCTTCCTCGCCCGTGAGGACCTCGACCTGCGTTCGCTGCGCCGCATGGAGCGGCCGGTGGTGGTCGAGGGCGTGACTTCGCCGGCCCTGTCCCCATATCCTGGTCGGTCATGAGCCGGCGCACCCCGAACCGCCGCCCCTCCTGGGGCGCCGCCGTGACCGCGACCGGTGGCGGTTCGTCGTCGCCCCTCGGCGCGCGGCGCTGGCCGCGCGAGGTGGCCATGTTCGCGGGGGCCTACCTGCTCTACTCGCTGGCACGCGGCGTCAGCCGCGGCTCGGAGGTCGAGGCGCTGGAGAACGCGGCGCGCGTCGTCGCCCTGCAGGCGGAGCTCGGCCTCAACGTCGAGCGCCAGGTGCAGGAGTGGATCACCGGCCTGCAGGTGATGTCGGTCCTCGGGCTGCTCTACCTGCTGGCGCAGCTCGTGGCCGTCCCGTTGGCGCTGGTGCTCGTCTACAAGCGTCGCAGGCCGGTCTACCCGGTGCTGCGCACGACGCTGCTCGGCGCGTGGCTGGTGGCCATACCGATCTACGCCCTCTTCCCGACCGCCCCGCCGCGCCTGGCCGGCGTCGGCATCGTCGACTCGGTCACCCGGGAGTCTCTGGTCCCGCTCGACGCGCCCTTCGTCGAGTTCTTCTACAACCCCGTCGCCGCCGTCCCGAGCATGCACGCCGCCTTCGCGGTGGCGGTGGGCATCGGGCTGGCGTCGGTCACGCGCGTGCCCGTGCTCCGCGTCGCGGCCCTGATGTGGGGCCCGCTCGTGATCCTGATCGTCGTGGCCACCGGCAACCACTTCATCCTCGACGTGGTCGCCGGCCTCCTCGTGGTCGGCGTCGGGTTCGCGATCGCGGTCGCGTTGCACGGCACGCCCTGGACCCGCCCGGCGCGGGCGGCCATCGCACCCTGGCGGCCGGTGCCCGCCGGCGGGGATGCGCTGCGCGTGGCGATCATGTGCCCCTACGCGTGGGACGCGCACGGCGGCGTCGCCGCCCAGGTGCGCGACATGGCGGCGTCACTGCGCGGGCGCGGCCACCAGGTCGACATCCTCGCGCCGGCGGACGGCCCGATCGACGAGCCCAACTTCCACGCGCTCGGCCGCACGGCAGGCGTACGCCACAACGGGTCGGTGGGCCGCGTGGCCCTCTCGCCCTGGGCGAACATGCGCGCCTGGTGGATCGTGCGGCGGGGCGACTACGACGTCGTCCACCTCCACGAGCCGCTCGTGCCCCCCTGCCTGTCGGTCCTCCTGTTCTCGGGGCGCCCGATGGTCGGCACGTTCCACATGTACGGGCCGAACTCGCGCCTCTACGGCGTGATGGCGCCCTTCGCGCGCATCGCCGTGCGTCGCCTGCACCACCGCACCGCCGTCTCGGAGGCCGCGCGGTCGAGCACCGCCAAGTTCCTCCACGGCGAGTTCGAGGTGATCCCGAACGGCGTGGCGCGTCACGAGCGATCGGCGCCGCCGCGCGACGCGGGGGACGATGGCGTGCGCATCCTGTTCATCGGTCGCAACGACCCCCGGAAGGGCCTCGGCACGCTGCTGACGGCGATCCGCGGCCTGCCGGGCGTGCGCCTCGACCTGGTCGGGGTCGACCGCGACGAGGTGGAGGCGCTGCAGGAGCAGATCGCGCCCGGCACACCCCTGCCGGACGGTGTGACCGCGTTCGGGCGGGTGTCGGACGCGCGCCGTGGCGAGCTGCTCGATCACGCCGACATCCTCTGCGCGCCGTCGCTGAAGGGGGAGAGCTTCGGGCTCGTGCTCGTGGAGGCCATGTCCGCGGGCGTCGCGGTCGTCGCCTCGGCGATCCCGGGCTACGTCGACGTGCTCGACGGCCACGGGCGCACCGTGCCCCCCGGCGATGTCGCCGCACTGACCGCGGCCCTGCGCGAGCTCGCGGACGACCCCGGCCTGCGCGATCGCCTGGGCGAGGAGGGCCGACGCGCCGCCGCCCGGTTCGAGTGGGACCACGTCACCCCCCGGGTGCTCGGCGCGTACGGCACGGCGATGGCGGCGCACGCCGTGCGCCGGGGCCTCGTCGCCGTCCCCGTGGCGGGCGACGCGGTCGAGGCCTCGGCCGAGCGGGCCTAGACCGGGCGGCACGGCACCCCGCTCAGGCCAGGTGCGGCTCCAGCTCGGCCGCCAGGGCCTCGGGGGTGAGCTCGTCGCCGTCGTTGAGGCGCGCGAGGGCGCTCGCGATGACCGCGCGGGCGTCCTTGCGGGAGGCCGTCACCAGGAAGCCCGACAGGAAGCTCTCCCCGGCGAGGCACCGGTCGAGCTCGCGGTCGCGATCGTGGTCGTTGAGCTCCGTGAAGTAGACGACCCGGTAGCGCCGGTCGTAGCCCCCCTCCCGGTAGACCTCGAACATGATCTTGGCGGCCCGGCCCGCCGTGTCAGCCGCCCACGCCAACCCTCACCTCCTCGTGACCGGCGGCCGGCGCGCGCAGCCTGCGCTCGAAGTCGGCCAGCCGCTCGTGCAGCTCGCGCTGCCTGGCGTGGCTGCGGACCATGTCCTCGCGATAGCGCTCGAGGAAGTAGCCGATCGTCTCCACGCGGATCTTGATCGAGCCCGTGGGCTTGTTCTCGTCGATGTCCTTGAAGCAGAAGTAGGGCGTCCCGGACGTCTGGACGACCTCCTCGACGGTCGCGTAGATCGGAGCGTCGTGCCCGCACTTGAACGACGACAGCTCGAGCGCGACGAGGTTGGGGTGGCGTGCCGTGTACTTGGCCGCCCAGACCTTGCGGCTCGTGTTCTCGGAGTACGAGTTCTTCCAGACGTCGGAGATGTCCATCGGCTCGGAGATGCGGCCGGCCTCGACGTCCTCGCCGAAGAGGCGCCAGACGATGTCGTCGTCGATCGGGAGGCTGTCCTGCGTGAACGCCGGGTAGCCGATCTTCTGGAACTCGTCGAGGATCTCGTGGCAGATCCCCGGATCGTTGTGGTACGGGCGGCCGAGCACGACGACGCCGAGGCGGTCCTCGCGCTCGAGCTCCTCCAGCGTCTCGCGCGCCGCCGCGCGCAGGTCGCGCTCGAACCCCTCGAGCGCGGCGTAGCCGGTGTCGACCGCGCGCCGGTGCTCACCGCGGGTGAGCCCGAGGATGTCCTTCCAGTCGTCCCACATCTGCTTCTCCAGCAGGCGCGGCTGGTCGAGGTTGACGAACGTGTCGACGTAGCGGACGCCCATCTCGGCGAACAGGTCGCTCTCCTTGGTGAACGCCGCCTTCACCGCGGCGGGCGTGGCCGTGACGGTCGGGCAGGCCCGGCAGCCCTGCGTCTGCGCCAGGGGCGAGGGCAGGGCGTCGATCATCGGGAAGAAGACGACGTCGAGCGGCTTCTTCGCGTGGACCCGCTGGAGCAGGTCGTGCACGTGCGGGATGCCGACCTTCGAGGGGAAGCACGGATCGATCGCGCCGCGCTTGGCGCCCGCCTTGTACAGCTCCTCGGAGGTGAACCCCGAGTAGACGATGTTCTCCGGCGGCACGCCGAGGCTCTCGAAGTACGCCGAGAAGAGCGGGTTGACCGAGTACTGGTTGAGCACGCGGGGGATGCCGATGCGCAGCCTCTCGCGCCGGGCCAGCAGCGCGTCGCGCTCCCTCTGGGCGCGGGTGAGCGCCCGGCGGGCGGGCGGGTCGGCCACCAGCGGCGGGCCGGTGCTGCGCCAGACCGCCTCGGCGGCGATCTGGAGGAAGTTGGGATAGGCCTCCCTGTTGGAGTCCATGCCCTTCTTGATCACCCGCATGGAGTCGACGTCCTCCACGAGCCCGCGCTCGCACGAGTTGCCGACGATCAGGCGCCGCACGCCGGGCGTGAGCGGGATCTTCGAGGACCGCTCGGAGTCGTCGATCGACGACCCCTCGACCGTCACGTCGATGAACGTGCGCAGGCACTTGTTCTTGCAGAAGTAGCAGCGGGTGTCCTCGCTGCGATGCGTCACGAAGGAGATGTCGCGGACGCCCTCCATGCCGATGAACTGCGTCCGGCGGCCGTTCTCCCACAGGCGGACCGCCTCGATGGCCGCCCCGATGGCGCCCGACTCGCCGCAGTGCTCGTGGACGCGCACGCGCGGGGTCACGTCCTTGGCGGCGAAGCGCGACTCGATGAAGTCGACCTGCGCCTTGACGGCGGCCAGGTTGTGCTGCGTGCCGCCCTGCAGCACGAAGTTGGTGCCGAGGGACGCCAGGTTCGGGATCTGGGAGACGTAGAGCCAGATGTTCTTCGGCAGCACGGCGGCAAGGCCGGCCATGATCTCCTGCGGCTGCCAGCCCTGGCGCTGGAAGTCGACGATGTCGGACTGCATGAAGACCGCGCACCCGTAGCCGAAGGTGGGCATCGACTCGGCGGAGAACGCGACGTCGGCGTACTCGGCGACCGAGAAGCCGAAGCCCTCGGCGGTCGACTGGAGGAAGTAGCCGTTGCCGGCCGAGCACTGGGTGTTGAGCTTGAAGTCCTTGACCTGCCGGTTCTTCAGGATGATCAGCTTGATGTCCTGGCCGCCCACGTCGCAGATGACGTCGGTGTCGGGATAGAAGGCCAGCGCCGACTCGGTGTGGGCCACGGTCTCGACGAGCGCGACGTCGGCCGCGAGGGTGTCCTTGAGGATGTCCTTGGCGTAGCCGGTCGTGCCGATGCCCATGACCTTCAGGGTGGCGCCCTGGTCGAGCACCTTCTGCTCGAGGTCCGAGAGGACCTCCTGGGTGTCCACGATCGGGTTGCCCTTGCTGAGCTGGTAGCTCTTGACCAGGACGTTGCGGTCGCGGTCGAGCAGCACCGCCTTGGTCGAGGTGGAGCCCCCGTCGAGGCCGACGAACGCCTCCAGCACCTCGCCCGGCGCGAACGTCGCCTCCGCGAACCGCGGGACGCGGTAGCGCTCGCGGAACGCCTCGAGCTCGGCAGCGTCCTCCGACAGCCCCTTGCCGCCCGCCGCCTGCTTCTCCTCGATCCGGCCCACGTCGATGTAGCGGCGCAGGTTCTCCGTGCCGCGGTAGGCGCCGACGCCCTCCTCCTCCGACAGGCCGAACTGCACCGCGCCGAGCGCCGCGAAGTACTGGGCGCTGTCGGGCACCCGGATCAGGTCCTTCGGGTCGGCCCCCTCGGGCAGGGGCGTGTTGCGCTCCCGCCAGATGAGCGGGATCGAGTGCTGCCAGGCCTCGACCATGCCCCGGATGTAGGTGTTCGGGCCGCCGAGGAGCAGGACGTGCGGCCGCAGCGTGTTGCCCCGCGTCAGCACCGACAGGTTCTGGCCGACGATGGCGTCGAAGAGCGACGCCATGAGCTGGTCGGGTGGCACGCCCATCTTCTGGAGGGAGTTGATGTCGGTCTCGGCGAAGACGCCGCACTTGCCCGCCACCGGGTGCAGCTTGATGCCGTCGTAGCCCATGTCGCAGAGCTGGTCGGGCGGGATGCGGAGCTTGGCGTTGATCTTGTCGATCACGGCCCCGGTGCCGCCGGCGCACTTGTCGTTCATCGACGGGATCTTGGTCTTCTTGCCCGTCTCCGGATCCTCTTTGAAGATGATGATCTTGGCGTCCTGGCCGCCCAGCTCGATCACCGATCCCGCCTCGGGATAGAGCTTCTCGACGGCCAGCGAGACGGCGTTCACCTCCTGGACGAACTTCGCCCCGATGCGGGGGCCGATGCCGCTGCCGCCGGAGCCGGTGATGAAGATGCGGAAGCGCTCGCGCGGCAGCGGGAACTCGGTCCCGATGCGGGTGAGGAACTCGAGCACCTTCTCGGGCTGCTTGGTGTCGTGGCGCTGGTAGTCCTGCCAGAGCACCTCGTCCGCGACCGGGTCCACGACCACCGCCTTCACGGTCGTCGACCCGACGTCGAGCCCGATGTAGAGCCGCGGGTGGTCGAGCACGCTCATGCGGGAGACCCCACTCCCGCGCCGGCCGGGGCGCCGGCCCGGCGGCCGCCTGCACGGAGGTCGTGCACGTGGGCGACGAAGTTGGCCGCGGTCCCGATCAGCCCGGGGGTGTGGGGCACCTTGTAGAGCGGGTCCTGAAGCTCGGGGTGCTCCTCGGCGTGGGCGCGGACCTCGTCGAGCGTGAGGCCGGTGCGCTCCAGCACCCGTTCCATCTCCTCGCGCGCCTTGACCTTCGCCTCGCCGAGCGCCATCTGGACCCGGCTGTGCGCGTTGATCTCCCCCTCGCCCGAGGTCTCGACCGGCAGGTAGATCATGTCCTTGTACTGGTTCACGACGGCCGACTGGACGCCGTCGGACTGCGTCGAGGGCATGCACCCGAACGGCTTGAGGGACAGCACCATGTGGCACATGTCCTTGTTCGAGTAGTAGATGTTCTTCGCCACCTCGAGGTGGCCCTCGCCCCCGCCCGCCCGCGAGTTGTAGAGGGGGTGGCCGATGCGCTGCAGCTCGTACTGGTCGGTGAGCTCGTGCGGCACGTTGCCGAGCGCCTCGCGCAGCCGCCGCCACTCGCGGGTGAAGACGGCCTCGGCCAGCGACAGGGCGGCGTTCTTCCTCCGCGCCCGAAGGTCGGCGGCCATGCGCTTGTCGACGCGCCATTGGGAGGGCATCGCCTCGTCGTCGGTCACGCCGGCCCGGTCGGTGTTCTCCTGCTTGGCCTGGTGGATCATGTACATGATCCAGGTGCCGACCGGCTCCACCAGCACCTGGGCGCCCTCGCGCTCGAGGAACGGGAACATCCGGTAGTTGCCGTCGCCCTCGGTGGTCTGCGCCCAGAACTCGCCGGTGATCTTGACGATCGGCTTCACCCGGGTGCGGTCGATGCGCACGGAGCGTAGGTCGTCGGCCACGCCCTGCAGAGCCGACACGTACTCCCTGCCCAGCAGAGCGTCGGCGAACTTGCCCGCCCGGTCGGCCATGCCGCCGACCGCGGGGAGCGACGTCAGGAGGGCGCCCACCCGGCCGTCGAGGCGCTGGTTGCGGTGGGTGCGGAAGACGTCGTGCAGGTCCTCCATCGCGCGCTCCATGGCGCGGTCGGTCGCCCCCTCCTCGATCTCGAAGGGGCGCATCTGGTAGCCGACGTCGTTGAGGACATCGCCCATGTTCAGCGCGTTGAGGAAGGCGAGGAAGAAGTCCACGTTCAGCTCGAGGCCGTCGGCCTCGCCCGCCTGGTGGAAGCCGCCCGACTGCTGGAAGAGCAGCACCCGGAAGCCGTCGAAGCCCGAGTTGCGGAGGGCCAGGCGGTACTCGGCCTCGTACATCCCGAACCGGCACGGCCCGCAGGCCCCCGCCGTGACGAAGACGTGTCGATCGATGATCTCCTGGCGCGACATCCCCCCGGCCTCGAGGCGCTGGAGGTGCTGCACCAGGTTTCCGACCGTGAAGTAGGTCGGGTTGCACTGGCCGTTGTTGCCGTACTCCTTGCCGGTCTGGAAGGCGGCCACGTCCGGGCACGGCAGCGCCTCGGGCCGGTAGCCCAGCCCTTCGAGCGCACCGTGGATCAGGCGCTCGTGCTTCCAGGTGAGCCCGCCGTAGAGCACGGTGGTGTGGGGCCTCTGCGACGCGGTGAAGCGGTTCTCGGCCGGACGGGCATGGTGCTCGCGCGCGACGTCCTCGATGCCGAGCTCGCGGGCGAGGCGCTCGTGCTCCTCGCGCACCCGGAGCCGGATGGTCTCCTCCGGCAGAGGTCTTGGCGTGGTGGACATCGCGTCTCCCCGCGTCGGTGGCTGTGGGCCCGAGGCCGATGGGCGTGTACCTACCGCAGGCACCTCACCGGCCGTCCGTCGGTGTACTCACCGCTCACTGACGAGAACCCTTCCCCCGCGGAACCGCCTGCGGTTAGGGTCGACGTACCGAGCCAGTCGAGCCGGAGGCCCGATCACCAGCGCCCCCCGCACCGCCCCGCCCACCACCGGCCGGATGGTGCCGCCGCGGTCGCCGGTGCCCTGCCTGGCCCGCGACGCCCTGGTGGCGCAGGCGCGTGCGGGCCTGGACGGCGGTCTGCTGCGTGTGGTCGCCGCGCCCGGTTACGGCAAGAGCGCCCTCCTGGCGCTCGCCGTGCGGGAGGCGCCGGGGCCGGTCGTCTGGTGCGCGTGCGGCGTGCGCACCGTGCGGGAGGGGCCGGCGCGCGCGCTGGCGCAGGCGCTCGGCCCCGCTGTCGCCGACGCCCCGGGGATCGGCGACCCGGACGATCCGGCCGAGCGCGCCTGGGCGCTCGGCGAGGCCGTCGCGCTGCTGGCCGGCGGCGACCTCACCATCGTGCTCGACGACGTGCACATGCTCTTCGGCACGCCCGCCGAGGAGGAGCTCGTGGCACTCGTGCACGAGCTGCCCCGGCGGGTGCGACTGGGGGTCGGGGGGCGGCGCGTCGGGCCGCTCGGCGCCCCGCGCCCGGATGCCGTGGATCTCGACGAGCGCCATCTCGCCCTCTCGGAGGAGGAGTGCCACCAGTTGCTGGTCGCCCTCCGCGTTGACGCCTCCCCCGAGGAGCACGCCGAGACCCGGCGCCGGACGGAGGGCTGGATCACCGGGATCCTCCTCGAGGCGCGAGGGGGCGGCGATCCGCTCGACTACCTGCTCGCCGAGTCGGTGGACCCGCTGCGCGAGCCGGCCCGGCGGCTGCTCGAGGACTGCTCCGTGCTCGACCGGTTCACGCCCAAGATCGCGGCCCGTGTCACCGAACGCGACGATGCCGCAGCGCTGGTCGGCGAGCTGTGCGAGCACCGCGCGTTCCTGGTGCGCGACGGCGCCGGGTGGCTGCGGCACCACCGCCTGATGCGCGAGGCCCTGCTGCGGCGGCTCGAGCGCGAACGGCCGGCGTCGCTGCGGGGCCTGAACGCGCGCGCCGCGCGCGCCCTGTCGGCGGCCGGCAGGCACGAGGCGGCGGCGCGGCACCACCTGGCCTCGGGGGACCTCACCGCGGCGATCCGCATCCTCGCTCCGCAGACCGGCGGCGGCGGGCGGGGAGGTGATGGAGTCGGGGCGTGGCTGGGCGCCGTCCCGGCGGCCGTGTGGTCGGACACGCCCGGCGTCGTGCTCGCCCAGGCGTCCCAGCTCTTCTACCGCGCCGACTACCGCGGCGCGTTCGCCGCGATGGAGGCGGCCGTCGAGCAGCTCGTCGGCGAGGGGGACCACCGGCGGGCGGCCGTCACGCTGGTGCGCCTGCTGCGCGCCGCGCCCCTCGCCGGCGCGCTCTACGAGGGCACGATCACGGCGTCGCGGCGGCTCATCGCGCAGATCGGGGAACCGGCGGAGATGCTGCCCTCAGCCCGGGTGATGCTCGCGCTGCTGCTCGCCGAGAGCTGTCGTTACGCCGAGGCCGAGGAGGAGCTGTCGGCGGCCGAGGCCACGTCCGCCGACCCGGCGCTGACGCGCCTGCACGTGTCCGTGACCCGCGCGTTCGCCATCGACCACCCCCAGGGACGCCACACCCAGGCGGTCGCCGCGCTGGACGCCGCGATCGCGGAGCTCGGCGCCCACGCCGACGCCGACCTGCTGCACTACCTCCTCTACGCGCACGCGTTCCGCGCCATCGTGCTCACGGACACCGGGCGCCACGCGGAGGCGATCGCCGAGATCGAGCGGCTGCGCGCAGCGGCCACGGCGCGCGGCTTCGGGCAGCTCGCGGTGCCGGTCGTGGCGATGCTGCGGCTCGGGGCCCTCATCGGGATGGGCGACACCGGACGGCTGGGCGCCGAGCTGGCCCGGAGCGCGCCGGTGTTCCAGCGGCTCGGGGGGGCGCTGCGCGGATACCGCTACGACACCGCCGCAGCCGTCCTCGCCGCCGCCGCGGGCGACGTCGCCGGGGTGCGGCGCGCGCTGGTGGGCGCGCGCGAGGGGCTCGCGCGCCACGGGCTCCCCCACGACTCGGCCATGGCGATGATCGACCTGAGCCGGGCGGCGATGGACGTGGACATGATCGGCGAGGCGCGCGAGCTGGCCGACGCGGCCCGGGTCCAGGCGGACCGGGCGCAGGCCCCGTGGGCCGGGGCGCGCGCGGCGATGGCCGCCGCGGTCGCGTGGGGCCCCGGGGCCGAGGGGGACGCCGCCCTCGCCGAGGCGCTGCGGCGCTCGTCGGAACGGCAGATGGTGGAGCTCTGGTCGCGACGCGAGCGAGCGATGGCGGCGCGGCTGCTGCCGCGGGCGCTCGCCCGGGACCTCGGCCCCCCCGGTGTGGCGGTGCGCCTGGCCGCGGCCTGCGGCGGCGAGGTGCTCGCCGCCTGCACCGGCTCCGGGACGGTGGCCCACGAGGTGCGCCTGGCCCTCGCCGAGGCGAGCGCGGCCGTGGCCGTGGCCGACCGGGGGGCCCGTGAGATGCCCTCGCACGAACCGGTGCCGCCCGCCTCGCCGGCGGGTCGCGCCCCACGCCCCGTGGCCCCTCGCGGAGCGGGGGCCGGCATCAGGATCACCACCCTCGGCGGGCTCGCCATCCACCGCGGCGGGGAGCAGATCCCCGACTCGGCGTTCGGGCGCCAGAAGGCGCGCGTGCTCCTCGCGATGCTGGCGTGCGCCCGCGGACCGGTCCATCGGGAGAGGCTCATCGAGGCGCTGTGGCCGTCCCTCTCGGAGGAGCGGGGGCTGGCCGCGCTCCACTCCACCCTCTACGCGCTGCGCCGCGCCCTCGAGCCGCACGCCGCCGGCCGGCGGCGATCGTCGCTGGTCCGGGCGGAGGGGGTGACGTACCGGTTGACGCTGGGTGAGCACGACTCCTGGGACGCGCTCGAGTTCCTGGATGCCGCGGGGGCGGGGCTCGCCGCAGAGGGCGAGCGCCTGCCGATGCTCCTGGAGGCCGAGCGCGCCCACGCGGGCGTGCTCCTGCCCGAGTGGCCCTTCGCGCCCTGGACCGAGCCGCTGCGCACCGAGCTCGAGGAGATGCACCGTGCCGTGCTGGTCGGCATCGCGCAGGAACTCGCCGCCGCCGGGCGCGCGTCCGAGGCCGCCAGCCGCTATCGCCTGCTGATCGCCGGGGAGCCCGAGCGTGAGGGCTGGCACCGCGATCTGATCCGGGTGCTGGCCGAGTCGGGCGAGCGGGCGCTGGCCCTGCGCCAGTACGGCATCTGCCGCCGGCTCCTGCGCGACCGGCTCGGCGTCGAGCCGAGCGGCGAGACGCGTCGACTCCACGCGCAGATCCTCCGGGACCGCTGACGGCCGGGGGCGCTCGGCACACGAGGTCACCAGGGAGCCGGTTCACCAGGGCCCGGGCCGGTCGCCGCGGCGATTGGAGACCCTGCGTGCGTCAGGCCGGGCTCGTCGCCCGGGGCCGGCACCGCACCCGCACGATGCGGGTGCCCCGGACCTCCTCGACCCACAACGACCAGTCACCGGTCTCGATGACGTCGTCGATCTGCGCCGGGCGTCCGAGACGGGAGAAGATCAGGCCCCCGATGCTCGTGATGCCCTCCTCGGCGAGGTGCACGTCGAACTCCTCCAGGTCCTCGAGCGAGACGTGCCCGCGGGTGACGATGTCGCCGTCGTCGGTCACCACGATGTCGGGCTCCGGGTCGCGCTCGTCGTGGATCTCGCCCACGATCTCCTCGAGGACGTCCTCGAGGCTGACGACGCCGGCGAGCTCGCCGTACTCGTCGAGCACCACCGCGAGGGACGCGCGTGCCTGGCGCATCCCGGCGAGCAGGATGTCGAGGGGTTGGGACTCGGGCACCAGGTGCACCGGGCCGGACAGCTCGCCCACCGGCGTCTCCGGTGTCTCGACGTAGCCGCGGCTGAGTGCGCTCAGGTGCACCACGCCGGTCAGTGCGCCACCCGCGGAGAGCACCGGGAACCGGCTGTGCGGGCTGCCGAGCACTTCCAGCAGCGCCTCGCGAGCCGTCCGCTCGGCCCGGATGATGGTGACTGAGGGGGCCGGGCTCATGACCTGGCGCACCTGCGTCTCGTGGAGCTCGAGGACGCCCTCGATCATGCCGGCCTCCTCGGGGTCGAGCGTCCCGCCACGCTCGCTGTCGGCGATCAGGCGCTGGAAGTCCTCCGTGGTCAGGGCCATCTCGTGCTCGGAGGCGGGCTGGACCCCGAGCAGGCGCACCAGCCTCACCCCCGCGCCGTTGAGCACGGCGATGACCGGCGAGAAGAACAGCCGGAAGGCCTCGAGCGGCAGGGCCAGCCGCGTGGCCGTGGCCTCGGCCTTCTGGATCGCGATCGTCTTCGGGGCCAGCTCGCCCACGACGACGTGAAGGACGGTGATGACCGCGAAGGCGATCGCCCCTGCCGCGAAGACCCCGGCGGCCTCGCCGACACCGAACCTCTCGAACGCCGGTTCGAGGATGCTCGCGACCGCGGGCTTGCCGAGCCACCCGAGGCCGAGGGCGGTGACCGTGATGCCGAGCTGGCAGGCCGCCAGATAGCGGTCGATCTCGTGCGACTGACGCGTCGCGAGTGCCGCCGAGCGCGAGCCGGCCGAGGCCATCGCCTCGAGGCGCACCACCCGCGCCCGCGCCAGGGCGAACTCGGCGGCGACGAAGAAGCCGGTGGCGAGGATCAGTAACACGACGGCCAGAAGGCCGACGACGGTGCCGGTCATGACGGGTGACTCCCTCTCCGTGGTATCGCGCCAGGGTAACGGGGTCCGCGGCGGATGTGGCCCGGTGGGCGCCGGGGGCCGGGCCGGGCCGGGCCGGGCGTGATGGGCCGCCGGGGGAGCACGACGTGTTTCACGGCCTCGCGGCCAGGTTCACCCGCGCGTCACGGCCTGGCAGCGAGGGTGGGGTGGACCCCGAGAAGGAGAGAACCGGATGCGCTACCGACCCGTCCGCAGGCGGCTGACCGCCGCCGCCTCGGCGGCGGCGCTGCTCGCCATCGCCCCCGCCGCCAACGCCTTCGAATCGGCACGCGTGGTCGGCGACTTCAACGTCCCCGACGGAGGTGTCGCCGAGATCGTCAGCGCGACCCCCGACGGGCGGACGCTGCTCTACACCGACTCCGGCGGCGCCGTCGGCGTCGTGGACATCACCGATCCGGCCGCGCCGGCGCAGGTGGCCCGCATCCCCATGCCGGGCGAGCCGACCAGCGTCGCCGTCACCGAGGACGGCGCCCGGGCGCTGGTCGGGGTCAACACCTCCGTGAAGGAGGAGGGTGCGCCGCCGGTGCTCACGCCGGGCCGTCTCGTGGTGATCGACATCGCGACGCGCACGATCACCGCCGAGGTCGAGATCGGGAACGGCCCCGACTCGGTGGCCGTGACGCGCATCGACGGGGTCGATGTCGCGGTGGTGGCCATCGAGAACGAGCCGGTCGTCGTGGACGCGGACGGCAACCTCACCGACGGTGAGGTCCCGGGCCTGCCCGGAGACGTCAGCGGTCCCGGCCTGATCCAGGTCATCGCCCTGGAGCCGGGCGGCCCCCGCGTGATCGACGTGCCCCTCGCGCCCCTCGCGGCGACGCTCTTCTTCCCCGACGACCCGCAGCCGGAGTTCGTCAGCATCCGGGGGACGAAGGCCGCGGTCACTCTGCAGGAGAACAACGGCATCGCGATCGTCGACATCGCGGCCGCGCTCGCCGGCCGCACGGCGGTCGAGAAGGTCTTCTCCGTCGGGACGGCCGGGAACCGCCCCGCCGACCTCACCGACGACGACACGATCTCCTTCGCCGAGCGCTACCCGGCCGACGTCGACCGGACCGAGGAGCCGAACGCCGGCGCCCGCACCCCCGACGCCGTCGCCTGGAGCGCCGACGGGCGCGTGCTCTACACGGCCGACGAGGGCGAGCAGGCCTTCACCGGCGGCCGCGGCTGGAGCGCCCACGACGCGGCCACCGGCCGCACGGTGTGGGAGGACACCGATCTGGAGCGCAGGGCCGCCCGGTTCGGCCACTACCCCGACAGCCGCTCCGACGCCAAGGGCATCGAGGTGGAGGGCGTCGCCACCGCGACGATGGGCTCGCGGCAGCTCGCGTTCGTCGGCTCCGAGCGGGGGTCGTTCCTCGCCGTCTACGACATCTCGCGGCCCCGGTCGCCCCGGTTCGTCCAGCTGCTCCCCACGGGCGTCGAGCCGGAGGGGATCCTGCCGATCCCCTCGCGCGAGCTCGTGGTCACCTCCGCCGAGGGCACCGGCAACCTGACGATCTTCCAGGGCGTCGACGAGCCGCCGAGCGGCACGGCCACCCGGCCCCAGATCGTCTCCGCCGGCAAGGGCACGACGTGGGCGGCCCTGTCGGGACTGACGGGCGACCCCTCGAAGGCGGGCGTCGTCTGGGCGGTCCCGGACAACGCGCTCCCCTCCGACCTGTACCGGATCGACATCGACGGCGGCACGGCGCGCCTCACCTCGCGGGCCATCCGCAAGGACGGTGTCCAGGCCCGCTACGACCTCGAGGGCATCGCCGCCCTGAAGCACGGCTTCTGGCTCGCCTCCGAGGGCAACGCGAGGTTCGGTGAGGAGGACTACGCACCGAACATGCTGGTGAAGGTCGACGCGCGCGGGAACGTCATCCGCGAGGTCGTCCTCCCCGAGCAGATCGACTCGCCGGCCGGAGGCGTCATCCGCAGCAACGGCTTCGAGGGCGTGGCCGTGTCGGACAGCGGCCGCTACCTGCTCGCCGCCGTCCAGCGGGAGTACGCCGGCGACGCCGTGATCGGCGGGGTGCGGCACTCCCGCATCGCCCGGTACGACCTCCTCACCGGGACCTGGGACTTCTTCCTCTACCCGCTCGACGCGCCGCCCCCCGACGCGACCTGGGTGGGCCTGTCGGAGATCGTGAACCTCGGCGGAGACCGCTACGCGGTGATCGAGCGCGACAACGCCGCCGGCGGCGCCGCGGCGGTCAAGCGCGTCTACGAGTTCACGCTCGACGGGGTCGAGGCGACCGACGGCGCGCCGCTTGCGGCCGACGCGGATGCGACCGGGAAGGTCATCGAGAAGACCCTCCTTCGCGACGTCCTCGGGGAGTCGGCCCCCTTCGAGAAGCTCGAGGGTCTGGCCGTCACGACCGACGGCCGCCTGTGGTCGGTCATCGACAACGACGGCGGGCTCCACGAGTCGCGCCTCAGCGACCTGGGCATCGTCGAGGAGGACGTGGCCCTGTGGCTCAGCCTGCTCCACAGCAACGACGGCGAGTCGAAGCTGCTGGGCACGGGCGACTCGGGCGGCGTGGCGCGCTTCGCGACGGTGGTGGACCGCCTGCGGTCCGCCTCCACGAGATTCGGCGCGCGCGCCGAGACGGGCGAGATCACCGTCTCCTCGGGGGACAACTTCCTCGCGGGCCCCGAGTTCAACGCGAGCCTCGCGAAGGGCGTGCCGTTCTACGACAGCATCGCCCTGGAGCGGATCGGCTTCGACGCGCTGGCGATCGGCAACCATGAGTTCGACTTCGGCCCGGACACCCTGGCCGACGTGATCAACGGCGCTCCGCGCACGGGCCCGTGGCTCAGCGCCAACCTCGACGTCGCGGCGGAGCCGGCCCTCGCGGCCCTCGCCGCCCGCGGGCGCATCGCGCCCAGCACGGTCCTGGAGGTCGGCGGCACGCGGGTCGCCGTGATCGGCGCGACGACCGAGCGGCTGCCGACCATCTCGAGCCCCGAGGACGTGATCGTCAACGAGGTGCTGCCGGCCGTCCAGGCGGAGATCGCGAAGCACCAGGCCGACGGCGTCGGGATCATCATCCTCTCGAGCCACCTCCAGAGCATCGAGGAGGACGAGGCGCTCGCGGCGCTGCTCTCGGGTGTGGACATCATGATCGCCGGCGGCGGCAGCGAGCTGCTCGCCAACGCCGACGACCTGCTCCAGCCCGGCGACGCCGCGACGGGCGCGTCGCGGCCCTACCCGGTCGTCGTGAAGGACGCCGACGGCAGGGATCTGCCGATCGTCACGACCAGCGGCGACTACGCATACGTCGGCCGGCTGATCGCCGGCTTCGACGAGGACGGCGCCCTCGTGCGCGTCAACGACGAGAGCGGCCCGGTGCGCGTGATCGGCGGGGACGTGCCCGACGCGGCGAAGCCGGACGCGAAGCTCCAGCGCCGGGTCGTCGAGCCGGTCCAGGCCGCGGTCGACGCCCTGGCCGAGAACGTCATCGCCACCACCGAGGTGCGCCTGTCCGGAGTCCGGGCGGGCGGCATCCGCACCCAGGAGACGAACCTCGGCAACCTGGTCGCCGACTCCCTGCTGTTCGAGGGCAGGCGCGCCGCGCCGGGCCTCGGCGTGGCACCGCCGGTGGTCGCCATCCAGAACGGGGGCGGCATCCGCAACAACGACGTCTTCCCCGCCGACCTGGCGAGCGGGATCAGCGAGCTCGACACCTTCCGGATCCTGCCCTTCTCGAACTTCGTCGCGATCGTCCCCGACGTGAGCCGGGCGACGCTCAAGGCGATCCTCGAGAACGCCGTGTCCCGGGTCGAGTTCGTGGACGGGCGGTTCGCCCAGGTCGCGGGCCTGCGGTTCACCTGGGACGCAGCCGCGCCCGCCGGTAGCCGGGTGACCGAGGTGGTGCTGGACGACGGAACGGCGATCGTCACCGGCGGCGCCGTGGTGGACGGACCCGCCATCTCGGTGGCCACGATCGACTTCCTGGTCAACGGAGGCGACGCCTATCCGTTCGGCGCCCCGGCCTTCGAGCGCTCGACGGTGACCTACCAGCAGGCGCTCCTGAACTACATCGTCGCGCCGGCCGCCGACGGCGGGCTCGCCGGGGCCGTCACGGCGGCGGACTACCCCGAGGTGCCCTCGCCGGGCGACGGCGAGCGGATCGACCGGGTGAACTGAGCGGTACGCCGCGGGGCCGGTGGGGTGCGGTCGCACCCCACCGGCCCCGGCGGCTCGGCCGGGGCTCCTCACGGACGAACCGGCGGCACGATCCGCTCCGGTGAGCGTGGCCGCGGGAGCGGCGGAGGGACCGCGCGCCCTCGTATGGTCGACCCATGCGGATCGCCACCTGGAACGTGAACTCGGTGCGCCAGCGGATGCCGCGGCTCTTGTCGTGGCTCGACGAGCGGCGCCCGGACGTCGTCTGCCTGCAGGAGACCAAGCTCGCCGACGCGGCCTTCACCGAGCTGCTCGGCGAAGAACTCGCCGCACGTGACTACGCGGTCGCCGCCCACGGGCAGGGCCAGTGGAACGGGGTCGCGATCCTCTCGCGGGTCGGCCTCGAGGACGTGGTGACCGGGCTCGAGGGGGCGCCGGAGTGGGAGGGGCCCGAGGCCCGGGCGGTGGCCGCGACGTGCGGCGGGGTGCGGGTCCACTGCCTCTACGTCCCCAACGGCCGCGAGCCGGACTCGGACCACTACCGCTACAAGCTCGCCTGGCTCGCGGCGCTGCGCGACGTGGTCGCGGCCGGTCCGGCCGACGCGATCGTGCTGGGCGACATCAACATCGCGCCCACCGACGACGACGTGTTCGACCCGGGCGCGTTCGCGGGCCAGACCCACGTCACCCCGCCCGAGCGCGACGCCCTCGGCGCCCTCATGGCGCTCGGGCTGCACGACGTGGTGCGCGAGCGCTGGCCGGCGGAGCGGATCTTCACCTACTGGGACTACCGGGCCGGCATGTTCCACAAGGACCTCGGCATGCGCATCGACCTGGCGCTCGCGTCCGGGCCCGTCGCCGCCCGGGTGCAGGCCGCCTGGGTCGACCGCCAGGCCCGCAAGGGCAGCGGCCCGAGCGATCACGCCCCGGTGATCGTCGACCTCGACGACGCACCCGACGGCGACATCGGCCCGGTGGTGCCCCCGCCCTCGGCGAAGCCCGCTCGGCGCGGCTCCGCCCGGCTGCCCCAGTCCCGGTGACCAGAGGAGGAACGAGATGACGGACCCGACGGCGTCGGAGCTCATCACGCGGAGGATCGCCGACCTGGGGGACTGGCGCGGCGAGACCCTCGCCAGGGTGCGCGCGCTGATCCACGACGCGGACCCGGAGGTCGTGGAGGAGTGGAAGTGGAGGGGGACCCCGGTCTGGTCGCACGACGGGATCCTCTGCACCGGCGAGTCCTACACGGAGGTCGTGAAGCTGACCTTCATGAAGGGCGCGTCGCTCGAGGACCCGGCCGGCCTCTTCAACGCGAGCCTCGAGGGCAACGCCCGCCGCGCGATCGACATCCGCGAGGGCGAGGA
>LNFM01005770.1_pt1 | contig 21026 bp, 16 predicted proteins | sample 596031 | NCBI WGS metagenome assembly LNFM01 (sample SAMN04254537, study PRJNA301005) | activated carbon metagenome | isolation source: dual media filters at the Ann Arbor, Michigan drinking water treatment plant | place: USA: Ann Arbor
GCGGCAAGATCCGCATCCCGATCAACGAGAGCACCGACGACAAGTCGCAGATCCAGGAATATCTCTCCGCCTATCACGGCGAGGGCATCCAGCACATCGCGCTCGGCACCGGCGACATCTACGAGACGGTGGAAACGCTCAAGACCAGGGGCGTGCCGTTCCAGACCGTGCCCGATACCTATTATGAGCAGATCGACAAGCGTCTGCCGGGCCATGGCGAAGACCTGGTGCGGCTGGCGGCTGACCGCATCCTGATCGACGGCGCGCCGACCGAAGGCGGCGGGCTGCTGCTGCAGATCTTCACCCAGACGGTGATCGGTCCGATCTTTTTCGAGATCATCCAGCGCCGAGGCAACGAAGGCTTCGGCGAGGGCAATTTCCGCGCCCTGTTCGAGTCGATCGAGCTCGACCAGATCCGTCGCGGCGTTCTGAAGGCTTAGGAGGAAACCATGAGGAAGAACTGGATTCCGCTGCGCCAGGTCGAGGGCACCGCCTCGCGGCAGGCCCATGTCCGCCTGCCCGAGGGCACCTACGAGCGCGAAATCAGCAAGGAGGGCTTCTTCGGCCCCTCGGCTCAGTTCCACCACAAACACAAGCCGACCGATTGGGTCGAGTTCGATGGGCCGATCCGGCCGCGCGCGCTCGACCTCAACAAGATGACGGCGCCCAAGGGCAGTCCGTGGATGGCCCCGCTCGTTATGGGCAACGCCCACATGCAGATGCGCATCTGGCGTCTGGAGAAGGCGATGACCGAGCTGGCACGCAACAGCGACGGCGACCAGCTCCTGTTTGTACACGAAGGCGCTGGCGCCCTGTTCTGCGACTACGGCCACCTCGACTATATCGAGGGCGACTACCTCGTGATCCCGCGCGGCACGATGTGGCGGCTGGAGCCCGCCATACCCACCGTGTCGCTGATGATCGAGGCGACCAACGACCACTTCACCCTGCCGGAGAAGGGCCTGGTCGGTCATCACGCGATCTTCGATCCGGCGATGCTCGACACGCCGCGTATCGATGATGCCTTCCGTGCCCAGCAGGACGAGCGCACCTGGAAGGTGTCGGTGAAGCGGCGCAATCAGCTCTCGACCGTGACCTTCCCGTTCAATCCGCTCGATGCCGTGGGCTGGCACGGCGACCTCAGCGTCGTGCGCATCAACTGGCGTGACATACGCCCCCTGATGAGTCATCGCGTCCACCTGCCGCCTTCGGCGCACACCACCTTCGTAGCCGGCCGCTTCGTCGTCTGCACCTTCGTGCCGCGCCCGCTGGAAAGCGATCCCGAGGCACTCCGCCTGCCGTTCTTCCACAACAACGACGATTTCGAGGAAGTGATCTTCTATCACAAGGGCAGCTTCTTCAGCCGCGACAACATCCATCCCGGCATGATGACGGTGCATCCGACCGGCTTCACGCATGGCCCGCATCCCAAGGCGTTCAATGCGGCAACAAAGCCTGTCGGCAGTGGCGGCAAGACCGAGACTGACGAGGTCGCTGTGATGATCGACACGCGCGACGCGATAGACGTGGCCGACATGCCGGCCGGCGTGGAGTTCGAAGGCTACGTGAAGTCATGGCGGCCGCCGGAGATGAAGCAGGCGGCAGAGTAGGGAAGGCCTCAATGAAACTGGGAACGTTGAAGGAAGGCGGCCGCGACGGCACGCTGATCGTGGTCAACCGCGAGCTCACGCGCGCGGTGCGGGCCACCAGCGTCGTACCGACGCTGCAACGGGCGCTCGACGATTGGGCGGACGTCGCGCCACGCCTGCGGGCGCTGGCGGAGCAGCTCGCCGATGACAAGGCACCGGGATCATTCGAACTCGACAATACGGCGCTGGCCGCGCCGCTGCCGCGCGCCTACCAATGGGCCGATGGCTCGGCCTACGTCGTTCACGTCGAGCTGGTGCGCAAGGCCCGTGGCGTCGAGATGCCGCCGTCGTTCTGGACTGACCCGCTGATGTACCAGGGCGGCTCCGACTCCTTCATGGGCTCGACGGACGAGATCGAGGCCATCGACGAGGCCTGGGGTATCGATTTCGAAGGCGAGATCGCCGTATTCGTCGACGACGTGCCGATGGGCACGCCGGCAGCCGCCGCGCGAAAACACATCAAGCTGGTCACGATTCTGAACGACGTGTCGCTGCGCAACCTGATCCCGGCCGAGCTCAACAAGGGCTTCGGTTTCCTCCATGGCAAGCCCGCCACGGCCTTCGCGCCGGTCGCCGTGACGCCCGACGAGCTGGGCGACGCCTGGGACGGCGCCAGGCTCAACCTGCCGCTGATCTCGACGCTGAACAGCAAGGAATTCGGCCATCCCAACGCCGCTACCGACCTCACCTTCGACTTCGGCCAACTCATCGCCCACGCCGCCAAGACCCGTCATCTCGAGGCCGGCACTGTCATCGGTTCGGGGACGGTCGCCAATCGGGATGCCGCGGCCGGCTGCTCCTGCATTGCCGAGCGCCGCGTGCGCGAGACGCTGGACGGCGGCAAGCCCGTGACGCCGTTCATGAAATTCGGCGACCGCATCCGCATCGAAATGTTCGACCGCGGCGGCCGGACGATCTTCGGTGCCATCGACCAGAAGGTCGTGCGTTACACACCACCGGCCTGAGCCGTGCTAGGGTGATGCCGGAGGCGGTCATGAAGCTCATCGGCTATTTTCGTTCGTCGGCGGCGTATCGCGTGCGGATCGCGCTCAACCTCAAGGGTATCGTGGTCGAGCACGCCTCGCGGCATCTGCGCAAGGGCGAGCAGCGGTCTCCCGACTATGCCGCGATCAACCCGCAGAAGCTGGTGCCGGCGCTGGTGCTGGATACGGGCGAGGTGCTGACCCAGTCTCTCGCCATCCTCGAATACCTGGAGGAAACCCATCCCCAGCCGCCGTTGCTGCCCAGGGATCCGGTCGGCCGGGCGCGCGTCCGGGCGCTGGCGCTCATTCCAACGGCCGATATACACCCTATCCAGAACCTGCGCGTGATGGGCTATCTGCGCGAGAAATTCGGTCAGACCGAGGAGAGCGCCTTCGGCTGGTCGCGCCACTGGATCGAGACCGGCTTCGACGCCTACGAGGCGTCGATCGTGAACGATCCCAGGACTGGCACCTTCAGCCACGGCGACATGCCCACCATGGCCGATCTCTGCCTCATTCCGCAGGTCTTCAACGCGGCGCGCTTCAAGGTCGACATGACGCGATATCCGACCATCCAGCGTATCTACGATTCCTGCATGCGGCTTCCGGCCTTCGATGCCGCCCAGCCGGCCAAGCAGCCGGACGCCGAGGCGTGAACAAGGGCGTCATTGCCGGCATCGCGGCGATCGCCCTGGTTGGCATCGGTGCGGCGGCGGTGCCGGTTGTCGAGGAATATGCGGCGGGGCGTATCAAGGCCGAAATCGAGCGCTACGGCACCGCGACGGTGGGCAGGGTCGAGGTCGGGCTGCTGGGGCGCAGCATCGCGCTCACCGATCTCAAGTCCAGCCGCGACGCCGACGTATCTGTCGGCCGTTGGCAGGCCTCGGGCCTGGGCTGGCCGTTGGCTGAATTGATGCAGGGGCGCACGCCGCTGGCGGGCCTCAAGTGGGGCGACCCGCTGCAGGCCGACCGACTCCAATTGCGCGATCTCAGCGTTGGCAACCGTGATGCGGGCGGCACCTGGAAGATGGAGTCGCTCGTCCTCGAAGGGCTCGATCTTGCGCGCTTCGATGCCAGCGACGTCGGCCCCTACGGTCCCGTGGTTCTTGTCGCCCGGGCGCTGGGCGCACTCTCGGTGCGCCGTCTGGAGCAGCGCGGCATGGTCTTTGTGATGCCCGGCAGCGGCGACACTTTCAGCTTGGCGACAATCGTCGTCGAACACTACGAGGGCGGGCGCATGGCCTCGATTGTTGCCGGCGACATCGAGGCAACGGCGCGCGAGGGCCGGACACCTCTGTTCAAGGTGGCGGACATCGCGATCAAAGGCCTCGATGTCGGCCGAAGCATAGAAGCCTTTTCATCGGCGGACTGGCAGCCTGGCATTTCGATCGGGCAGGTGAGGGTCGAACGCGGCAGTGCCACGGGTTTCAGCGGCGATACGATGGCGCGCTACGGCGTGTCGCTTGGATCGATCACCGTCGAGACGATAAGCGAAGGCGCCATGGTCAGCCGCTCCAAGGCCCGCGTAGATGGCTTCGTGCTGGCGCCGCCGCTCCGCAGCATGGAAGGCCTACAGTTGCGCCTGGCCCTTCAGGCGATGGGGTTGCGCGAGGTCAAGTTGGGTTTCGATTGCACGGGCTTGGAGGATCGGATGCGCGGCGAGATCACGGTCGATCGTTGCGCTCTCTCGGGCCCCAACCTCGCCGAGATCAATTTCACCGGCCGGATCGTCGGCGCCGACGAGGCGTTCTGGCAGGCCATCGACGACGGCGACGTGGTCGCTCTCTACGATTCGAAGGCAGTCCTCGACTCGGCGAAGCTGGTACTGGCCGATGCCAGCCTTTTGGAACGCGGGCTAAAAGCGCTGTCGGCGACGACGGGACAGCCGGTGTCGATAACCAGGGCCAATCTGGCGCGCGACATCAGGCGCTTCCAGCCGGCGGGCGTTCTCATTACCCCGACCCTGACACAGCTTCTCGACACCGTGGCGCGGTTCATCGAGCAGGGCGGCACGCTCACACTCGATGCACGGCCCCAGCCGCCGCTGGCGATCGACAGGATCGACTATCTGACGAGCCCGGGCGCCGATCTCGTGGAGGCGCTCGGGCTGTCGGCCACCCTGTCGCGCTAGAGTTGATAGAGCCAGAAGCCGCCCAGGCCGACAAGCATCATCGCGAAGCCGAGGTACCTGACATTGCGCGTCGACCGCGCCTCCCGTGCATGCTGGTCGCCGAGGGCCAGCCGGTCGGTGTCAGACAACTCCCGCCTGGTCCTGTGCTGCTGGGCGAGGAAGCCGGGCGTGAGGCCCGTGCCCACGGCACCGTCGCGTTCGCGATCCAGTGTCACGCTGATGGCCAGGACGAATACGCCGATCACGGCGATGCCGAAGAAGTTCGTATAAGCCACGATGAGGGCTGCCAGGACGAGGGCGATGAGCCAGCCACTAAGCACGAACGCCATGACGACGGATTTGGCAGGCATGATGCCCTCCCGTTTGGCGAGCACTAATCATGATCTTCCCGCCAGTCGCGGTCAATCATGGCTGCGAGTCGGCCGTCTACCGTCGGCGGGCGTCGGCGATCAGCTGCTTCAGCGCCGCGGCGTCGACCGCGCCTGGGACAAACTGATCGCCGATCACGAAGGCGGGCGTCCCGCGAACGCCCAGCGCGCCGGCCAGCGCCATGTTGCGGTCTATGAGCTGCTTGAACTTGGGATCTTCCATGTCCTTTTCGAGCAGGGCCACGTCGAGGCCGACCGAGGCCGCGATCTCCAGGATGCGGGCGCGGTCGAGCTTGCTGCTCGTTTCCATCAAGGCATCGTGGAGAGCGGCATGCTTGCCCTGCTTGGCCGCGGCCAGGGCGGCGAGGGCTGCAATGCGCGACGGCTCGCCCAGGATCGGCAGGTCCTTGTAGACCACCTTGACCTTGCTGTCGGCACCGACCACCTGCTTCACGGCCTGGTGCGCGCGCTTGCAGTAGGGGCACTGGTAGTCGTTGAAGTCGACGATGACGACGTCGCCGTTGGCGTTGCCGCTGAACGGGGCGTCGGGATCGGCCAGCAACTCGGCCTTGTGCTGGCGGATCGCCTTCTGGGCCACCGCGTCGCGCTGGGTGTCCTGCTTGCGCTCCAGCTCCTGCATCGCCTCGACCAGCACTTCCGGGTTGGCGATCAGGTATTCGCGGATCTGCTTGCCGAGCGGTCTTTGGCCTACGCTGTCCGTCGTTGCCGGCGTGGCGATACGGGAAGGCGCGGTGAGGCCCGCAGCGAGGACGGCACCGCCGCCGATCAGGGCAGCACAAAGAGCGAGAAGGACTGAACGCATTGTCGTGAACTCCGGAGGGAGAGATTGAGGGGCCGGCGGCGCGGCCGGAGCAACCGTCAGCGGCGCGGACGTGTGTTGATGTAGGCCTTGATGTCCTGGGCGCGCTGCCAGGCTGGTGTTCCGGGCTGGAGGCTGCGTTCGGCGGTCGCCGCGTGCGACTGCGCCTCGGCACGCTGGCCGCGCAGGATGGCCATCTCGGCCCGAGCAAGAGACGTCATGCCGGCGTTGTTCTGCTTGGAATAGGCGGAGGCTAGCAGCCGCCATAATTCGAACGAGCCGGCTTCTTTTTGTACCGCAAGCTCGAGGTTACGGATGGCCTCGCGGTCGTTCTCGGCATTGTTGGTGTCGAGAAGCGCGCGCGCCAGGTCGATCTTCAGGATGGCGACGGCCGGCAGCAACTGGACGGCACGGCGGTAGAAGGTGACCGATTCGGCCGCTCGGCCGTTCTCATAGAGCATCTGACCCTTCACCTCGTTGAAGTAGGGGTCGTTGGGATACTCCTTCAGCAGGCCATCGATTGTGAGCAGTGCCGAGCCGAGATTGCCCCTGCGATAAAGCGCGATGGCGCGGGCATAGCGTGCCGGTATCGAGCGATCGGCCTCGCTGAAGCGCTGCAGGGCGACATCGGGCGCGATGAAGCCGTAAAGCTTGGCGACCATGCGGTGGTGCATGCTGAGGAATTGCGGCGAGTCGGGCGTGTTGACGTAGGGCGAGCGGGCCGCCGCTTCCTCGAACGCGGCGATACGGTCGGGCGTGAGAGGATGAGTCGACAGATAGGGGTCGCGCTGGTTGATCGCCAGGCGCTCCTCCTTCTGCAGGACGCGGAGAAATTCGATCGTGCCCTTGGGCGACTGGCCGGTCTTCTGTAGGTAGCCGATCGCCGCCTGGTCGGCGGCGAACTCCTGCGTCTGCGAATACTTGAGGAAGGACAGGATCGATCCCGGTGCCTTGGTGACCCCGCCGGTCGGGCCACCCCGGCCGCCGCCGCTGCCCGAGACGGCGCCGCCGGCCAACGCGCCGCCGGCCAGGATCGTCTCCAAAATCTGCATCGTCGACAGCGATCGCAGCTCTTCTTGCATGCGGGCCAGATGGCCGCCGGCGATATGGCCGCTTTCGTGCGCCAGCACGCCGATGAGCTGGTTCGGCGTCTCTGTGCGCATGATCAGGCCGGTATTGATGAATATGCGCTGGCCGCCGGCCACGAAGGCGTTGAGGGAATTGTCCTGGACGATCATGATCTCGACCGCATTGGGGTCCAGGCCGGCCGCCCTCCAGATCGGGATAACAAACGTCCGGATGGTGTTTTCGATCTCGGCGTCGCGTATGAGATTGATCCGCTGGGCGTAGGCGGCATGAATCGGCGCCAGCGCGAGCAGCGAGAGGCAAATGAGGATGGTGATGCGTCTGAACACGGGCGGCACGGATTGCAAGCAGGCTAGGAACGCGCGGTGGCTACGTCAATCGCGTAGCTTGGCGCTGGTTGGTGTTCTTTTGCTGTCGGCTTGTGGCAGAAGTGAGACGGATCGGGCTACCGAACAGGCCGCGAACGCCGCCAACCCGACCGGCAAGGCAGCCGGGCAGGGCGGCCTGTCGGGCATTTTCCGGGGGGCTTCGTTCGCCGCCGTTGCGGCCGACGAGAGTCGTGCGGCGGAAGTTGGCCGGGCAATCCTGTTGAATGGCGGCAATGCCGTCGATGCCGCAGTTGCCATGTATTTCGCGATGGCGGTTACATTGCCGTCGGCGGGCGGGCTCGGCGCCTCGGGCGCCTGTATCGTCCACAACAGCAAGACCATGGCGGCCGAATCGTTCGTATTTGCGCCCGTCGCGGCGCCGGGCGCGGTCAAAGGCGTGTCGTTCTCGATACCGACCGGTGTTCGGGCCATGACACTGATGCACGTCCGCCACGGCCAGGGCCGTTGGGAACAGTCGGTGTCGGGCGCCGAGCGGATGGCCCGGTTCGGCGTCCCGGTGTCGCGGGCCCTGGCACGGGATCTCCAGGCCGGCGGCGCTCTCCTCGGCAGCGATCGCGAGGCCCAGCGTCTCTTCGGGGGGGCCAGTGCGGAGGGCAGCAACTTGGTCCAGCCCGAGCTTGCCGGGACCTTGGCGGTGATTCGCTCGCGCGGCGGTGTCGAATTCTTCCAGGGAACATTCGCGCGCACCCTGTCCGATCAGATCTCGCAGATGGGCGGCAGCCTGCCCCTTGAGGCGCTGCGCAATGCGGCGCCGCAGGCAGGTCCGCCGGCCGGCGAGAACTACGGCACCTTCGGGCGCCAGCGTGTCTATGTCGCCCCATCGCCGATGGCGGGCGCCGCCGCTCTGTCAGGTTGGCACGGCCAAGCGCCTGGCGGTGGCACGCCGGCCGACTCGGGCGGCTTTTCCAGTCTGGTGGCGGTCGACAGCAGGGGCGGCGCCGTGGCCTGCAGCCTGTCGATGGGGCAATTGCTCGGAGCCCGCATGGTCGTGCCGGGAACCGGCATTCTGCTGGGCGCGCCGACACCCGAGGCCACCTCCGTCAGCCCCCTGATCATCGCCTACCCCAGCAGCGGAGAATTCGTCTTCGCCGGCGCCGGTGGCGGTGCGCCGACCGCGGCGCAAGCGACCGGGGCGGTGGCGCGTGCGACGATCGAGGCCGGACAGAACATCGCACAGGTTCTTGCCGCGCGGCGCGGGCAGGGCGGTTACGTCAATGCCATTGCCTGCCCGAGCGGGTTGCGCGGCAGCGCGACAACGTGCGAAGGCGCCGTCGACCCCGCCGGCGCCGGGCTCGCGCTTCTCGCTGTGCCGCGCTAGGCCGGTATCATGTCGGGAAAGCTGTCGCGGCGCGCGGGCACCGTCGATCCGTTCATCGTGATGGATGTCATGGCGGCTGCGGCGGCAAAGGAAGCAGCTGGCGACATCGTCGTCCATCTTGAAGTGGGGCAGCCCAGCACACCCGCGCCGAAGGAAGCTATAGAGGCTGCCCGCGCTGCGCTGGACTCCGATCGCATCGGCTATGTCGCGGCACTGGGTATTCCGGCGCTGCGCGAGCGCATCGCGCGTCATTATCGCGAGTTCTACGGCACGGATGTGCCGGCGGAACGCGTGATCGTGACAACCGGTTCGTCGGGCGGCTTCCCGCTGGCCTTCCTGGCGAGCTTCGATGCCGGCGACCGCGTGGCACTGGCGGCACCGGGCTATCCCGCCTACCGCAACATCCTGGCGGCACTCAATCTCGAGGCCGTCGACCTGCCGACCTCGGCCACCGATCGTTTCCAACCGACCGTGGCGGCGCTGGAGAAGGCGGGAAAGATCGACGGGCTGATCCTGGCCAGCCCGTCCAATCCCACGGGCACGATGGTCAGCCGCGCCGAGCTGAAGACTCTGGCGGACTGGTGCACTCGCAATGGCGTGCGCCTGATCTCCGACGAGATCTATCACGGCATTGTCTACGAGGGCGAAACGCACTCCGCCGTCGAAGTGTCGAACAGCGCCATCGTGGTCAACAGCTTCTCGAAGTACTTCTCGATGACCGGCTGGCGGATCGGCTGGCTGGTCGTGCCGCCCGACCTCGTGCGGCCGATCGAGCGGCTGACGCAGAACTTCTTCATCTCGGTCCCGACTCTCTCGCAGCACGCGGCGCTTGCCGCCTTCGAGTGCCGCGATGAGCTCGACGGCCACGTCAAACGCTATCGCACCAACCGCGACCTGCTGATGGCGGGCCTGCCGACGGCCGGTCTCGATCGCCTGACACCTGCGCAGGGTGCCTTCTACATCTATGCCGACGTCTCACATCTCACCAACGACAGCCGCGAGTTCTGCAGCCGCATGCTGCGCGAGACGGGTGTGGCGACGACGCCGGGAGTCGATTTCGACCGGGCGCGTGGTACCGGCACGTTGCGCATATCCTTCGCCGGATCGACCGCGGAAATGGACGAGGCGGTGCGCCGTCTCAAGGCATGGCGTCGGGTTTGAGATGAGCAGGCTGTTGGCAACAGCCACGCTTCGCGCCACTGGCGCCGACGGGCCGCTCGGCCGCTAGTGCAACCGTCGGCGGTCGCGCGCCGGTGTCGATGACGCGGTCGTCGGTGTCGGCTGCGTCTCGACCGAGGGCACAGGACCGGCATGATGGCCAATGATGTGCCAACCGTCGTTCAGCCGCGTAAAACTGTTGGTCGCCATGAGTTGCCCATTGGCCAGGATTTCGCGACAGACGACGAGGGCGAGGCCGGGACGTCCAACCACCCATTCCTCGGCGCAGCGTATGCGCGGCGCTTCGGGATGGCGCATGATGGCTCGCCAGCTCGCCATGATCTCCGATCGCTCGTGCAAGGGGGCCTGGCCGGGATGGAGGCAGACCAGCGATCCGGTCGGCGCCCAGAGCACGTCCATCGCGGTGGCGTCGCGATCGTTGAAGGCGCGATAGAAATAGCGGTTGGCTGCCAGCACGGCTTCACGTTCCTCATCGTCGAATTCCGCCAGGAGTGGCGGCAGGCGGGGTGGACGGCGCGGCATTCGACCCTCGAAACTCCATGGTTGCGCGGCCTAGGATTAGCCGACACAGAAGAGGCATCCAACAGCAGAGAACGACGATGTCCATTCCCAAGCTTGAATTCCCGCCGTTCCACCTGCCGCCCGAAGCCGAGGCGCTGCGCATAGAAGTGCGCCAGTTCCTGAAGGAGACGCTGCCTGGCCTCAAGACCGAGGACCGCTTCTCGAGCTGGAACACCCGGTCATCGGAATTCAGCAAGGCGCTAGGCAAGCGCGGCTGGATCGGCATCACTTGGCCCAAGCAATATGGCGGCAGCGAGCGCAGCTTCCTCGACCGCTACGTCGTCACCGAGGAACTGCTCGGTAACGGCGCGCCCGCCGGTGCGCATTGGGTGGCCGACCGCCAGTCGGGCCCATTACTGCTGCGGTTCGGCAGCGAGGAGCAACGCCAGGCCATCCTGCCCAAGATCACCGCGGGTGAATGCTACTTCTCGATCGGGATGAGCGAACCGGACTCCGGTTCGGACCTCGCCTCGGTGCGCACCCGCGCCGAGCCTGTGCCGGGCGGCTTTCGCGTCAACGGCACCAAGGTCTGGACCTCGGGCGCGCATCACAATCATTACTGCATCACTCTCGTGCGCACGTCCGGTCAGCATGGCGATCGTCACAAGGGCCTGAGCCAGCTCCTGGTCGATCTCAAGACCCCCGGCGTCACCATCCGGCCGATCATCAATCTCGCCGGCCGGCACGACTGGAACGAGGTCACGTTCAGCGACTGCTTCATCCCCGAGGAATGCCTGATCGGCAACGAGGGCGATGGCTGGCTGCAGGTCACCAGCGAGCTTGCCTTCGAGCGCAGCGGTCCCGAGCGCTTCATGCAGAACTTCCACGTCCTGCGCGAGCTGGTGCGGGTGCTGGGCCGCCAGCCAGCCAGGCGGGCAGGGGCCGTTCTCGGTCGCATCGTCGCCCGGCTCTGGACGTTGCGCCAGATGTCGGTCGCGGTGGCCGGCATGATGCAGGGCGGCAAGTCACCGGCCATCGAGGCGGCGCTGGTGAAGGATCTCGGCACGATCTACCAGCAGGACCTGCCGGAGATCGCCCGCGTGCTGGCTGAATCCGATGCGACCACCGAGGAGGACATGGCCGATTTCCTCGACGTCGCCCAGTACGCCACCATGATGGCGCCCTCCTACACGATCCAGGGCGGCACCACCCAGGTCCTGCGCGGCATCGTCGCCCGCGGCCTCGGCCTGCGTTGAGGAGACCGACCATGGATCACGACACGCGCGAAATGCTGCTCGACACCGCCGGCCGCTTCTTCGCCGAGCGCTGCGGCAAGGACATCGTGAACGGAGTCGAGAAGGGCGTGTGGCCCGCCGACTTCTGGCAGGAGATCGAGGAAATGGGCCTGCCGCTCGTTGCCGTGCCCGAGGACAAGGGCGGTGTCGGTGGCAGCCTCGCCGACATGATGGCGGTGCTTCGGCTGGCTGGCGAGAACGCCGTGCCGGTGCCGCTCGCCGAGACTGCGCTCGCCAACTTGCTGCTGTCCGCCGCTGGCGGGACGCCGGCGCCGGGGCCATCAACCGTCGTGTTGGGCGGATTGGCGCTTAACAACGGGCGTGTCACCGGCAAGATCGATCGCGTGCCGTTCGCCGGCCTCGCCGAGCGCTTCGTGGGAGTCGCGAACTCCGGTGGCAAGCCTGTCGTGGTCGTGGTCGCCAAGGCCAATGCCAAAGTGACGGCATCGCCCAGCCACGCCGGAGAACCCTATGGATCGGTGGTTTTCGACAAGGCTCCTTGCGAATTCTCCGGCGACTCGGCCGTGAGTGCCGATCGTGCGCTCGAGCTGGCCGCCCTGGCGCGGGCCATGCAGATGGCGGGCGCGGCCGACAAGGTGCTGGCCACGACCGTCGAATACTCCAAGCAGCGCGTGCAGTTCGGCCGCTCGATCTCGACCTTCCAGGCGATCCAGCACATGCTGGCCGAACTGGCGAGCTGTGTGGCGGCCACCATCGCTTCGGCTGAAGCCGCGTCGCGCGACGCCGACGAGGGCGGATTGGCCAACGGTGGCAGCTTCTCGATAGCCGCGGCCAAGACGCAAGCCTCGGACTTCGCCCAGCGCATCGCCGCCATCTCCCACCAGTCGATGGGAGCGATGGGTTTCACCCATGAGCACATCCTGCATCACTACACGCGCAGGCTCTGGGTGTGGCGGCGCGATTTCGGCAGCGAGAGCTTCTGGGGCGAGAAGATCGGCGCCGCCGTCGCCAAGGCCGGTCCGCAATCTCTGTGGCCGTCACTGACGTCGAGCAAGTACGCGGCCTGACAACCCACGCCTTCACGATTGCGGCAAAACCGGCTAAATACCCCTTGGCAGGGGATACCCTGCCGCTGAGGGGGAAGCAGATGTCTGCACTGCGCTCGATCGTCCTGGCGTTTGGCCTTGTGTATGCAGCGATGGCGACGGCCGGCGCCCAGGCGCCGACGGCGCCGCCCGCCGGCATGACGCAGGAGCAGTTCAACGCGCTGGTCGACGCCATCAGCAACTCGGTCACCGAGAAGCTCAAAGCCGAGGGCGCCACCTCGGCGCCTACGCCTGCCGCCGCTGCCGCGAGTTCCAAGTCCAAGGCCAAGCCGCCGGCGCCCACCGTCGTGCGGACGCCGATCCCCGAGGGGCCGGGCCCCTTCGCCGTCTTCTTCGAGCGCGCCGGCAAGGTCGTGCGCGCCATCCCCGTGCTCGGCACCCATCTCGCTTCCATTCCCGGCCTGCTCGACTGGAGCGCGAAAGGCGGCCGCGGCACGTCCGGCTTCCTGCTGCTGCTGGGCCTCGTCGCCGTGGCGGCGGTCGCGGCCGAAGCGGTCCTGCGCTTCCTCATGACCGGCTTGCGCCATCGCCTCGCCGACGGCGCCCGCCCCGAGCAGGGCTTGCGTTCGCTGGCGCATCTCGGCCTGCTGGCGCTCCTCGACGGGCTGGGCGTCTTCGCCGTCTGGGTGATCTGCAATGCCGCCATCGGCGCCTGGTTCATCAACCCGATGGGCCAGGACAGGCTCGCCGCCGCGATCCTCGACGGCATCTTCCACTGGCGCCTCTACGTCTTCCTGTTCCTGATCGTGCTGAGGCCTGCGCTGCCGCAGGCCAGGCTCTGCGACGCCACCGACCGCGACGCGCGCGCCATGTATGGGCGCATTGAAGCGGTGATGCTGCTGATCATCCTGGGGCGCATCCTGGGCCAGGTGCTGCTGGCCATCGGCACGCCGCAACCTGCCATCGCCGCCTATCAGGTGATCGGCGCCGTGATCTACGTCGCGGCCTTCATCTGGCTGGTGCGTGGCTCGCGCGACGCCGCCGCACAATGGTTCGGCGGCCTCGGCAAGGCGGCCCCCTTGGTCGGAGCGCTCGGCCGCAACTGGGTGCCGGTCGGAGTCACCTTCTTTGCGGCCCTTGGCCTCACCTTGATCTACGGCGCCGTCTCGGGCCTCACCCATGTCGGCAACGCCATGCTGCTGACCGTCGTCCTCGTGGTCGGCGTGCTGCTGTTCGAGACTTTCATGCAGGCCTTCGTACGGCGGCTCGATTCGCAGCTCGAGGGCGGCACCCCGGCCAGCGACAGGCCCAAGCTGCCCGACGTGGTGGCGCGCTGCGTACGCGTCGCCGTGCTGATCGGCGTCGCCGTCACCATCGCCGAAAGCTGGGTCGTCCAGGTGCTGGCGCTGGCCGACGAGGACCAGTGGGACACGATCACGCGTTCCTCGCGCACCGCGGGTTTCACCCTGTTCTTGGCCTTCGTTCTGTGGGAGCTCTTCAAGTACTCGACCGATCCCTACATGGCGCGCAAGAACAAGGACGCGGCCGCCGCGATCGCCGACGGCGACGCCGCGGGACCGCCGGCCTCGCGTATCAGCACCATGATGCCGCTGATGCGCATGACCGCCGCCGTCCTGATCGGCGTCGTGGCCGTCATGGTTGCGCTGGAGAGCTTCGGCGTGAACATCACGCCGCTGATCGCCGGCGCCTCCGTCTTCGGCATCGCGATTTCGTTCGGCAGCCAGACGCTGGTCAAGGACATCGTCTCGGGCATCTTCTACCTGTCCGACGACGCCTTCCGCGTCGGCGAATACATCGACTGCGGCAAGGCCAAGGGCACGGTCGAGGGCTTTACGCTGCGGTCGATCAAGCTCCGCCACCAGAACGGCCAGGTTCACACCATCCCGTTTGGTCAGCTGGGCCAGATCACCAACTTCAGCCGCGACTGGATCACGGTGAAGTTCAACATGCGCTTCGCCGGCGGCACCGACATCGAGAAGCTGCGCAAGGCGGCCAAGAAGATCGGCACCGACATCGCCGAGATGCCGGCCTTCAAGGACGACCTGCTGGCGCCCTTCAAGATGCAGGGCGTGGCCGACGTCGCCGAGAACGCCCTGCTGGTTCGCTTCAAGTTCACCGCCCGGCCCGGCAACCCCGCCGCCATCCAGCGCGAGGCGGTGAAGCGCATGTTCAACACCTTCCCCGGCATGGGCATCGAGTTTGCCAGGGAAGGCGCAGCCGTGGTGGTGAACACCGGCGGAACGACGATGGAGCCGGCTTCCGCGACCTCCGCCCAGACCGAACCGGCGCCGTCACCGGCTGCACCGGCCAAGGCGGCTGCGGAGTAGCAGGGACCTCCTTTTTCGGACACGACTTGTCCAGAAACTGTCTGTGTGAAAATTCGGCAAGCGCCGGCCCGCTTGAACCGGACGCTTTTTTCAACGCAGGCTCGAATCGCGGACATGTCTGATAGTTCCGGCACCCCTGTCATCGCGGGCGGTCTAGAGCTCGGGCTCCGGCACACGAAGTGTCCCGTCAAATGGCGGCAGCTGTACCGAAGCGTGCGCCGTATCTCGCAGGAATCGACGCTGTTTCAACGACTTGCCGGAACTCCCCGGCACAACGCCGATGCCAGTTCGGCGTCGCGCCGAATCGCGGAGCTGTTCGATAGTTCACGCAGCCGCGAACGCCATGAACTCGGGCTGCCACCGGCCACGAAAAAGGCCGCTCCGGGCAAGCGTCCGGGCGGCCCGCGCTATGGATGCACGTCGTGGCGACGATATCAGAAATTTAGCCCGAAACCTGCTGAACTTGCAAGTATCAGTCAGGATTCAGCAGCGTGACCGTCAGCGTGTCGCCGTTGTTGACCGCGAGCTCCGGCGCGGAGCCGGTGAGGAAATCGTTGAAGGGAAAGGAATAGACGTCGGAGAAGCAGCGGTAGATCGCATTGGCCCACGGGTTGTAATGGGGCTTGGTGGGCTGGAGCGAGCTGAACAGGGCGTTGGCCGGGGCAGCCTCCCAGGCCGAGCTGGGCTGCGCACCGTACTGCGTGCTGCCGATAAAGCCGTAGGCGAATCCTGCCATCAGGTCGCGCGAGATCGCGGAAAACACGTTGTTGTCGCCGGTGTTGCCGTTCGCGTTGCTGCCACCGCCGGCTCCCGTATAAGACCAGGCGTAATTCATCACCGCCAAATAGATCGCCGAACTGAAGTCGCCGAAGATCATGTCGCTGGTCATGGTGAAGTTTCCCAGAACGGTCGACGTGCCGGCGATGTTCAGCGTCTGGCCGCCATAGGTGAGCGTGGAGACCGTGTAGCTTTGTGGCTGGAAATCGGGCGATGGTGGCCTCTGGACTCCGTCATAGGTGTTCTTGAGGAGAGGAGGCTTGGCACTATCGATGAAGATGTCGACGAGGTAGTCGCTGAAGCGGGGATAGAGTGGCAGCCAAAAGGGATGGCCGGCATTCGGGCTTATGACCCGGACGATCTGACTGCCGTTCTTCACAACCGTGGCCGGATTGGAGATGGTGAGGCCCGCCAGGGTCGTGTTGAGTGACTTCAACTGCGACCCGGGCTTGGGCCGGCCTCTTGTGTTTCCTCCCGAGCTTTGCGGGCTGGTGCTCTGCATCTGGAGCGGAATCGAATACCAGTTGATGTAGGTGATATCGACGTTAGCCGACTGCGAGGATCCGGCGAACTCCAGATTCTGGAAGCGGGTCTTGTTCGTAGTATCCGTGTAGGCCGGATCGGTGGGACAATTCGCGGGCGACGTCGGCAGGACCAGGGCAGCGTCGCTGAAATAGAGGTGCCCCTGCCAGTTGGTCGGTCCCATACTGATGCTCGCGGTTTGCCCGATCTGCTGCGAGATCCCGTTTTGCAGCGCAGTCTCGTTGTAGGTTGCCGCGAGCGGCGGCCCGATCAACCCGGAGGGATCGTTGGCCTGGATGAACGTCACCCACGGCTGGGGCACGCGGCCGTTCTTCGACTCAATATTGATGGTGTACATTTTCCCCCTTCCCACCGTTGCGGGAAATCTAGCGTCACAACCGGCGCTTGAGCAATTCGACATTAGGGGAACTGCCGGTCCGCCCGACATGGGCTAGGGCGTCGTCGCCGGTTCGCGCCCGCCGCCGGCGTGCTAATGTGCGAGCCGACATAATCGGAGGCAGTTGCAGATGAGCGTGCGTGCGGGACGTGAGTTTCTGGCGATACCGGGGCCGACGACGGTGCCGGACGAAGTGCTGCGGGCGATGCATCGCCCGGCGGTGGATATCTATTCCGGCCCGCTACTGGCGCTGACCGACAGTCTGCTGAGCGACGTCGCCCGCGTTTTCTGCACCAAGGGCCGCGCCTACATCTACATCGCCAACGGCCACGGCGCCTGGGAGGCCACGCTCACCAACGTGCTCAGCAAGGGCGACAAGATCCTCGTGCTGGAGAGCGGCCGCTTCGCGATCGGCTGGGGCGACAATGCCCGCCGCATGGGCGTCGAGGTCGAGGTGCTGAAGGGCGACATGCGCCGCGCGGTGCGGCCGGCCGAGGTCGAGGCGCGCCTCAAGGCCGACAAGGGCGGCACCATCAAGGCCGTGCTGGTGGCGCAGATCGATACCGCCTCGGGCGTGGTGAACGACATCGCCGCCATCGGCAAGGCGATGCGCGCGGCCAAGCACGACGCGCTGCTGATGGTCGATGCGGTGGCCTCGCTCGGCTGCATGCCGTTCGAGATGGATGCCTGGGGCGTCGACGTGGCCATGTCGGGGTCGCAGAAGGGCATGATGACGCCGCCGGGCCTGGGCTTCGTCGTGGCAAACGACCGCGCCCGCGAAGTGCACAAGAAGGCGGAACTGCGTACGCCGTACTGGGACTGGACCGAGCGCGAAGGCTCGCTGCACTACCAGAAATATGCCGGCACGCCGCCGGAGCATCTGCTGTTCGGCTTGCGGCAGGCGCTCGACATGCTGTTCGAGGAAGGCCTCGACAACGTGCATCGGCGCCACCGGCTGCTGGCCGAGGCCGTCCGCCGCGCCGTCGGCGTGTGGTCGGAAGGCCAGGCGATCGGCTTCAACATCATCGAGCCCGAGGAGCGCTCCGACTCGGTCACGTGTGTGACGACCAACGGTCACGACCCGGAGGCGCTTCGAGCCTACTGCAATCAGAAATGCGGCGTGATCCTGGGCCACGGCATCGGCGATCTCTCCGGCAAGGCTTTTCGCGTGGCACATATGGGGCACGTCAATGCGCCGATGGTGCTGGGCACGCTCAGCGTGATCGAGATGAGCCTCAATGCGCTCAACATCCCGCACGGCAAGGGCGGTGCGCAGGCCGCGATCGACTGGCTGGGCGAGCAGGTGAAGGCGTAAGCCCGACATTCCTGCTCGCGGTCCGTATGAGAGCCGAAACGAAAAGAGCGCCTCCGCGGAGGCGCTCTTTCCAATTCAAGGTCTCAAGTCCTCAGTCAGCGGCGCCACCAGCCGCGCTTGGGCTTCTCCGGCGGAACGTCCGCCACCGGGATCACCGGAATGACGGGAGCGGGCGGGGGCTCGGGGGCCTGCATCACGACCGGCTCGGCGTCCGGCGGCGGGATGTAGACGGGTTCCGCCGGCGGTGGCGGAGGCGGCGCGGCCTCGGCGTTCACCGGCGGACCGGGATCGTAGGGCGCGTGCTGCTGTGGCACTGAGGGCTGCGCATCGGAGGCGAACGCTTCCGACGTATAGTCGGGCTCACGCGGCGCGTGCTCGCCATTGGGCTCGCCTTCACCAGGCTCGCGACGCCGGCGGCGGCCGCCGCGGCGTCCACGGCGGCGGCGTCGATCGCCATCGCCTTCGCGATCGCCGGCGGGACGGTCTCCAGCGGAACGACGCTCGCCGTTGGCGCGAACTTCGCCTTCGGCCACATTGCCGTCCAGGTCGTCACGCGGGGCATGGTCGTGGCCGTTTTCGGCCGAGCCATTCGGGGCGCGTTCATCAGCCGGATATTCTTCGCCGGCAGCACGGGGCGGCCGGTCGCCATTTTCGCCTTCGGGGCGATCGCCCCGACGACGACGGCGGCGGCGACGACGGCCACGGCCATCGCCATCGCGGCCTTCGCCTTCCTCACCCTCGGGGCGGCTTTCGCTGCGCTCGACAGGCTCGCCGGCTTCTCCGACCTCGCGGTCTTCGACATCGTCCGGCTCCTCGCCGAGGGGCAGTTCGCGCGCGACTTCATCGTAGTTAGCGCGGGCCAGTTCCTGGGCCGGCCGGTCGCCACGCTCGTCGCGACGCGTCCGCACGCGCTCGATCTCGCAATCGGCAGCGTTCAGCTCGTCGTCGGCCTCGACCGACACCACGAAGCCGTAGCGCTTCTCGATCTCGGAGAGGGTGTGGCGCTTGGTGTTGAGCAGGTAGAGCGCCACCTTCGGCGGCACGCTGACCAGGATTTCGGTGGCGCGGCGGCGGACGCCTTCCTCCTCGATGGCCCTGAGCGCATGCAGCGACGCGGACTCGATGGAGCGGATGCGGCCGATGCCGGCGCAATGCGGGCAAAGCTCGGTCGAATGCTCAAGGAGGCTCGGCCGCAGGCGCTGGCGCGACATCTCAAGCAGGCCGAACGCGCTGATGCGTCCGATCTGGATGCGGGCACGATCGGTGCGCATCGCGTCCTTCACCTTGTGCTCGACCTGGCGCTGGTGCCGCGTCTCCTCCATGTCGATGAAGTCGATCACGATCAGGCCGGCGAGATCGCGCAGGCGGACCTGGCGGGCGATTTCCTCGGCCGCCTCGATGTTGGTGCGGAGCGCCGTCTCCTCGATGTTGCGCTCCTTGGTCGAGCGGCCCGAGTTGACGTCGATGGCGACCAGCGCCTCGGTCGGGTTGATGACGATGTAGCCGCCGCTGCGAAGCTGCACGGTCGGCGAATGCATGGCGTCGAACTGCGCCTCCACCTGGTAGCGGTGGAAGAGCGGGATCTGCTCCTTGTAGAGCTCGACCTTGCTGGCCTGGTGCGGCACGAGCTGGCGCATGAAGCCGCTGGCGGCCTCGAAGCCCGCTTCGCCCTCGACCAGCACCTGGGCAATGTCGGTGTCGTAGACGTCGCGCAACGAGCGCTTGATGAGGTCGCCTTCCTCGTAGATGAGGGTCGGCGCCGTCGAGCGCATCGTGAGATCGCGGATCGAATCCCAGAGTCGTGAGAGATATTCGTAGTCGCGCTTGATGTCGATGTTGCTGCGTTCGAGGCCTGCGGTGCGCAGGATCACGCCCATGCCCTGCGGCACGTCGAGCTCGCCCAGCATCTCCTTCATCCGCTTGCGGTCGGCGGGATTGGAGATCTTGCGCGAGATGCCGCCGCCACGACCGGCATTGGGCATCAGCACGCAATAGCGGCCGGCCAGCGACAGGTAGGTGGTGAGGGCAGCGCCCTTGTTGCCGCGCTCTTCCTTGACGACCTGGACCAGCAGGATCTGCCGGCGCTTGATCACTTCCTGGATCTTGTAGTGACGGATCGGGTTGCGGCGGCGGCGCTCGCGCGTCTCGCGCTCCTCGATGGCATCGTCGCCCCCCAGGGTTTCGACGACGACTTCTGGCTGCGGTGCCTCGGACGGATCGCCGGCGGGCTGCTCGCCCTCGGACATTTCGACCGGCGCGTCAGCTGCGACCGCAGCTTCGGCGCTTTCGACGGCGTCGAGGACGGGACCGTCGAGGCGTTCGCTGACGATCTCCGCGGCCTGAGCCTGCGGTTCGGGAGCAGGAGCCTCGGCGGCGGGCTCGATCGCGGCTTCGACCGGTGCCGGTTCGGCAACGGCGGCTTCGGACGCCTGGGCTTCCATCGGGGCTTCCGAGAGGGCTTCCGCCTGGGTCTCGCTCACCGCCTCGACAATGTGGCCGTTCTCTTCGGGCGCAGCGACTTCCTCGGCACCGTTCTCGGCGGCCGGTTCCTCGCGACGCGACGCACGGGCGTCTTCGATGTCGGAGCGGTCGACGCGACGGCGGCGGCGCGGCTCGTGATCGTCGTCGGCCTCGGCATGAAGCCGCTGCTGTTCGGCGATCAGCCGTTCGCGGTCGGCGACCGGGATTTGATAGTAGTCGGGGTGGATTTCGGAGAAGGCCAGGAAGCCATGGCGGTTGCCGCCATACTCCACGAATGCCGCCTGCAGCGACGGTTCGATGCGAATGACCTTCGCGAGGTAGATGTTGCCCTTGAGGGGCTTGCGGGTCGACGTTTCGAAATCGAATTCTTCAAGTCGTGTTCCATCGACAACGACCACCCGAGTTTCTTCGGGGTGGCTCGCATCAATGAGCATGCGCCTAGCCATGGGCTCGCTCCCGA
>LNFM01017174.1_pt1 | contig 21026 bp, 17 predicted proteins | sample 596031 | NCBI WGS metagenome assembly LNFM01 (sample SAMN04254537, study PRJNA301005) | activated carbon metagenome | isolation source: dual media filters at the Ann Arbor, Michigan drinking water treatment plant | place: USA: Ann Arbor
TCATCAACCACGAAGCAAGCCCCGGCCTGAAGCGTGGCGGCACGCTGACCGTGGTGCGCCCGGAAGTGGAACTGGAAGTCACCGCTGGCGACATCCCGGACCACATCACCGTGGACCTGACCGGCAAGGTGATCGGCGACGTGATCCACATCAACGACGTCGTGCTGCCCGAAGGCACCCGCGCGACGATCAACCGCAACTTCGTCATCGCCAACGTGGCTGCTCCGGCAGGCCTTGCTGCGGCGGAAGAGGAAGAAGCGGCAGCCACCGCCTGAGCGCGACTGGTCTGAACGATCCGACGGGGGGCCAGTGGCCCCCCGTTTCATTTTGGGCGGTTGGTTGAGCCGGTTGGCCGGAGCCGCTATATCCGGCAGGGCCGGGCGTTCCGGCAGGAGGTCGCGATGAAGCTCTTTGTCGGTCTGGGCAATCCGGGTGCGAAATACGCCGGCAACCGCCACAACATCGGCTTCATGGCGCTTGACCGGATCGCGGCTGACCATGGTTTCAGCCCGTGGCGCAAGGCGTTTCAGGGGTTGGTCAGCGAAGGCCGGTTGGGGGACGAGAAGGTGGCGCTCTTGAAGCCCGAAACCTTCATGAACCTGTCGGGCCAGTCGGTGCAGGCGGCACTGGCTTTCTGGAAGCTGCCGTTGGCCGATGTGACGGTCTTTCACGACGAGCTGGACCTGGCACCCGGCAAGCTGCGCCTGAAGGACGGTGGCGGTCATGCCGGGCATAACGGGCTCAGGTCGATCCACGGGCATCTGGGCGAGGGCTATGCCCGCGTCCGGCTGGGCATCGGCCACCCCGGCCACAAGGATGCGGTGGCGGCTTATGTGCTGCACGATTTCGCCAAGGCCGATGCCGAGTGGCTGGAAGACCTTTTGCGCGGGATTTCCGAAGGGGCGGTGGCGCTGGCCGCCGGCGACGGGCAGAAGTTCATGAACGCGGTTGCCCTGCGCACCGCACCGCCACGGTCGTCGACGTCGAAGCCCGAAGCGCCGGTGTCGATGCCGAAAGAAGCGCCGAAACCGGTGGAATTGGATACGCGCAGCCCGATGCAGAAACTGTTGGACAGGTTCCGCTGAACGCAGTCACCCGCGCGAGACCAACCCGGTCAGCGCGCGGCTGACCAGCGACGACACCGCCGGGCGTTCCAGTGCGACGAAGGGCAAGGGGCGGCAAAGGTCGATCGCGGCGACGCCTACCCGTGCGGTCAACGCGCCGTTCACCACGCCCTCACCAAAGCGGCGCGAGACTTTCGACACTACGCCACCACCCGCGACCGAGGAGATCAGATCATCGGTCAACGCCACCGCCCCGGTTGCGACCAGCGAGGAAAATACCCGGCGCAGCAGCCGCCAACTGCCGAAACTGCCCGACCGCCCGCCGTAGATCTGCGCGATCTGGCGGATCATCCGCAGGTTGGCGAACAGCGCCATCGCGACATCGGCCAGGGCCAGTGGCACCAGCGCGGTGACGGTCGCCACCTGCCGCGCCGCCACCTCGACCGCGAGGCGCGCTTCGGCGTCGAGAGTGGCAAGGAGTTCACGCTCGGCCAAAGCCAGAAGCGCGTCGGCGTCCAGCACATCTGCCTCCCGCTCGGCCAGCCGCGACCGGCCCCAGGCGGTATCGGGGCGCGCGGCATAAAGCCGGGTCAGGGCTGCCACGATCCGCCGGGCCTCGGGCAGGTCGGCGTCGCCGCGTGCGGTGACCGCGCGATCACGAAAGCCGTCGATGCGGGCCATGCGGGCAAAGGCCGCCCATTCGCGCAGGGCCAGGGTCAGGGCCGCCAGAACCGCCACCGCAACCAGCCCGAAGGCGATCCAGCCAAGGAGTGCATTACGCGCCAGCAGGCTGGTCACGAATTCCCAGGCCGAGACCGACAGAACGAAGGTAAACAGCGCGCCAAACGCCCAGAGCGCAAACCGCACGAGGCCGGAGCCACGCCGCTGCGACAACGCCGCGACAACCTGCATCGCCTGCCCTTCCGGCAGCGCATCGGGGACAGGCGGGGCGGCACCGGGATCGACGGCATCCTCGATTTCCTGCACGAAGGGCTTTGGCGCACGGGTCATTGCATTGACCTCCAGATCAGACAAACGTCAGGAAGACCCTCTTCATTGGCGTTTCCGTCGGTCATGGCCTCGACACAGAACCCCTCACGTCTGTAAAACGCAAGAGCGCGCTCGTTGGCTTGAAAGGTCCACAGTTCGATCTCGACTTCCGTCGCCTTGACCTCATCAAGCAAGGCCTTTCCGATGCCCAAACCACGCGATCCCGATGCAATGTGCAATGCCTGAACCCGGCCCCCCCGCCGCGCCAGAAACCCCAGCCGGTCCGCGCCAAGTCGTGCGACCCGGACAGCGTGGGTTTTCAACAGCCCTTCGACAAAACCCTCATCGTCTTGGTGAGAGTGAAGAACCGGCATCCATTCCGTTTCGCGGACCCAATCGCCCAGGATTCGCGCCAGTGCGCTGATATCTGCTGAATCGGCGTCCGTGAGGCACCAGCCCGTCACAGCCGGTCTCCGATCAGAAAATCGATGGCGCGGTCCAGTCGAATGTGCGGCGGGCCTTCGCCGGGTTTGAGCGTCACGCGGGCCGGGGCGAAGGTCATCAGCTGGTAATCGGCGTCAAGCCAGGCTTCCGCGCCTTCGCGGGCCGGCGAGACCAGCCGCGCGGGGTCGGCGGGCAGGCGGCCGGGATACATCACGGAGGGCTTGCCGGTGGCGATAAGCGTGCCTTTCACCGCCGGCAGCACCTCGCCGTCGCGGGTCACGGTTTCTTCCACCGTGGCCCGCAGGCTGGCCAGCGACATCGCCGCGGTCCGCGCACCGGAAAAGTCGGCGCGTGACTTCGCCTCGGCCAGCAGGCTTGCGGTGATCGCGGTCAGGGCGGCGTGCTGTTCGTGGTGCAGGTGGTCGGCCTTGGTGGCGGCAAAGAGAATGCGCTCTACCCGCTTGCCGCCGAAAAGACCGCTGAGCCAGGAGTTGCGGCCGGGCCTGAAGCTGCCCAGCACCTCGGCCATGGTGCGGCGCAGGTCTTCGACCGCGCGGGGGCCTTGATGGATCGCGCCCAACACGTCCATCAGCACGATCTGCCGGTCGATCTTGGCGAAATGATCGCGGAAGAACGGGCGAACGACCCGCGCCTTGTAGGCTTCGTAACGCCGCTCCATCTCGCGCCAGAGGCTGGCGCGTGGGGTGTGAGCGGGCTTTGGCAGTGGCGCGAAGGTCAGGACGGGCGAGCCCGCGAGATCGCCCGGCAAGAGAAACCGTCCGGGCGTGACATCGACCCGGCCCAGATCGCGCGCGGCGGCGAGATAGGCGGTGAAACTGTCCGAAAGCGCGCGGATGCGGTCCTCGTCCAGCCGCAACGCGCCATCCTCGGCGCGGGCACGCGCGACGAAGTCCGCCGCCTCGCTGCGCTTGGCGAGACGCGTCAGCGTGGCCTCGGACCAGTCGTCATAGCTTTGGTCCAGAAGGCCCAGATCCAGAAGCCACTCGCCGGGATAATCCACGATATCAAGGTGCAGCGTGCGGGTCGACCGCCAGCCCGCGAACAGGCCAGACGGGCGGATGCGGAACGACAACCGCAGTTCCGAGATTGCCCGCGTCGAGGCCGGCCAGCGCGGGGTATCGCCGGTCAGTGCGGCCATGTGCGCCTCGTAGTCGAAGCGCGGCAGGGTCACATCGGGCTGTGGTTGCAGGTAAACCGCCTCGATCCGGCCCTCGGCATGGGCCTTCAGTTGCGGCATCCGTCCGCGCTGCAGGAGGTTCGCCACAAGGGCGGTGATGAACACGGTCTTGCCCGCCCGCGACAGGCCGGTAACGCCAAGGCGCAAGCTGTCGTCCATCGATCCCGCGTGAGATCCCGTCCGTAAGGCCGAAAAGCGCCAACTGCCAATCCTTTGCTGTCGGCGCCAAGATAGGCGCGTGGCGCAGGGATTGGTAGGGGGTGGAGCGCCGTGAGGACGTGCAGGGTGCAATTCACAAGGCCGGCATTACCGGCTAGGTAAGGCTGATGCCCCGTTACGCACTTCAGATCGAATATCACGGCGGACCTTTCGCGGGCTGGCAGCGGCAGGCGGGCGACCTTGCTTCGGTGCAGGGTGCGGTCGAGGCGGCGCTGGCCCGGCTGGAACCGCGGGCGCATACCATCGCCGCGGCAGGCCGCACCGACGCGGGCGTCCACGCCACGGCGCAGGTGGCGCATGTCGACCTGGAGCGCGACTGGGAGCCGTTCCGGCTGGCCTCGGCGCTGAATGCACATCTGCGACCGCTGCCGGTGGCGATCATCGCTTGCGCCCGGGTGGATGACGACTTTCACGCGCGCTTTTCGGCAACCGGGCGGCGGTACCGGTTCCGCGTGGTCGCGCGCCGGGCACCCTTGACGCATGACCGGGGGCTGGCGTGGCAGGTGCTGCACCGTCTGGATCTTGACGCCCTGCGGCAGGGTGCGGCGGCGCTGGTCGGGCATCACGACTTCACCACCTTCCGCTCGACCTTGTGCCAGTCGAAAAGCCCGGTCAAGACATTGGACCGGATCGAGATTTCGCAACACCCCTACCCTGGCGGCATCGAATACCGCTTTGACCTTGCGGCCCGCAGTTTCCTGCACAATCAGGTGCGCTCGATCGTCGGCACGCTGGAGCGGGTGGGTGCGGGCGCGTGGTCGCCTGACGATGTGGCAAGGGCGCTTGCGGCGCGGGACCGCGCGGCCTGCGGCCCTGTCGCGCCGCCACAGGGGCTGTATCTGACCGGGGTCAGCTATCCGGCGGACCCGTTTGCAGGCGGCGACGTCAGTTCAGGTCTTTAAGCAGCCGCCCATGCTTGCGCACCTCGGTCAGCACCGAGCCGAAGGTGGTGTGGCCGCGCCCGGCCAGCATCGGCACCAGCTTGAGGAAGGCGTCCGCCGTGGCCAGCGTGTCGCCAATCGCGGTATGACGCTGTTCTTCCGGGATGGTGATGCCAAGGCGATGGGTCAGCGCGTCAAGGCTGTGCACCTCGTGCTGACCATAGACCACGGCGGATAAAAGCACCGTATCGAGGACCGGCATGTCGAAGGTCAGGCCGAGGTCCGGCTCCAGCCGGCGCAGGAACTCCATGTCGAAGGGCGCGTTGTGGGCGACCAGCACAGCGCCTTCGGCAAACTTGTGAAACCGTCGGGCGACCTCGGCCACCGACGGCGCATCGGCCACCATCGCGTCGGTGATGCCATGCACTTCGGTCGACACGGCCGGGATTGGGCGGCCCGGATTTACCAGCGTGTCGAACAACTCGCCCTCCACTCGGCGGCCGTTGACGATGCGAACGGCGGCAAGCTGCACAATCTCGTCGCCTTGGCGCGGGTTCAGGCCCGTGGTTTCGCTGTCAAAGATCACATAGGTCAGCCGGTCCAGCCGCGCTTCGGCCAGCCGGTCGGTGCGGGCGGGCGAGAGAAGCTCGAAGTCGTAGACCACCTTGCGCGCTACCGGTTTCGGGCGGGCCACGGCACGGCGCGCCTGACGGATCGGCAGGCACAACGCATTGCGACCATCCGCCAGCACCTCGGGCCAGATCTCGGTGGCCTGAGCAGCGAGGACGCTGCGGGCAAGGCGATCTGGCCCGTCACCGACCAGCGGCTCGGCCAGCCAGGCGTCCAGCATGCCGACCCCCACCCGACCGCCGCGCCATGACAGGCGGATGGCGGCCCCGGTGTCTTCTTCCTCGATGGTCAGGAGCATGTCGTCGGCCTGCCCCATCGCCACCACCTTGCGCGCCAGCAGCGACCAGAGACCGATCAGTTCGAACCCGTTGCAGCGCAGCAGAAGGTCGGCGCTTTTGGCGGTGACGGTCAGCCCTTCGGCGGCCAGCCGGGCAATCAGCCCTTCGGCAAGGTCCGAGGCGCGGGTCTGTGGCAGCGAAGATGCCTCGCTTTGACCTTCCTCGCGCGCTGCGCCAAAGCGGGTGACGGCCTGCGACAGGCGCGCGACCTCTTCCTTCAGCGCACCCTGCATCGGGGCGGGCAAGGCGCCGTCGGGCAAGACCTCGACCAGCGTCGCCAGAGTCGCGGTAGGCCGGCGCAGGCTGTCGAGCGTTTCGGCCAGCATCGCTTCGCGCCGCGCTTCGGTGGCCATGTCACCGGTGATGTCGCGCAGGGTCAGCACATAGCCCGCATCGCCTTCGCCTGCCAGACGCATCCGGGCAGCAAGCACGCGCGCACCGGCAACCGTCGTGCAAAGAATGTCGGAGACTGCGTCGGGATCGTCGGTTGCTTTCAGGCGGTCATAGGCGTGGCGCAGCGGGGCTGCGTGGATGTAGTCGAAAAGCTTGCGGTCCAGCCCCGGTTCCAGCCCCGCACCGCGCCCGGCCCCGATCACATCGGCGGCGGGAGAGTTGTAAAACACCAGCGCATGGTCGGCAGAACACAGGATCACACCCGCCGGCACATCCGACAACAGCGCCTCAAGCCGGGCCTTTTCGGAGCCAAGCCGCAGCGTTTCGCGGGCGACGGCTTCGGCAAGCGCGCTTCGGGTTTCGGTCAGGCTGCGCGCGGCGGCGACGGCGGCAGGGGCAAGATCGCCAAGGTAATGCGCGATTGCGGCGTCAAGATCGGCTGTAACGTCCGCATGGGCGCGGGCGCGCAGGCTGCCGGCAAGCGTCTCGATCGGCTTGGCGACGTTCAGGTCGAACAGATACCAGACGCCCGCCACCATCCCAAGTGCGGCAAACCCTGCCAGAACGCCCGCCTGCACGAAGCCTTCGGACGCCCCCGGATCGCCCAGGCGGGAATAGCCGACCCACAACCCGACACCCAAAGCGCCGATCACCGCCGCGGCAAGCCCCGCGAAGATCAACAGGATCCGCAGGCGCAGCGACAGCCGGGTTAGCATGGCTCACGCTCCCGGAGACAGGAGGCGGCGAACCTCGGCGCGCAGATCCTTCAACTCGAACGGCTTGGAGATGAAGCCGTCCGCGCCCAGTGCCATGCCCTTGCGGCGTTCGATCGCCGAACCCCGCGCGGTCATCATCAGGACCTTCACATCCGACAGCGCCGGGTCCATCCGGATATCCTCGCAAATCTCGTAGCCGGACACTTCCGGCAGCATCACATCAAGCAGCACCAGATCGGGATGTGTCGCACGGATGCGGGTCATCGCATCAGCGCCGCTGGATACACGGTCGTGGTCATAGCCTTCGCGGGTCATCAGATAGTCCAGCGCCACGGCGATGTTGTCTTCGTCCTCGACGACCAGGATGCGCGGCTTTCGATCCATACCCTTACCCTTTCTTGCATGCGGCTTCTTGCAAACGGTCATCGGCACTGGCGGGTTGCCATTCGGCCCCGGCCAACTCTCCCGCCTCGGTGATTGTCGCGCCGGTGATCATCAGCGCCTGACGCCCCCCCGCGCAATCGACGGCCATCGCGCCCTCGGTCATGCCGCCCGCACGGGCAAAGCTGTAGAGCGTGACGATGTGCAGGTCGGCCTTTTGCGGGTGGCTGAGGGTCTTGCGATGGTCAAGCGCGACAAAGCTGGTCGTGGTCTCGGCGAGGTAGGTCCAAGGCCGGAAGGGCGAGGCCTGTTCAAGCGTGGCGACAACCTCGATCTCGGGCGGAAGCTGCCGGCTCATGCGGGGGTACCAGTCGTACTCGCTCCAAACAGTGTAGCTGATCAGCGCAAGTCCGGCCGAGGCGGGGACCAGCCAGCTGGGAATGGCGGGCACCCAGCGGCGCAGAAGCCAGACCAGCATGCCGGTGATTGCGGCGACGAAAAGGGCGGCGATCAGGTCAATGGCCATTGCGGCGTCTGGTCCTAGCTTCTGGCGCCGCGGGTCGATCCCACGGCGGATTGCATGGTGCGAACGACGACGAAGGCGTCGCGCAGGTGGCTGCGTTCGAAATCGGAAAGCTCGGACGGGGCGATGAAATTGTCGGGCCGTTCGCCCGCCTTGACCCGGCGGATCTGGTGCTCCAGCCGGGTTTCGGCGATCAGGTCATAGGCCTCGATCAGATCACGCGCGCCGCTTGGGCTGACCACGCCCGCCTCGGCCGCCGCTTCCAGCCGGGCGCGGGTGTTCACGGCGGTGGACGCGCCGATCAGCGCGTAGATCCGGCCAAGGTCCACGACCGGCACGACGCCGTTCATCTTGAGGTCGATGTGGTTCTTGTGCTCGCCCGACCGGATGGTGGCAAAGCCGCGCAACAGGCCAAGCGGCGGCGTGTGCTTCAGACTGTTCGAGATCATGTGTGCCACGAAGATCGAGTTCTTCGCCGCCGCCTCCAGAACTTCGGCCTGCAGGTCGGCATAAAGGCTGGCCGCCCCGCCGATGGGCCGCAGGTCGAACATCACCGATGCCAGCATCTGCGCCATCGGGTCGGGGGTGGCCACCCATTTGCGGAAATACTCACGCCAAACCCGCATCGGCTGGCACCATTGCGGGTTGGTCGCCATCATGTCGCCGGGGCAATAGACGTAGCCGCAGGCGTGCAGACCGTCGCTGACGATCTTCGCCAGCGCCGCGAAATACTCCATGTCGGCGGGCGTCGCGGCATCGTCGATCATCAGGCAGTTGTCCTGATCGCTGACGCCGGTCTGTTCCTGCCGGCCCTGGCTGCCACAGGCAAGCCAGAGATAGGGCACCGGGGCCGGGCCCAGTTCCGCTTCGGCCATCGCCAAGAGACGGCGCGTCACGGTGTCGGCAATGTCGGTGATCAGCCGCGTAACCACGTCATGTGCAGTGCCGCCGCCCACCAGTTGCACCAGAAGACGCGGGATGCGGGCGGTGTTCTCGGCCAGTTCCTCAACGGTCTGCGCCGTCGCCGCATCGCGCACCAGCAGCGCGGATGAAACCGCCTGAAACCGCACCAGATCGGTCTGGGTAATCATGCCCACCAGCCGCCCGTCATCCACCACCGGCAGATGGCCGATCCGGTGTTCCAGCATCCGGTTCAGCACATCGGACCCAAGCGAGTCCGGCGTCAGCACCATCGGGTCGCGTGCCATCACCGCGCTGACCGGGGTGGCAGGGTCCAGCCCTTCGGCCAGAACCTTGTTGGTGAAATCCCGCGCCGTGACGATGCCCACCAGCTCTTCGCCCTCGACCACCGCAAGGCACGAGATGTGAGCGTCGCGCATCAGCGCTGCGGCCTCGCGGATGCTGGTTCCCGGCGCGACCGACACCGGCGCCCGTGCGATCAGGTCGCCGACCTTGCGGGTCGAGATGTCGGCCTCGCGGTTTTCATGCTGGCGGCCCCGGTGGAAAAAGCGATCGAACGCCGGATAGCTGGCGATCAGGCGGCGAAACTCCTCCTCGGGCAGCATCAGGATCTCGGCGCCCTCGGCGGCGCGCGCGGTCGTTACGGCGGTTCCCTCGCGCATCAGCCCGCGTTCGCCAAAACTGTTGCGCGGACCCAAGAGCGACACCAGCCCGCCCGAGGGTTCCAGCACTTCGACCGATCCTTCGAGGATGAGGTAGATGCCGATCATCGGCTCGCCGGCAGAATAGATCACTGCGGCGTCGTCGTAATGCCTGCGGCTGAAGGAAGCGGCGACCCGCGCCATCTCGTCCCGCGGCAGGCTGTCATAAGGGTGGACCGTCTCCAGGAAGGCCAATAGGCCGGTTTCGTCCTGTTCCATGTCCTGCACTTTCCCAAGGGGGTGCGCCCCCGGGTTTCCCCGGAGGCGCGAGTGGTCTTAGTGGGCTACAGCCTTGCCGGCGCCTTTCGGCACGCGGATCGACTGGATCAGTTCCTGCACTTCGCGCGGCGGCGCCTTCGACATGGCCGAGACGATGTAGGCCGTGGCGAAGTTCAGCAGCGCACCGACCGGACCGAAGGCCGCCGGAGAGATGCCGAACCAATGGGCATCCGGAGTGTTCGGAAGCCAGTTGGTGCCGGGGATGAAGAACCAGCCCAGGTACATAAAGATGTAGATCGAGGTCGCCAGAAGACCGACGATCATACCTGCGATGGCGCCTTCCTTGCCGACTTTCGTCGAGAAGATACCCATCATCAGCACCGGGAAGATCGTCGCAGCAGCCAGACCGAAGGCCAGTGCCACCACCTGTGCTGCAAAGCCGGGCGGGTTCAGACCAAGCCAGGTCGCCAGAGCGATGGCGAAGGCCATCGAGATCCGCGCGGCCAGAAGCTCGCCCTTTTCGCTGATGTCGGGACGCAGGGCGCCCTTGATCAGGTCGTGGCTGATGGCCGAAGAGATGGCCAGCAGAAGGCCCGCAGCGGTCGACAGCGCGGCGGCAAGACCACCGGCGGCGACCAGCGCGATCACCCAGCCCGGAAGCTTGGCGATCTCGGGGTTGGCAAGCACCATGATGTCGTTGTTCACGGTGGTCAGTTCGTTACCGACGATGCCTTGGGCCGAGAGAGGTTGGCCCCCGATACCGTTGGCAGGATCGGCAAGCGCAGCATCGACAGCAGCCTGCTTTTCGACAATGGCAGCTTCCAGCGGTGCCTTGTCGGCATCGGCGGCAGCATCGGCCAGAGCCTTTTTCGCGTCAGCCAGCGCCTTGTTGGCGTCGGTGACAGGCTTCTTCTCGTTGAAGTACTGGATCATGCCGTCGCCGTTCTTGTCAGAGAACGCCAGCAGACCGGTCTTTTCCCAGTTCCGGATCCAGGTCAGTTCCGGGTTGCTGTCGATTTCAGCAATCGAAAGCGCGGGCTTCGAGAAGGTCTCGCCGTCAATCGCACCCGGCCAGAAGGTGGTGGTGATGTTCAGACGCGCCATCGACCCGACTGCCGGAGCAACCGTGTAGAGCAGTGCGATGAACACCAGTGCCCAGCCGGCCGACAGACGTGCGTCCGACACCTTGGGAACCGTGAAGAAACGGATGATCACGTGCGGCAGACCCGCGGTCCCGATCATCAGCGACATCGTGACGAGGAACATGTTGAACATGTTCGTTGTGTCGGCAGTGTAGGCAGTGAAGCCAAGGTCAGTCACGACCTGGTCAAGCTTGTCCAGGAAGTAGGTTTCGCCACCCGTGGGCGCATAGCCCCCGATCAGGCCAAGCTGCGGCACGATGTTGCCGGTCAGTTGCAGCGAGATGAACAGTGCCGGGATCGTGTAGGCAAGGATCAGCACGATGTACTGCGCCACCTGGGTATAGGTGATGCCTTTCATCCCGCCGAACACTGCGTAGGCGAACACCACTGCCGAACCGATCAAGAGGCCGGTCGTGGTGGAAACCTCGAGGAAGCGCGCGAAGGTCACGCCGACGCCAACCATCTGCCCGATAACGTAGGTGATCGAGATGACGAGAAGGCAGACCACGGCAACCATGCGGGCCGAAGTCGAGTAGAAGCGGTCACCAACGAATTCCGGCACGGTGAACTTGCCGAACTTGCGCAGGTAAGGGGCGAGCAGAAGCGCCAGAAGCACGTAGCCGCCGGTCCAGCCCATCAGGAAGACCGAGTTGTTGTAGCCCCCAAAGGCGATGAGACCCGCCATCGAGATGAACGATGCTGCCGACATCCAGTCAGCCGCCGTGGCCATGCCGTTGACCACCGGGCCGACGCCCTGGCCAGCTGCGTAGAACTCGGCGGTCGAACTGGCGCGAGCCCAGAACGCGATGCCGAAATACAGCGCGAACGACGCGCCGATGACGATGAGGTTAAGGGTAAACTGATCCATCTGGTTCTGCCCCCTTACTCTTCGACGCCATGATCACGGTCGACCTTGTTCATGAGCTTTGCGTAGACAAAGATCAGGATCAGGAAGACGTAGATCGACCCGTTCTGCGCGAACCAGAAGCCCAGATCGGCGCCGCCGATGTGGATTCCCGACAGCGCAGGCCGCAGCAAGATGCCAAGTCCAAAAGAGCAGACGAACCAGATGATCATCGATATCGTGATGATCCGGATGTTCGCCGCCCAATAGGAATTGGCAGATGTTTTGTCCGCCATGAGTGCTACTCCCTTGTTTTGATTTTTCCATTCACCCGGGCGACCGGGAAAACGGCCCCTCCGTCAGGCTGAGACGCGCCCCACGATACCTGCCAGCATGGCACGGATACCGTCGATGGACCCCATCGCCGGCACCCGTTCCAGAACGGACTGGGCATCGTAATGCGCGATCAGCGGCGCCGTCTGGGCGTGATAGGGCATTGTCGTCGGCCCGACGCTTGAAGTCGGTGCCGCCGCATTTGTCGCAAACGCCCGCCTTGGCGGGCTGCTTGAATTGGTCGTGGTAGCCTTCGCCACAGGTGGCGCAGGTGGAGCGGCCGGAAACGCGCGCCACCATCGCCTCGTCGTCAACCTCAAGACTGATCGCCGCGGTGACCTTGCGGCCCGCTTCGGCCAACAGCTTGTCCAGTGCCGCCGCCTGCCCTGCAGTGCGCGGAAAGCCGTCAAGGATGATGCCATTAGCCACATCGGGCTGCGCCATGCGGTCCTTGAGGATCGCCAGCACGATGTCATCGCTGACCAGCTGGCCCGCTTCCATCACCGCCTTGGCCTTGCGTCCCGCCTCGGTTCCGGCAGCGACCGCCGCGCGCAGGAGGTCGCCGGTCGAAAGCTGGACCAGACCGAAGTCTTCCTCCAGCATCCGGGCCTGCGTGCCCTTGCCCGCGCCCGGCGGCCCAAGAAGGATAAGAACCGGAGCCACCGGCATCAGGCCTTGTTCATCCGGTTGGCGATCAGGTCGTCGACCACCGCCGGATCTGCAAGGGTCGAGATATCGCCCAGCGCGCCAAAGTCGTTCTCGGCAATCTTGCGAAGGATGCGGCGCATGATCTTGCCGGACCGGGTTTTCGGCAGGCCAGGGGCCCACTGGATAAGGTCGGGCTTGGCGATCGGGCCGATCTCGGTCCGCACCCAGGCTTCCAGCTTCTTGCGCAGCTCTTCGGTCGGCTCCACGCCCTTCATCAGGGTGACGTAGGCATAGATGCCCTGCCCCTTGATATCGTGCGGGTAGCCAACGACAGCTGCCTCGGCCACCGCCTCGTGTGCCACCAGCGCGGATTCCACCTCGGCCGTGCCCATCCGGTGGCCCGAGACGTTGATCACGTCGTCGACGCGCCCGGTGATCCAGTAATAGCCGTCCGCATCGCGGCGGCAGCCGTCACCGGTGAAGTAGTAACCTTTGTACTGGCTGAAATAGGCTTCCTCGAACCGGGCATGATCGCCCCAAAGGGTGCGCATCTGCCCCGGCCAGCTGTCACTGATGCAAAGGACGCCATCGGTTTCCGTCTCGGTCTGAACCTTCGCGGTTGCCGGGTCCAGCACCTCCAGCTTGACGCCGAAGAAGGGCTTGGTGGCCGACCCCGGTTTCTGCGGGATCGCACCCGGCAGCGGCGTCACGATATGGCCGCCGGTTTCGGTCTGCCAGAAGGTGTCGACGATCGGGCATTTCCCCTTGCCGACATGGGTGTTGTACCCGACCGACCCGAGCAGCTTCAAGGACGACAGGTCGTGCTTTTCCACCCACTCCGGCCCCAGGCCCATGAGCGAGCGAATGGCGGTCGGCGCGGTGTAGAACTGGTTGACCTTGTGCTTGGCGCAGACCTCCCAGAAGCGGCCGGCGTCGGGATAGTTCGGCACGCCCTCGAACATCACGGTGGTCGCGCCATTGGCCAACGGGCCATAGACGATGTAGCTGTGGCCGGTCACCCAACCCACATCCGCCGTGCACCAGAAGACATCGCCGTCATGGTAATCGAAGGTCAACTGGTGCGTCATCGACGCATAGACCAGATAGCCGCCGGTGGTATGAACCACGCCCTTCGGCTTGCCGGTGGAACCCGAGGTGTAAAGGATGAACATCGGGTCTTCGGCACCGACCTCGACATAAGGGCAGTAGGGCTTTGCAGCCGCCATCTCGGCGGTCAGGTCGAAATCCCGGCCCTCGGTCCACGAGGTCTGGTCGCCGGTGCGCTTGACGACAAGCACCTTCACCCGGTCGTCGACATGCAGCATTGCCTTGTCAGTGTTGTCCTTGAGGCCGGTCTTCTTGCCGCCGCGCGGCGCCCAGTCGGCGGTGATGACGATCTTCGCCTCACTGTCGTTGACCCGGTTGGCCAGCGCGTCGGGGGAAAAGCCGCCGAACACGATGGAATGGATCGCCCCGATCCGGGTGCAGGCCAGCATCGCATAGGCCGCCTCCGGGATCATCGGCATGTACAGCACGACCCGGTCGCCCTTGGTCACGCCATGCGCCTTCAGCACATTGGCCAGCCGGCAGGTCTGTTCCAGAAGTTGCGCGTAGGTGATGTGCTGCGCCGGTTCCTTCGGATCATCGGGCTCCCAGATGATCGCGGTCTGGTTGGCGCGGGTCAGCATGTGACGGTCGATGCAGTTGGCGCTGACGTTCAGATGCCCGTCCTCAAACCACTTGATGCTGATGTCGCCCGGCGCGAACGACGTGTTCTTGACGCGGGTGTAGGGCTTCATCCAGTCGATCCGCAGCCCCTCGGCCCCCCAGAACGCCTCCGGGTCCGAGATCGATGCGGCATAGCGCTCCGCATACTGCTCGGCATTGACGTGTGCGTTTGCGACGAATTCGGGCGATGCCGGGTAGATCGGCTTCAGGCTTGACTGATCGTTCATCTTGCTTCCTCCATTGCGACGAGAGGTCTGGCCAAAGACCCCGCATCGTGACCCGTGTCGGAATGGCACCGGTCTGCTCCCGAGGCGGAAGGTAACACTTCGTCAATTTTTTGTTAAGTCCTTTTTATTGAAGGATTATTTTGTAAAAATGTTGACGAACTGTGCGGAATTCTGTAAATTCGTGTAAACTGGGCAAAAAAATGGCAAGCCTTATCAAGCGCCTGCCCCGTCCGGCTCGCTCCACCCGCCTCACGAAACCGTGACAGCATGCCACCGCTTCGCAACCCGGCGCGCGGGCGAACGATGGCCGCTTCGGTTCTCCCATAACGGGAAAACCTGCGCCGCCGAATCGTTGGGATGGCTGTCACGGCACGGGTGCGTCCACCTCGGCGAGGGTATCGGCAAAGCGAACCAGCGGTGCGCGCAGCCCCTGTGCCACAAGCGTGCGGCGCACCTCGGGCTGCGTGCCGACCAGATACAATTGCCCGCCGCGGCGCTGCGCCTTGTGCGCCACCCGCTCCAGGCTGCGCGCGCCTGAACTGTCCACCAGCGGCACCTCGCTCAGGTCGATCGCCACGGTTCGCGGCGCATCGGCGATGCGGTCCAGCACCGCCTGCAACTGCGCCGCCGCACCAAAGAAATAGGGCCCCTGCAACCGCCAGACCGCCCGGTCCGGGCTGCTGTGCAGCGCCGGGTCATAGGGGCCTTCCGGCGCCACCTGCCGGACACTGGCCGCCTCGGACATGCGGCGGATGAAGACCAGGCCGCCCAGCGCAAAGCCCACGACAATGCCTTCGGTAAGGTCACGGAACACGACCAGAAGGAAGGTCACGATCACCACCATCGCATCCCCGCGCGAACTGCGGATCAACGCCCACATCTCGTCCTTCTCGGCCATGCCCCAAGCCACCACGGCCAGCACCCCGGCCAATGCAGCCAGCGGCACGAAGCCCGCAAGCGGGGCCGCGACCATCAGGAACACCAACAGGAAAACCGCATGCAGCATCCCCGACACCGGCCCCCGGCTGCCGGCACGCACGTTGGTTGCGGTGCGCGCAATGGTCCCCGTGACGCAGAACCCGCCGAACACCGCCGAGCCGAGGTTCGCCACGCCTTGCGCCACCAGTTCCGCATTCGACCGATGCCGCGCCCCGCTCATGCCGTCGGCCACCACGGCCGACAGTAGCGATTCGATCGCCCCCAGCAGCGCAAAGCTGACCGCCCAAGGCAGCGCCAGCCAGACCGACGCGGCATCCAACCGGGGCAGCGCCGGCATAGGCAGATGGTTCGGCAGCGCGCCGAACCGGGTGGCGATGGTGTCGACCGGAAGGCCCGCCATCCAGACCAGCACCGACGCCAGCGCCACCGCAATCAGCATCCCCGGCCAGTGCGGGCGGACTCGCCGCACCGTCACGATCACCGCCGCAGTCAGGGCAGCCACCGCCAGCGCGGCCCAGCTCACCGTACCCCGCGCCGCCCACAACGCCTCGACCTTTTCGATGATCTCGCCCGGCTCGGGGCCTGCCAGCGACAGCCCGAAGATCTCGCGCAGCTGGCTGGCGAAAATGATGACCGCGATCCCGGCGGTGAACCCCACGGTCACCGGATAGGGTATGTAACGGATGTAGGTGCCAAGCCGCAGCACCCCCGCCACAATCAGCATCAGCCCCGAAAGGAAGGTCGCGAGGATCAACCCGTCCAGCCCGATCGCCATGACGCAGGCCGACACCAGCACGATGAACGCCCCTGCCGGCCCGCCCACCTGAAACCGCGATCCGCCCAGCAGCGACACCAGAAACCCGCCGACGATTGCGGTGTATAGCCCGCGCTCCGGCCCAACCCCGCTGGCAATCGCGATTGCCATCGACAAGGGCAGTGCCACGATCGCCACCGTCAGCCCGGCCAGCGCATCGGCGCGCAGGTCGGTCAGGCGATAGCCCTCGCGCCAGACCGTGACCAGCTTCGGCGTGAATTCGGTCATGGCTGGGATGAGACGGCTTGTTTCGGTCATGGTCCGGCGCTAGCGGTTTTGCAGTCAACAAACGCTCAAGCCCCACCCGTGTCAACGTCCATGACCCAGCGCCCCGATCCTGTCGCCCCCGCCGATGCCGAAGCGCGCGCTCTGGCCCGCGGCTTGCTGCAGGCGCGTCATGCGGCACTTGCCTTTAGCGACGCTGAAACCGCCACCCCCGGCATCAGTCGCATCGCCTTTGGTCTTGGGCCGGACGGCGGGATGCTGACGCTGATCTCGGCGCTGGCACCGCACCATGCCGGGCTTGCCACGCACCGCCACTGCGCGCTGATGCTGGGCGAACCCGGTTCGAAAGGCGACCCCTTGGCGCATCCACGGCTGATGATCCGCGCCACCGCCGCCTTCGTGGCGCCCACCGCGCCCGACCGCGCCTCCTTGCGCGATCACTGGCTGCAACAGCACCCGAAGTCGCTGATCTACATTGATTTTGCCGATTTCGCCTTTGTCCGCTTCCAGCCGGTCTCGGCCCTGCTGAACGCCGGCTTCGCGCGGGCCTTCCGGCTGACGGCGGAAGACCTTCTTCAATGAAACGGGCTTCAATGAAACGGGCGGCCCGAAGGCCGCCCGCTTAGGCCACCCCTTGCGTCATCCCGGCAGGTCCATCCGCATCCGCACGACGACCTTGCCACGCAACGCTTCGCCCCAGCGCAACTGCGCCTCGTTCGCGCCAGCCCCGGTGCCAACGGTCGCGTTCGGCTGCACATAGCGCACCGCGCTTGCCGCGTTGGTGATCGGCCCTTCCGGCATCACTGCCTCCACCATCCGTGTCCGCCCGCCAAAGGGGATGAACCCGCCCGCGCTGATGTTCCAGGTGTCGGCCGCGGTGTTCTGCGTATGCGTGACAACCACCGGGTTCATGATCTGCTGGGTCACGTTGTGAAAGCTGTTGCCTTCCACCCGCACATTGAACGACTTGGAAAAGTCGAGGCTCGCCAGCGTGGTGTCCACCATCTCGACACGCGCAGTCGTGGCGCTGACCACCCGGAAGCTGTTCGACACCATCGAAAAGCCGTTCAGGTAATGCCCCGGACCGTAGGGCTTCACCACCATGTAGCGGAACGCCGTCGTGACGTTGCTACAGAAAAAGATGTTGCCCACCACGTTCAGCCCGCCGAACGAAAACTCGCCGTTCCACTCCGGCTCGGCATCATGCTCGTTGCCCCATTCGATGAAACAATTGTCGATGTAGTTGCCCGACACCACCGTCGATATGTTGGTCTGAGTGAAGATCAGGCCCGCCCGGCGCACACCCACCGGCTCGTCGTCGCCCTGAAAGAAGTGGTTGTCGAACACCATATGACCAGTGCCATGCACCAGCGCGAAATGGGCAAAGCGCACCACGCGGTTGTTGCGGATCTTGGTGTCGTTGGCGTTGACGTTCAGCGCGATCGTCGTGCGCGTCTGCGCCGGCAGCGAGGATTCGTTCGACAAAAACTGGCACATGTCGACGAACATGCCCTGACACCCTGTCCCGGACGAGGTGATGCCCCGGTCCAGCGGGCGGTTGAAGGTGTTTGCCATGAACCGGAAGGTGATGCCGGTCACGGGCAGCAGCACGCAGGACGAGATGCCCAGGGCGTTGAACTCCACGTCCTCGATCTCGAAGCGCGACAGAAGCTCGAAGCCGCCGAAGTCCAGCATGTATTTGAAGCGCCGGAAGGTGTAGGTCCGCGTTCCCGCAGCGCCCCACAGGGGCTGGCTCAGCTCCACCGTTCCGGCACCGATATTCTTCGATTTCACATAAACTTCGCGGCCAACGCCGGTGCCTTCGACCAGCGCGCCGACCGGGATGTTGGCGACATTGGCGACGCCGGTCAGGGTCAGTGGTGAGGCGGTCGCATAAGTCGCGACCGAGGTGGCGACCTCTGTGGTCCAGGCCGGGCCGGCAATCGCGTTCAGCGCACCGTTGCGCAAGACACGGCGCGAGGTAAAGCTGGTCAGCCCCGCGATGGCGGCCACATCCAGCGGCTCGGTCAGATCGACACGGCGGCCTGACAGGTCCAACGTGTTGTGATCGTTGAAGTAGAAAAGCGCCTGCAACGCGCGCCGGAACCCTTCCAGCTCCGACCCGAAGGCCGAGGCATAGGTGTCCAGATCGTAGTTCCGCGTCAGCGTCAGCCGGCGGTTTGCGGGCATCGACAGCGTGCCCTCAAACCGGATCGGGTTGCTGATCGCCACGTCGCTGGTCAGACGGAACACACCTTCCGGCACCAGAATGGCCCGGCCGCTCGCGTCGGCGTCGGCGGCGGCAAAGGCGGCAGCATCATTGGTCGTGCCATTGCCCAGCGCGCCGTAGTCGCGCACATCGACCCAGTCCATCATCTTGCGGTGAAACACCGAGGTGGCGTCCTCGACCACCAGATCGTCGATCCTGACCACGCCGCCGTTGGCCCCGGTCAAATCCAGCCCGAAATGGCCGTAGACCGGCAGCGACCCCCAGGCGAGATCCACCCCTTGCCGGGCCGCCGGGGCGATGATGGCCGATACCGTTACAACCTCGCCATAGCTGGTCAGGGCCACGGCAGGCCCGGTCTGCGGCGCGGCTACAACATTGGCGCCCGCCACGTCACCCGCCCAGGCCGCGATCCGCACCGACGGCAGGTTGCCCGACACTGCCTTCACCCGTGCCGTCACGCGCAGGTAAAGCCCCGGCTGCACCGGCGTCTGCGCGAAGGACCGCAGCTTCTGCACCGCATCGACCTTCTGCAATTCCAGACAGCCCGCGAAATCCTGGTCATTGGTCACCAGGGCGGCGTTCGGCTGCCCCTGATAAGACCCCGATCCCGGCGTGCCGTCGCCACGCGACCAAAGGTTCAAGCCGGCCGAAAACGGCGGCGGCATCAGGACCAGCCCGTCGGTGATTGCCTTGTTCATCTGAAATTCCCTCGCCTCGCTCGCGCCATCTGCCCCAAGGCCCGCACGCCATGCGGGGAAAGGGGTAGCAAGACAGGTTTAACCGGCTCTCAGGCGACCGCGCGGCATTGGGCGCCAAGATGCAACACCCGCAGCCTTGCCCGTTGCAGGGGAAGGCCGGTCGGGGCCGAACAGGGTGTCAGGCACCCACATCGGGCGCGCGCAAAAGCTGCACGCCGTTGATCTGCCAGCCATTCTCCGTCTCGACCATCTGGTAGTCCAGCATATGCGTCTTGCCGGCGGCATCGGTGATCATCACCCGCTGCCACAGGTTGCCGGCCACCTCGCGCAGTTCCAGCATGGTCACTGCCGAGGGGCGATGCACCATCGGGTAGCCCTGGCTTACCATTGCGCCAAAGTTTTCCGGGCTGCCGAAGATCGTCTTGATGTTCGGGCTGGCAAAGGTAAAGGCTGTGGCGAAATCATCCACCTGAAAGGCGTTCAGCTGGTTCTGGATCGTGTCCTGGATCGGCTTTTCCTGCGCCGCGGCGGGCAGGGCGAACATCAAGGCTGTCAGCAGTGCAAAAAGACCAATGCGCATTGGCGTGGCTCCCGGTCGAAACATCCCCGAAAGAACATTAGGCCGGTCCGCGCCTTCGTCAAAGTTTTCTGCCCGCTTACGCCGCCAACGCGCCCGAAAGCCCCTTGTCGATCAGCGCAATGCTTTCCTCCACGCCGTAAAGCGCCACGAACCCGCCAAAGCGCGGCCCGTCGCTGGCACCCAGCAGCACTTCGTAAAGCGCCTTGAACCAGTCGCGCAGCGGCTCGAACCCATGCTCCTTGCCAACCGCAAAGACCATCGACTGCAACGCCTCGTCGTCCAGACCACCGTCCCAGGCCGCAAGCCGGGCGCGCAGGTCTTCCATCGCCGCGCGCTCTTGATCCGACGGCAGGCGGAACACCCGCGTCGGCGCGATCCGGTCGGTGAAATAGCGCACCGCATAGCCCGCCGCCGCATCCAGATCGGGGTTCTTCTCGGGCGAGGCGTCAGGCGCATAACGCTTGATGAACTTCCACAAGGTCGCCCCGTCCCGCGCGCTCGACACGCTCGCGAGGTTCAGCAGCATCCCGAACGACACCACCATATGGCTTGCCGGCGGCTGCCCGCCGTGAATGTGCCAGACCGGGTTATTGACCTGGCCCTCCACATCCTGCGTCCCATAGGCGCGCAACTGCTGATGATATTCGTCCACCGCCCGCGGGATCACGTCGAAATGCATCCGCTTCGCCGTCTTCGGCTTTTGGTACATGAAATACGACAGGCTTTCCGTCGCCGCATAGGTCAGCCATTCGTCGATGGTCAGGCCATTGCCCTTCGACTTACTGATCTTCTGCCCCTGGTCGTCAAGGAACAGCTCGTAGGTCATGTGGTTCGGCGCCCTGCCCCCCAGAACCTCGCAGATCCCGTCATAGATCGGCGTGTTGGTGGAATGGTCCTTGCCATACATCTCGAAGTCCACGTCCAGGGCCGCCCAGCGCGCGCCAAAGTCCGGCTTCCACTGCAACTTCACATTCCCGCCCGTCACCGGCAGCGTCCACTC
>LNFM01005771.1_pt1 | contig 21023 bp, 14 predicted proteins | sample 596031 | NCBI WGS metagenome assembly LNFM01 (sample SAMN04254537, study PRJNA301005) | activated carbon metagenome | isolation source: dual media filters at the Ann Arbor, Michigan drinking water treatment plant | place: USA: Ann Arbor
GGGCGTGTACGGGCTCTTTGCCGCGAACGCGGTCGGCGACGACGTGCAGGTGTTCGCCTCGGAGTCTCGCGACCAGGTGTTGGCGAGCTTCAGGTTTCTGCGGCAGCAGACCAAGCGTGAAGGCACGGGATACCGCTGCCTCGCGGACTTCGTCGCGCCGCGCGACACGGGCCTGCGCGACCACGTCGGCGCCTTCGCGGTCACCGCAGGAATCGGCCTCCACACCATCGTCGAGAGGTTCAAGCGCGACCACGACGACTACAACGCCATCATGGCAGAGGCCCTCGCCGATCGCCTCGCCGAGGCCTTCGCCGAGTGGCTCCACGCCCGCGCGCGCGCCGAGTGGGGCCACCCCGACAACGACCTCACGGTGGCCGACCTTCACGCAGAGAAATACCGGGGAATTCGCCCGGCGGCGGGCTACCCCGCGTGCCCCGACCACACCGAGAAGGCCACGCTCTGGTCGCTCCTCGGCGCGGACGTGCGCGCGGGAGTGACCCTGACAGAGTCGTTCGCGATGCTCCCAGCGGCGAGCGTGAGCGGGCTCTATTTCGCGCACCCCGAGGCGCGGTACTTCACGCTCGGCAAGATCGACCGCGACCAGGTCGAGGACTACGCCGCCCGCAAGGGGATGACCGTGCGCGAGGTCGAGCGCTGGCTCGCTCCCAACCTCGGGTACGAGCCCGGTCGATAGGCGGGCAGATCGAAGTCGGATCTCCTGCTCGTGGATAGCCTGCTTCGGCTCGGCCAGGGCGCGGCCACTGCCGCGTTCAGCGCCGCGTCGGTGTTGGCAAAGACGCGAACGTCGTCAATCGCCCGACCGATGGAGCGACGAGCACCTTGCCCTCGCGTTGACGGTGTCATGAGAGCCTGCGTTCGGACGAGAGGCGATCGACGCGGCGGGGGTCGACACCGTGCCGGAGCGAGTGAGCATCGAGCTCACGGATCGCCTGCTCGGACCTCGGGACGCGCGCCCGGCGCGTGATCGCGCTCCAGGCGAGCCTGACCGGAAATCGACTTTTCAAGCTATTGAAATCACTGAAAAAATCAGCTTAGTACGTACGAAGGACGGAGGGTCTAGGCCGCGTGTGCGCGGAGCGTGAAGGCGCGCGCACGGTGTTCGAGACAGGGCACGACCGACCAGATCCGACGCGCAGCGCGACGCGGCAGTCGCGGTGAGTCTTCGACGCGCGGAAGGATCGCCGAGCGGTCACCGACGAAGCGATCGCCCTTCGGAGTGCAGACACGGGACATAGGATCGCCGCAAGACGGGGGGCGCGATCGAGCGACGGGCTTGCCTTGCTTGTTCTCTCAGCGCGCGTGAACGAGCGATACGCAATACCGCACGCGCCGCTCGGCCAGGCGATGAAGCCCGCGCATGAGCTCTGCAAACGGGTAGACCTCGACCCAGGGGAGCACGCGCCCGGCGGCCGCCAACGCCAAGAGCGCCTCGAGGTCTTCGCGCGGCCCTTGCTTCGCGCCGAGCACCGAGAGTCCGCGAGCCACCAACGCGTCGGGCGCGATGCTGACCCGCCCCGGTCCGATCGCACACTGAATCAAGCGCCCCTCTTCGCGCAGCCCAGCGAGCAGCGCTCCGGTGGCGTTCAGGTCGTTGCTCGTCGCGATCACCACGTCCGCGCCGCCGCGCTCGGCCAGTTGGTCGCCCGCGTCCGGTCCCTCGTGGACGATGACGTCGTCGGCGCCCATGCGCAGGAGCTCGTGTCGGCGCGTCTCCGCGCTGGTGATCGCGAGCACTGTGTGTCCGTAGGCCTTCGCGACTTGCACCGCGAGGTGCCCGAGTCCGCCTACGCCGTGCACCGCAACGACGTCTTCTGCCCGCGGCTGCGCGCGCCGCAACGCGCTGAGCACGGTGTAACCCGCGCAGAGCAGGGGCGCTGCGAGGGCGTCCTCGAGTCCGTCGGGAATCCTTACCACGCCCTGCGCGTCCACGATCATCCACTCTGAGTGGCCGCCGCCGAGCTCGATCCACGTGACGGGATCGACGCAGTGCTCCCAGCGCTCTCGGGCGCACGCCGCGCACGCTCCGCATCCCGCTTGCACCCACGGAACGCCCACGCGATCTCCGACGGCTACATCCGATACGTCGTCGCCCACACAATCAACAACGCCGACGGGCTCGTGGCCGCACACGGTTCCTTCGGGCACCGCAAAGTCGCCGCGAAAGATGTGAACGTCCGTCCCGCACAGCGCGCTCACGGCCACGCGCACCCGCACCTGTCCGGGGCCCGGCGTCGGGATCGCGACGACCTCGTGTCGCAGCGGCTTGCGCGCGCCGTCGAACACCGCGCGACGCATCGATCCGACAGGGCGAACGCTGGTTCGATGGCCCCATTGGTGGGCGAGCTGCATTCCGACGTCGACCGCGCGGGGCTCGAGCGCGCCGTGCCACGACGCGTACACCGCGAGGTCGTCCCGCGCGAGCAGCGTCGCGCGTACGTCCCCAGGCGTAACCTCGTCGCGTAGCGCGTCGAGCAGGGCGCGCTGAAATCCATCGAGCGTGGCGGGATCGTCCACGATGGGCTCGGGGTGTCGCGAGGCCGTGGGCGGGGCGATCCTGCGCGCGCTGGCGTCTCGAACGACCGTGCGAAGCCTGAGAAAATCTTCTCGAAAGCGTCGGATGTCCGTGGGCGAAAGCACCGTGTGATCGCTGCGTTCGATCACGACGACCTCCAGCGATGGGCTGCGCTGCACGACGTACGCGACGAGGTCGAAGAGCGCTTCGGGGATGTCCTCGCTGTGGGTATCCCGTCGAAACGGGCGCCGGAGCGGGTCGCTCTCAGGGACCGTGATCGATCCGCCGGCGACGTGAACCTCGCGTACGCGGCGCAGCGGGTAGCGATCGACGAGGGCGTACGGATCGACCCCGAAATTCAACGCCTGACAATAGAGATTGTGGACGTCGAGCAGCAGAAATCCGTCGCTCGGGGCGAGGAGCGCGTCGATGAAGTCCGGCTGTGCTTCGACGTCTACCGAGCTGAAGGCCAGCGCGAGATTCTCGAGGCCGACGGGGCCATCGAAGACCTCGCGCAGCGAGGCGATCCGCGCGCGACCGGCGTTCAGGGCTTCTTTTGAATAGGGGTGCGGAAACACCGTCGCGTTCTCGAAGGACCCCGCCGTGATGAACCCGAAGTGTTCCGAGAGGTGCTGATATCGATGCGCTTCGAGGTCGCGTGCCAGCGCATCGAGCCAGCGCGTGTGCCTCTGCGTGGTGCGCTGCGAGAGCATCGAGTGCTCGACGCCGTGCCCGTACAAGCGATCGGCGTCGCCGTACGCTCGAAGCAGCGCCTCGATCCACGGAGCGATCGGGGGCCCGCCCTCGAACCCCATGTCGACGTACCACTCGACGGCCTCGACGAGGCCTTCTTCGAAGAGCGGCAGCGCAGCGACGCGAAAGTCTTCGGAGGGTGAGAGAACCAGCCCGACGTGAACCATGCGACAGTGGAGGCTAACGCTCTCCCGTGATCTCAGCCCCGCCCGCAGGCAGCCATCGTGTTCATGTGGTTCTGATTGGGGTGCGGGCGCAAGACGCGCTGCCGTCGCGTCGGCCGCGCAGACGGCGTGACGGGGACCGTCGGCGTTGCGACGACCTCAGGAGCCGGCGGCGTCTCGGGAAGGCTCGGCTGTGCGACGGTCGTGATCCCTTGCTGCGGTGGGGTGGCGATCGGCGCCGCCGGCTGCACGACAGCGACCGGGAGCGTCTGTGCCAGCTGCGTGTGCGCGGGCGGCGCAGAGGATGGCTCGCTCTGCACCACGGGCGCGGGGGTCGGGTTGCATGCGGCGATGCACAGGGCCGAGGCTCCGGCGGCGCGGCGAACGGAGTTCAATACGCTGTCAGTCAATCGCATGAGAAACCTCATTGTCCCAAAGGGGGAGTGGGCGACGGCGACGGGAGATTCTATCACACGCTCACTGTCGACAGTGAGAACCCCGGGGACGGTCCTGTTCTTGGGCGCAATGGTGTTTGGCTCAATCGGCCTGGTCGCTGGCGTTGTCTTCGGGCAACACGCTCCGCTCGTGCGCGGCGGGCGGGCGACGGGACGCGCGGTCCGCTCACTCGTCGAGCAGCCCGTACTCCTTGAGCCGTCGATACAGCGTGCGCCGCGGCATCGCCAGGTGGGTGGCGGCCTTCACCTTGTTCCAGTTGCACGACTCCAGGGCGTCGACGATGCGCTGTCGCTCAGACGCCTTGCGCAGCGCCATCGGCGACGACGACGGAGGCGCGACGCTCGTCCGCTCGCTCGACTCGTCGAGCGGCAGGTGCTCGGCCTCGATCACGTCTCCGTCGACCAGCACCGCCGCGCTCTCGAGCACGTGCCTGAGCTGCCGAACGTTGCCCGGCCACGGCGCGCGCAGGAGCTTCGCGAGCGCCTCGCGAGAGAGCTTCTTGCGCGGCATCGCGTTCTCTTCGGCAAATCGCGAGAGAAAATGACTCGCCAGCGCGGGGATCTCGTCCGCTCTCTGCCTGAGCGAGGGCAGCCGCACCGTCACCACCGAGAGCCGGTAGTACAGGTCCTCGCGAAACAACCCCTGCGCCACCAGGTCCTTGAGCACCTTGTTGCTCGACGCGACGACCCGCGCGTCGACAGGCTCTTCGTTCTCGGCGCCGACGGGACGGATCTTGCGCTCCTGCAAGACGCGCAAGAGCTCGACCTGCATCTTCAGCGGCATCTCGCTCACCTCGTCGAGCACGAGCGTGCCGCCGTTGGCGCTCGCGATCAGCCCGCGACGGTCGCGATCCGCCCCCGTAAACGCCCCGCGGACGTGGCCGAACAGCTCGCTCTCGAGCAGCGTCTCGGGGATCGCTCCGCAGTGCACCACCACGAACGGCCCCCGCGCGCGAGCCCCAGAGAAATGCAGCGCGCGCGCGATCATCTCTTTGCCCGTCCCGCTCTCGCCTTCGATCACCACGGGCACGTCCGCGTCGCGCACGCGCTCGACGATGGCGAACAGCTTTCGCATCGCGTCGCCGGACGCGACAACCCCCTGCGGCGCAAACCGCGTGCGCAGCGCCTCTTCTGCGCGCGCGAGCGAGCGTCGCGTGTCCTCGAGCTCGACCGTCCGCGCAGCGAGGAGCTCTTCGATCTCGCCGCGCGCGGACTCGAGCTCGCGCGTTCGCTCTTGGAGCTGCTCGATGAGCTGCGCGCGCTCGACGGCGACGCCCGCCTGCTCGGAGAACGCGCGAAGAATCGACACGTCCATCGCGCCCCACTGCGCGCGACGCTGCCGGTTCTCGACGTACAGAACGCCCAGCGTCCGACCTCGAGCGCGAATGGGCACAGCGGCCACCGCGCCGATCGCCCGATCGTGAACCGACTGAAAGTCCGAGAATCGCCGGTCCTTCGTCGCGTTGTGCGTCGCGAGCACCTCGCCGTCGATGAGCGCGCTCTCCGCGATCGATCGCGAGAACGGCTCGACGTCACCTCCGACCGGGTCCGTCGCGCCGAGCTGCGCCCGCAACACAAGCGCGCCGCTCTCGTCGCGCAAGAGCGCCATCGCGCGCTCGGCGTTGGTGAGCTCGGCGGCGGCGCGCACGGTCTGCTCGAGGACCGCGTCGAGCGTTCGCTCTTCGTTGACCCTCCGCGCCTGATCGACGAGCAAGACGAGCCGACGGTCCTGCGAGCCGACGGTCATCCCGTGGCCCGACACGCCGAGCGTGATCCCCGAGATCGTCACCGACCCGTCCATCGCAGGGGCGACGTACGACTCGACCACGCCCTGCGCCCGCAGCGCGACCCGCGACGGAACAGACCAGAACGCGCTCCGCAAATCGGGCGGCAGGATGGACGCGACGGACTCGAGCACCTCGATGGCCCGCTCGCGATCGCGCCGCGCGTGAAGCTCTGCGCCCGTCGCGCGGTGCGCCTCGGCGCGAGCCGAGAGCGAGAGCGCCCGCAGCTCCCACTGCCCCGCGCGCTCGGCGAACTCGCTCGCTTCGGTGAGCCATTTCACAGCCGCTCGGTGGTCGTTGCGCAAGAGGCTCGTGCGGCCTCGAAGGTAGCGCCATCGGCTCGCGAGCGGACCCTCGGTCGCCGCGCTCGCCTGGGGAGTCGCGCGTTCGATCGCCTCGTTGGCCCGCTCGACGTCCGACGCGCCCGCGCGATCGAGCAGCGCTTCGGCGGCGTCGAGCGAGGCGTCGGCGACCGCTTCTTCGTCGCCGATCGCGCGAAACTCCGCGATCGCTTCGCCCGTGACCGCCAGCGCCTCGTCGTGCTGCCCCGCGCGCGCCTTCGCGACGCCCAAGCCCTGAAGCGCGTGCGCGACGAGCATCCGAAGCCCCGCCGTTCGCGCCTCGCCGAGCGCTTGCTCGAGCAGCGAGAGCGCGCGCTCGTAGGACCCGAGCTTGATCATGTGGCTCGCGAGGTGCAGCTGCGCCCCGAGCAACACGCGCACAGCGCCCGCGCGACGCGCGAGCTTCTCGGCGGCCGACAGGTGCTCGAGCGCGCTCGCGAGGTCGCCCATCTGCTCGAGCAACGAGCCCAGGTTGAGCCGCGCCGAGGCCATCTGCGAGACGTCGCCGCCCGCCCGCGCGCGCTCGAGCGCTCGCTCGTAGAGGCTCTTTGCGAGCGACGATTCGCCGGCTCGATCACGGGCGATCGCGAGGTACGCGAGCGTGCTGGCCTCTTGGCGGGGCTCGCTCTGCTCGGTCCAAAGCGCGAGGGCGCTCTCGAGGCGACCGATCGCCTTGCCCACTTCGCCCACGTACACGTCGGACATCCCTGCGAGCGCGGACAACTTGGCGCGCAGCGACGGAGTCTTCGTGAGCGCGAGCGCGAGCTCGCAGCCGGCGACGCAGCCCGCGTAGTCGCCCTCGGAGAAGAACACTCGCGCGAGCTCGTACTGCGACCGCGCGCGCCCCTCGTCGTCGACGCCCTCGGCGATCGCGCGCCGAGCGACCGTCTTGGCGTCCGAGAGCCTCCCGCTCTGCGAGAGCGAGTGCACGAGCACCCACCGCGCGCTCTGAACGAGCTCGCTGGCGCCGCTCGACTCGACGGTGCTCGCGGCTTCGATCGCGGCGGGGTAGTCGCCAGCGGCCGAGAAGAGCTCGGCCTCGCGCTGCGTGTCGCCGGGCGCGACGACGGTGGGCGCGTTGTTTCGGAGCGCGCGCAGGAGCGCCGCGGCTGCGCTGGGCAGGTTGCTCTCTGCGAGCGCCTTGGCGCCGGCGCGCGCGTGGTCGAGCGCGCTTCGGGCGTCGCCTGCACGAAGAAAAGCCCACGCGACGGCGGCCTCGGGCGCGTGCGACGCCGCGAGCACCCGCGCAGCATCTCGATGGAGCTGCGCTCGCTGCTCGTCGTCGAGCGCGTCGATCACCGCTTGCGCGAGCGAAGGATTCGACGGCGCGAGCGTTTGATTGGCCCTGAGCGTGAGCGCGCCGAGCGCGCGGGCGCCCTCGATGTCCTGTGGGCTGACGCCCATCGCGACGAGGGTCTTGCTGTCCGCCGCGACGCCGAGCGCCTGCGCCGAGGCCACCGCGCGCCTCGACCCTGAGTCGAGCGACTGTGCGCGCCTGCGCGCGACGTCTTGCGCGCGAGGCGGGATCTCGACGCGTGCGACGTCTGCGGCGGTGACGGCGCCCGCTTCGGCGAGGGCGCGGAGCATCTCGTTGACCGCGAGCGGCAGGGCGCCCGTTCGCGCGCGGACGGCGGCGACGACGCCGGGCTCGACGGGGCCGAGGATCTGCTCGCACAGCGAGGCCACTGCGCTCTCGTCGAGCGGTCCGAGCTCGACCACGGACTGCGGCGACAGCTTTTGAACGGACGATCGAGAGGCGGTCGAAGCGACGACGAGAAACGGCTCGTTGTTGTCGAAGCCGTACGCGACCGAGCGCAACAGCTCGCACACGTACGGATCGGACCGGTCGAGGTCGTCCGCGACGAGGAGCACCGGCGCGTTTTCGACGGCGCGACGCAGGTGCGCGACGTAGCCGTCCGGAGAGACATCGTCGAGCGGAGCGCCGGAGAGGACCTCGATTCCGACGCGCAGCCGCTCTGCGGGAGCCTCGCCGGGCTCTCCTTGAAGGTGGAGCACTTGCACGCCGCGGAGCTGCGCGCGCCACGTGAGCTCGCGCAGGAGCGTGGTGCGACCGCTTCCTTCTTCGCCGTCGATGAGAACGACGCAGTCGCCGCCCTGGCGACGGAGCAATCGTCGACCGATGTGATCGAGGAGCTGGCCGAGCTCGCTCTCGCGCCCCTCCGGTCGCAGCACGACGCGAGCCGGCGTCGCTGCGGGTTTGGGCGCATCTGCGACCACGCGAAACAACGCGGCGATGACGTCGTCCGCAGTGCGAAAGCGCTTGTCTGGATCGAGGGACGCGCCCGCGCGGGCGACCTCGACGAGCGCGGCGAGCCGCGGGTCGCGCGCGACCTCATCGGGAACGGCGGCGTCGACGCCCTCGACGCCGAGCGTCACGAGGAGCGACAGCGAGAGCGCATACAGATCTGCGCGCGGATCGGGAGGGAGCGACTCGCCCGCAAACAGCCGGTCGCGGCGCTCGGGGGGCATGAACGCGAGCGTTCCTCCCCGGACGCGCTCGACGGCGCCGAGCGCGCCATGGGCCAGACCGAAGTCGATGAGCACGACCGGCGCGCGCCCCGACGCGCGGGGCACGACGAGGTTGGCGGGCTTGAGATCGCCGTGAACGACGCCGAGACGATGCATGTGCCGCAGCGTCTCGGCGGCAGCGGCGAAGAGCTCGACGAGACGCTCGGGCGTCGGCGTCGAGCCTTGCAGCGCCTTGTCGAGCGGCGCTCCATCGACGAACTCTCGGGTGAAGAACGGACCTCCGGGGTCCTCTGCGTCCGGCTCGGCGAGGCCGAAGTCGAACACCCTCGCGACCGCCGGCAGGTCGAGCTGCGCCAGGACTTGAAACTCGTTGACCAGCCACTGTGCCACCCCCACTTGCGCGTGGGCGTGCAGGCGCTTGAGCACCATCGGCGCGTCGTCCGAAAGCCGATCGCGAACGAGAAATACGCCGCCGCCGCCGCCCTCTCCGACGCGACGATCAATCCGATAGCGATCCGCCAGCTTCATGCTCTAGCCGCGCCGAGCATAGACCAGATTGCGCCGCGTCTGTGTCGCTCTGTGCCCCACTCGAGGCCCGAAGCGCGGTCTCGCACAGGCCGCGCGCCCAACGGTCGTGGGGCCGTGGCTCCGAGCGGAGGCTCAGCGTGACGCCCTGTCAGAGTCCCGAGAGGTCCTCACGAACCCGTGCGAATTGCCACACATCGAGGAACTTCCCGCCCTTCAACGCGGCCTTTCGCGCGACTCCTTCTCGCGCGTAGCCGCACTTCTCGAGCACGCGGGCGCTGGCTTCGTTGCCCTCGAACACCCCTGCGTACAGCCGAACCATCGCGTGTCGCTCGAACCCGTACTCGGTGATCGCGCCGAGCACGCGCGTGGCGATCCCGCGGCCCCAGTGAGCGCGACCGAGCCAATATCCCACCTCCGCAGAGAAGCGGTGCACGTCGTCGCCGAACACGAAGCCCGCGCCTCCGACCACCGCACCTCCGACGTCGATCGCGAAATTGCAGCACGGGCGGAGATCCCGGTTGAACTCGACCCACCCCCGCGCGTCCTCCAGCGTGTACGGATGCGGAAAGCGATCTCGAAGAAACCGCGCTACTTCTGGGTCGTTGGCGCTCTCGACGAGCGAGCGCTCGTCCCCGAGGCGAAACGGTCTCAGGATCACACCGCCGCCCGCGTCGATGCGCTCATCGGTCATGACGACCGTGATCGTACCATCCGCAGATCGCCCCTTCGAAGACGACGCAATTCGCTCGTCGATCGTTTGGGCTCGCGCCGCGCGTTCGCCTACACTCTGGCTCACCCTCAGTGGCGATCCGCGGCGCGATCGTGTGCGTGTGCGCGGGGGTCTGGTGCCTCACTGCGCCGGACCTCTCGGCGACGCTGCGCTCGAGGCTCGAGCCGCGGATCACGCGCCGCGCCGCGCGAAGAGCGCTCCTTCGCGAGGTGCAGCTGCTGCATTCGCAGGGCGATCGCAACCGAGCGCCGCCGGCGCCCACGATCGTTCCGAGGCTATTGCCGTTCATCGATGAGCGAATGACCCAGGCCGCCGAGTACTCGTACCGGCACTACGGCGAGCGCGAATGGCGCCTCGATCCGCAGATGATCGTGCTGCACTACACGTGCGGACCCACGTTTTCATCGGCGTGGCACACCTTCGCGAACAACCGCCCCCGGCGCGGAGAGCTGCCCGGCCTGTGCGCGCATTACATCGTCGATCAGGACGGGACGATCTACGGACTCGTTCCGCCGTCGGTCCGCTGTCGCCACGCAAACGGCGTCAATCACGTCGCGGTCGGCATCGAGTTCGTCCAAGACTGCCTCCCCGAAGGAGCGTCCGCCGTCGAGCGCGCGATGCTCACGCGCGGCCCCCAGATCGAAGCGGGCCTCGCGCTCGTGCGTCACCTTCGCCGTCGCTACGACATCCGCGACGAGAACATCATCGGCCACGCGATGGTCAACCGACACCCGATGTACGCAGACCTGCTCGGCCGCACCAACGACCACGGAGACTGGCGCGAAGGCGCCGTGCGCGAGTTTCGGCGGCGGCTGTAGCGCGCGTCCGCGAGCAGACGGCCACCGCAGACGCCACCACGAGGGCTCTTTGCGCCGGTACGCTCTTCGCAACGCGTCGACCCGTCCCTGCCGCGAGGTCCATTGCCCTGATGAAAAATTCCGTCCGTCGATTCGCTGTCGCTTCGCTCGCCGCTCTCTCGCTCTCGACCGCTGGCTGCGCCGAGCTGCTCAGCCAGCTTCGCACCGGCCAGGGCAGCGGCCTGCCCGTGCGCGCTCCCGAGCCGCCTCGGGTCCGCGTCGAGCAGGTTCGCCTCACGCGCGCCCCGCGCAACGAGCACATCGCGATGTACTTCTGCACGCGCGTCGCGCCCCCGATCGTCTGCTCGATCTTCGGGCCGATCCCGACCCGCGACGACCTGCAGTTTCAGTTCACGACGGACCTCGACTTCGAGAACCCCAACCAGATCCCGCTGCCGCTCGTCGAGGTGCTCGCGGGGTTTACGATCTTTCCGCAGGCGACAGGGGAGCAAAACCTGGGCGCCGTGTGCTTGAACCTCTGCGAAGACCCCGCGTCGTGCCCGCCCGCACAAAACGCCTGCCGCTCGGACCAGCGCGACATTCGAACGATCGACGACTTCGCTCGCGCCTCGGTCAACTTTCTCGTCGGCGTGGCCACGGGACAACAGCGCTTCGAGAACCTTCGCATCCGCACCCTCGCCCCGGGCGCGCACACCCGAACGCAGGTTCACTTGCAGCTCGACCCCGACGCCGTCCTCCGCGTCGTCGAGCACGTCGGCAACAACGTCGTCCAGCAGGCGCAGCGCGGGCAACAAGTGCGCTTCGAAATCCCCTATCGCTTCGAGGGCACCGTCTGGCTCCGCGTCGAGAACTTTGGGCGCTTCGCCGCGAGCATCCCGCCGTTTACGGGGACGTGGCAGCTCGAGTCGCTCGCGAACAACGGGCAACAGGGCGGCCAGCCGGGCTTTCCGCGCATGTTCTGACTCGCGTGCGAAGCCGAGTACGCACCCTTCAAAGGTAGTTCGTCGCTGGAAATCCAGCGCAAAGTGAACTATCTCCCCGAGCACCATGAGCTCGCCCTCTGCTCCGCTCGTGCTCACCGACCCGACCGAAGCTCCCGTCTACGGCGACGGTCCGCTCTCGCGTTGGAGCCGCGCACACCTGCACGACCCACGAGACGAAGTCTTCGTTCGCATGGGACTCAAGGTCTCGCTGCTCATGGGGAGCGGCATGATCGCGACCCTCGCCGCGATTCGCTCGGACATCCCCCCATGGGCCAAGCTCGCCGTCGTCGCGACGTACTTCACCCTGTGGGCGTGGAACGTGCCGCCGGTCATCTTGATGCTGCATTGCACGATGCACCGGCCCTTCATCCGCGACCCCAAGTGGCTCAACCGCGTGCACGCCTACGGGATGTCGTTCTTCTTCGGAATCCCCACCGGCTACGCCGAGCACCACATGGGGATGCATCACATCGAAGACAACATGAACGACGACCTGTCGGGCACGTGCCGCTACCGCCGCGACAGTTTTTTTCACTTCATCGCTTACTGGGCGCGCTTCTTCTTCTTGATCGCGATCGAGCTGCCCTTGTACCTGAGCCGCCATGGACGCAGCGCCATGGCGCGCCGCGCGCTCTTCGGCGAGCTGGCTCACTGGGGGCTGATCGCCGGCGCCATGGCGATCGACTGGCGCTTCGGCCTCGTGGCCTTCGGCCTGCCATACTTCATCGTTCGCTTCATGATGATGGTCGGAAACTGGGGCCAGCACGCGTTCGTCAACACCACGCGCAAGAACAACGGGTTCTCCAACTCGATCACGTGCATCAACAGCACATACAATCAACGCGCGTTCAACGACGGCTACCACATCGGCCACCACCTCAAGGCCAACCGCCACTGGACCGAGGCCCCCAAGGAGCTGCTCGACAACCGCGAGCAGTACATCGAACACGGCGCGATCGTCTTCGAGGGCCTCGATTTCTTCATGGTCTCGGTCCTGCTCTGGACGGGCCAGTGGAAGACCCTCGCGCGACGCTACGTTCGCCTCGACGGCGTCGAGCGCTCGGACGACGAGGTCATCGCGTTGCTTCGGTCCCGCGTGCAGCCGCTCGCGCCGGAGCAAATCGCGTTCATGCAAGCGACCGCCTGAGCCGCGTCGGGTGCTTTCGGCGCAAGCCGCGAGCCGATCAGACGCGGCCCAAATCGCGCTTCAAGCGGTGCCGGGCGGAGGAATCGTCCGACTGCTTCGGTCGATCGCCACCGAGATGAACTCGCCGTCGCTCAGCGTCACGGTGTGGTCGTCGCGCAACACGCGCCGCTCTCCTCCGTGAGAGAGCACGAGCGCTCCGTCCTCGAGCGACAAGGTCGCGACGTCGCTCGATCGCCAGACGATCGCCGCGTCAGGCTCGGCAGACAACGTCGCTTCGCCGCCCAGCAAGAACAGCACGCAGCGCGAAGCCCCCGCGTCGTCGACGCGCTCGAGCGTCGCCCACGGCGGCAAGGCGCCCGTCTCGCACTCGCCGTGATCGAAGCGATAGCGCACGAACGGCCCGAGCCCGAGCACGTCGCCCCGCTCGAGCGCCGCGGCCTCGCTCGAAACGCGAGCGCCGTCGATGGTGGTGCCCGTGGTCGAAGCGAGATCGGTCACCCACGCCCGACCGCCGCGCCAGACCAGCGACAGGTGGGCGCGCGAGATCGTGCGCTCCATCGCGGCCGCGTCCGCCGACCCGACGCATCGAACCTGCTCGTGCGCCGAGGCGTCGCGCCCAAAGACCACCGCCGCGGCGCCGAGCACGGTCACCGGCCCGGCGAGCGCGTCGCCCACGATTTCAGCGCGCAGCTGCCGCGCGTTCCACAGCGGAACCGCCATCGCAAACGCCTCGTCCGGAACGCGAATCCCGGTCACCTCCGCGATCGCCTGCGCCATCACGAGCGCCGTGTCGAAGCGGTCTTCTGGGCGCTTCGCGAGCGCGCGCAGCACCACGGGCTCGAGCGCGAGCGCCATCGCGGACAGCGATCGATCGAAGCGGGGCGGCTCTTGAAACAAGTGCCCCGCGTAGATCCCGGCAAGCTCACGAGCGCCAAACGGCGTCGAGCCCGTGAGCATCTCGTACAACATGGCTCCGACCGCATAGAGGTCCGTGCGCGCGTCGACGGTCGAGCCCCTCCACTGCTCGGGCGCCATGTAATCGGGCGTCCCCAGCACCGCGTTCGCCGCGGTGTGCAAGTGCACCGAGCCGTCGAGCGACGAGTCGACCACCTTCGCCAGTCCGAAGTCCGTCAGCTTCGCGAGCTCGCCCACCGTCGTCGGCGCGAGCATCACGTTTTCGGGCTTGATATCGCGATGAATCACGCCGCGCGCGTGCGCTTCACAGAGCGCCGCGAGGACCTCGAGCGACCATCGCGCAGCGCGAGGCGCGTCGAGCGCGCCGTCGGCCATGGCCTCGTCGAGCCCTCGTCCGAGCACCGCTTCGAGCACGAGGTAGCGCGTCTGGTCGCTGAGCTTGCCGACGTCGAAGACGCGAACGATGAAGGGCGATCGCAGCGCCGACGCAGCGCGCGCCTCCCTCGAGAAACGCGCGGCGATGTGCACGTCGCGATTGAACTCTGCGGCCAACAGCGCCACCGCGACCTTCAAGCCCGTCAGCGCGTCTCGAGCCAGGTACACCCGCTTGGTCGCGCCACGCCCGAGCTCGCGCTCGATGACATATCGCCCAGCGATCCGCGTGCCTTCGATCGGTGCGCCGTCGCTCATCCTCGAGAGCACAGACGATACCCTCGTCCGTGAATCGGCGCTGCACAACCGGTCGAGACGAACATCCCCCGCTCGGATACCGTCGAGCTTCGATCGATGCCAGAGAACGACCCGCAACCGGCGAGCCCCGACGAAGCAACGGCCGCGGACGACGCCCTCGCCCGCGCCGAGAAGGCGCGCGACCGCCTTCGAGACCGCGCAGAATGGTGGGAAGAGCACAAAGGCCGCGCGCTGTTTCCAGCGATGATCGTCGGCCTCGTGAGCGGCTACCTCCTGGGCACGCTCGTCGAGACGCCGCTCGGTCTCGGGCAGCTGCCGCGTTGGTTCGGCGCGGTCATCGGGCTGCTCGTCGTGGGACGGGCGGTTTCGTCGATTTTCGATCCTCGACGACTGGTCGCCGCGCAGAAGCGAGTCGACGCGCTGCGCGCGAGCCGTCAACGCGGCCGATGACCGTCGAAAACGCACACATGAAAGCGTCTGTCACCGAGCAACGCTGGCTATTGCACCGCCGAACACGTTAAGGTCTCGCTCGCGGGCACAGCAAACCATCGATGTTTTCACAAACTGTCGAATACGCTCTTCGCTCGATGATCTACCTCGCGCTTCATAGCGGCGATTCCCGCTTTGTTCGCGTCGCTGATCTGGCCGAAGCTGCGCACATCCCACCGGCGTACCTCGCAAAAGTGATGCGTCGCATGGCCGCCGCGGGCCTCGTCCGCGGACAGAAAGGGCACAACGGCGGGTTTGCGCTCGCGCTCGAGCCGTCGAAGATCACGATTCGCACCGTGCTCGAATCCGCGGGGGTCGCGTTCGAGCCGCTTCACTGCGCGTTCGGTCTGCCGAAGTGCAACCCGAAGAAGCCGTGCGTGATGCACGACACGTGGTCGGACTTCAAGGTCCGCTGCGAGGAGTGGGCTTCGAGCTACACGCTCGCCGACGTGCTCGCGACGCCTTCGGGCAAAGACAACCTCGTCACGCTGCGCACGCCGAGCATCACTGCGCACGAGTCCTCGGACAGCCCCTGAGAGGGCCCCCGCCCTTCGCTACGGTCGAGCCCCGCCCGTCGCGCCCGTCGCTGCGTTGCCGGTGTTCGCGCCCGACGCGGTCGCGGTCGCGGTCGCGGTCGTCGTGTTGGCGCCGGCGGTCGGCGTGCCGTTGGCGGCGCCGGTCGGGTGCACCTCGCCGCCTTCGCGCCGAACGCGCTCGTCGTCGTCGTGCTCTTCGACGGTCGTCGCCTCGCGCACGCGGTGATTGTCGTGCGCGACGTCGTCGACGCCCTCGTCCTCTCCAGCGCGACGCGCAGCGACGGCAGCGGCGGTCGAGTGCGCTTCGGGAGGACGATCCTCGCGGCCGTACTGTGGGCGCTGCCCAGGGCGCGACCAGTCGACCCAGACGGCGCTCTCTTGTCGCACGTCCATGTGCACGAACACGCTTCGCGGATAGAAGCCGCAGCCGGTTTGCGGAAGCGTGCGGCAGAAGTCCCTCAATACGCGGTTGGGGACGCCTTCGACGCGAAAATCGATGGCGCGACCGACGTTGTGATTCGAGTGCGGCGTCCACTGTCCGCGACGAAACGGTCGATAGCCCGAGATCACGTGGAGCCTGCGGCCGCCGAAGTGATCGCTCACGATCGCGAGCTGCCGCAGCAGGCGCGGGTTGATCGGGTGTGATCGGCCGTCGGCGTAGCGCAAGAACGAGCGCATCCGCGATTGGACGTTCGGACCGATCCTGCGCATGTGCAGGTCCATCATCGCGCCGGTGTTCTCGCGGATGAGGCGCACGTATCCGCGCGAGGCTGGCCGCCCCCAACGCCCGCCGCCGGTCGGCGTACGGCCCGAGCTCGCGGCGACCCGCGTGTTGACCGAACGAACGGTCGTACGAACCTCCGAGCGAGCGCCTGTTGTGTTGCTGGCGGTCGGCGCGCCTCGGCCGGGGCGTGTTCGGATGTCGCCGCCGAGCTGGCGATAGACATCGTCGGGGACCTCGGCCGGAACGCGCAGCCCTCGCCCGGTCCTCAACGCGAACGGCGGCTCGAGGTGGTTGTGCTCAGCGAGCACCCGCGTGGTCACGTGCATTCGCGCAGCGATTTCAGAGAGCGTCTCGCCGCGACCGATGATGTATCGCCCGTTGGTGATCTGCTGTGCGTTCGCAGAACGCGCGCCCACGAGCGTCGCGAGCAACAGCGCAACGACAGACAGCAGAGCGCCCCCGGAGGGACGGTTCGTCAGCGCGCGACCGGCACGACCGCGATCGTCTGGGATTGGGGCACTCAACGGACAGGCGGCAGTACCTTTCGAACGGCGGCGGGTCAAGTCCTGCCACGGAGCCGCTCGCAGACGCCTTCGAGCACAGGGCTTGGGCGTCGCGCGAGGTTCGCGCGGGCGAGCGCGTCGGAGCGCTCGGTAATTGACCGTCGCCCGCGACGGCGGTTCGATCCTCGCGATGGCCACGCGAACCGCCACCACGTCCGAGCTGCTCGACGCGATCGCGCGCACACCCGGCGCCCTCGACGCTGCTTCGGGAAGCCTTCTGCTCGTCCTGGTCGCGGAGCACCACTACTTTCGGCCGTTTTCGATCGACGTCATCGAGCCCACGCTCGCCCTCTACAACGCAGCCGATCCGCGCGCGGCCGCTCGTTCGCTCCTCGACGCCGCGCACCACGACAGCCACTACCGCGAGATCGGCCGCTCGATCACGTGCGTCGACGCGGAAGGCGCGAGGAGGGCGATGGGCGGATGGCTCATGGTCGACAGCGTGTGGGCCGCGATCACCGAGAGGCGCGCGGCGCGCGCGGCGCAAGACGCGAAGATCGAGGCAGAGATCCAGAGCCGGCGCGCGCAGAGCGCCGCCAAAAAGGCCGAGAAGGCCGCCAAACAAAAGGCCATCGCTGATGCTCGCGCCGCCAAAAAGGCTGAGAAGGCGTCGACCAAAGCGACCGCTGCCGGGTCGAGGTCGTCGATCGAAGCTATTCCCGAGCCCGCGCCGAGCGAGCTGCGCCCGACCGAGTGGGACGCGCTCGACCGCGGGTCGCTCGCGTCGTTGCTCGCTCGACCGCCGTCGTTGCTTGCGTACGGAGCGCTCGTGCTCGACGCGCATCGCTTCGCGCTCGCGGGGCAGTTCGAAGAGCTCGTCAGCCCCGCGACGATGCACGGCGTCGATGTGCACAAGTACCAGCACGAGGCCGCGCTCCGCGTGCTTCGACGCATGCGAGGCCGCGCGATCCTCGCGGACGAAGTCGGGCTCGGAAAGACCATCGAAGCCATGATGGTCCTGCGCGAGTACCAAATGAGAGCGATGGTTCGTCGGGCGCTGGTGCTCGTTCCGCCGGCGCTCGTCGCGCAGTGGGTCGACGAGCTGCGCGCGCGAACGGGCATCGAGGCCCGCACGCTCGACTCGCTGCCGGACGACGACGCGGCGCGCTCACCGTGGTTCGCGCAGGAGGGCGTCTTCGTCCTGTCCACGGGATGGGCGCGCAGCGCGAAGAACGCCCCCTCCGTCCGCGAAAATCCGTGGGACATCGTCATCGTGGACGAAGCTCACCACGTGAAGAACCGCGGGACGCTCGTCTGGCAGCTCGTCAACGCGCTGCGAAGCCGCTTCTTGCTGTTGCTGACGGCGACGCCGATCGAGTCGGACCTCGAAGAGCTCTACAACCTCGTGACGATCCTGCGGCCGGGCCAGTTCGCGACGCCGTCTGCGTTTCGCGCGCAGTTCGTCGACGCGAAGAACCCGACGAGCCCGCGAAACCGCGAGCAGCTCAAGCGCCTCTTGTCCGACGTCATGATCCGCAACACCCGCGCGCAGAGCGGGCTCAAGCTCCCGCCGCGGATCGTCACGACGCAGCTCGTCACCATGACGCCCGAAGAGAGAGCGCTCTACGACGCGATCGTCGAGGCGCTTCGCTCGCACGCCGATGACTCGACCGCTCGCACCGTGACGACGACGCTCCTGCTCGAAGCGGGCTCGAGCCCGCACGCGGTGCGCGGGACGCTCGACAAGATGCGCGCGAGCGCGAAGCACTCGAGAGCGCTCCGCGCGACGCTCGACGGGCTGTCGGCGCGAGCCTCGAGGGTCGAGGGCTCGAAGAAGCTGGACGCGCTCGTCGCGCTGACGCCAGAAAACGCCCCGCAGACGCTGGTGTTTACGAGGTTTCGCGCGACGCTGGACGCCATCGTCCACGCGCTGTCGAAGGCGGGTCGCGTCGTGGCGGCGCTGCACGGGGGCCTGGACTCGGCGGGCCGGCTGGCTGCGATGCAGAAGTTTCGCGCTGGCGCCGCGCAGGTGCTCGTCGCGACGCAGGTCGGGAGCGAAGGACAAAACCTCCAGTTCTGCCATCGCCTCGTCAATTTCGACCTCCCGTGGAACCCGATGGCCATCGAGCAGCGCATCGGTCGGCTGCATCGCATGGGGCAGCGCTCGGAGGTCGAGGTGATCAACCTCTGCGCCAAGGGGTCCATCGAAGAGCGCGTGCTCGACGTGCTCGATCGTCGAGTGAACCTCTTTCAGCTCGTGGTCGGCGAGATGGACATGGTGCTCGGCAACCTCGCGGACGAGCGCGACCTCGAAGAGCGGGTGCTCGCGCTCTGCGCAGAGGCGCGTGACGACTCGTCGCTCGAGCGCGGGCTCGACGCGATCGCGAGCGAGCTCTTGACGGCGCGCGGACGGTACGAAGAGGCGCGCGAGCTCGACGAATCCCTGTTCGGAAAGGAGTTCGCAACGTGACCTCGGCCCCTTCGAGCGTGGATCGTCGCGAGCTGCGCGCGTTTGTCGAAGACGCGCTCGAGCGCTACGGAGCGCTCGTCGAGCGCGGGCTTCGCCGCAGCGAGGCGGTGCTTCCGAGCGCGCTCGCCTCGGCGCTGCAGCGAGACGAGAGCGTCGTGATCACCGAGGAGAGCGAGGAGCTCGGGACCGCAGAGCTCTTGTGTACGTTGGGCGCCCCTTCGGTCGAGTGGCTGCTCAACGACCTGCGGCGCGAGCCGGTGCTCGTCGCCGACCAGCCCGACGTGGCTGCGCCTCGCGCGAACCAGGCGCGCGCGCTGGCCGAGCGCGTGACCTTTCGCAACGCGGTCGCCGTCGTCGGCGAGTCGCGCGCGAGCACTGCTACGTACTTGCACGCGATCGCCGCGTGGGTCGCGGAGGCGGACGATCGATTCGAGGGCGTCGTGTCCGTCGCGCGCAACCTGCAAGACGGCGCGCATTGCGCCGAACGCTACGTCGAGCGACTGCCGCCGGGACCGGCGCTCTCCGAAGTTCCGGCGATCGACCCGAGGATCGCGAGCGAAGTTCACGCACACTTGTCACGATCGCTTCACGGAGCGATCGCGCCGATCGAAGCCGGAATCGCCCGTCGCAAAGAGCAAGAAGCGGCGCGAACGATCGAGTACTTCGCGGCGCTGTGGGCAGACCTCGACAACACGCGGCGCAAAGCGGACAGCAAGGCGCTCGCGGCCAAGCGCGCGGCGATCGTCGCGGAGCGAGACGCGAAGCTCCGGGAGATTCCGGGACGATATGCGCTACGCGTGAAGAGCCGCTGGGTGTACGCGCGAGTCTGCGTCGTGCCCGCGATGCTCACGGAGCTCGTCGTGAAGCGCCGAAAGTCCGAGCGCCGCGTGCTCTCGCGGCTCGCCGCCGAGGCCGCGAGCCTGGACGTGTGGGCGTGCGAGTCCTGCGGCGGCCCCGCGCCCCGTGCTGCAGTGTGCGACGAGCGATTGCACATCGTGTGCGAGCCGTGCGCGCCCACCGCGCAAGGACGATGGGACTGCCCAGCGTGCGGGCGCGGCGCGTGAGCGGCGATGCCGCTGTGGACTCGCGCCAGCGCAGGGCAGCGTCACCTGGTTTCCAGGGAGGCTGTACAGGGAGGGGAAGCCGTTGCAGAGCTCCGGCGTGATGAGCGATCAAGAAGAACTCGACGCAGCGGTTCGTGGACGATGGGTGGTGTTCTTGCGGATCGACGACGCGAGACCGGGGCGAACGACTGTCTGGCGTTGAAGGGCAACCGCGCGACGGTGCACGGTAAGCCATCGGTGAGGTGGGGCAGACAGCACTTTGCGATTGTCGGGTGGGCGCGTCGGTCGCCTTGGCCATCGCTCTGCCGCGCTACGGCGAGGGCTTCGTGATCATCGACGGAATGCGCGCGCAGAAGCGCTTCACCGCGGCCTTGATCTCGTCTTCGAGCGGGGCGAACAGCCGAAACACATCGTTGTCGATTGCACGCAACACCTTCGGGTCCCGCGCAGTCACGATGATTTCTTGCTTTCCATCGGCCAGGCGCCGATCGCGAAAGACCGCTCCATGCGCGGACGCCGTGACCGTCAACGCGGCCGCCACCCACCACACCGGCACTTCGTAGTCTTGCTCGTACCAACGCTCGCTCGAGCCATCAGCGGAAGAGACAACGCTCTCGCGGATCTCGCCCACCTCGATGACTCGGTCGTTTCTTCTCACGCCGACATTTCAGCGCGATTCGCACGACCGCCGCCACTTTCACGCAGCCTTCAGCTTCGCCTGCTGCGCGGCAAAATTCTCTGGCCACAGCACCGCGTGATCGCGCTCGCCTGCTAGGATGCGCTCGATCGCGAAGCGCACGTACGCGCGTGGGTCGGGACCGTCCGACGAACGGTCTGAGGCGGGGTTGAGTTTGTCGGAGAACTGACGCGCCGCGGAGGGAGCTCCGGGAGAAAATAGGGCCTACC